>Ga0302206_1000733_pt1 | contig 12557 bp, 11 predicted proteins | sample II_Fen_E2_1_FD_194581 | JGI IMG/M metagenome (GOLD analysis project Ga0302206, IMG submission 194581) | Peat permafrost microbial communities from Stordalen Mire near Abisko, Sweden - II_Fen_E2_1 | ecosystem: Environmental > Terrestrial > Soil > Wetlands > Permafrost | place: Sweden: Abisko...
CAGACAAATGCATTGAAGCCGGATATGATTATTCTCGGGGGAGATTACGTAACCAATGACCCTGCTTCTGTGGGCCCCGTTTTCACATCCCTATCACAATTAAAGGCCCCTCTAGGAATTTATGGTGTTTTAGGAAATAATGATCCTAAAAATGTATCAATTCAAGCCATGGAAAATGCAGGCATCACATACATTGGTAATAATGCTGTTTGGATAGGTAACAATTCCTCAGGAATCAGAGTCGGAGGAGTAGCGGATATGGACACAGATGTACCAAACCAACTCCCAATACTTCAGGGAGTAACTCCAGAAGACTTTGTGATACTGGTTTCCCATAAGCCAGATTACTTTCCAAAAGTTTCAAAATCAAAGGTAGATTTGGTACTTGCAGGACATACACACGGTGGACAAATTACTTTTTTCGGACTATATGCACCATTCATAAATTCTCAATACGGACAGGAATATGTAACTGGAGTAAAAAAATTGGGCAACGACACTATGATCATCAGTAATGGTATAGGAATGGTATGGGCACCTGTGAGATTCTTTGCAAGACCTCAGATAATCGTGATAACACTAAAAAAGACAGATTAATATATTATTCAATTTTTTTATAAAATTTTTATAACTGGAATAAGTTATCTTAATAAGATAGGTGAATTATTAATTTGCAACTGAAAAGTGATTATTTTTCACTTTAATGAATTAAATTTTTAAAGAAAATTATAAAATTCTTTCCATCATTCCCATCTAAATCTAACCCATACAGGTGCTCTTGGAGATTTTTTAATCATTTCTTGCATCTTGATTTCGGCTAGAAGTGGTTTTGAAGTGATTAAAATTTCTGACTCCAAAGCAGGTGGCACTGCTATTCTAAGGGGTTCTTGGTTTTCTTTGAGGAGTTTCAATATGTCTTTTCTATCTTGATCACTAAATCCGGTACCAACTTTGCCGAAATATTTACCATCTTTCTCCATCAATAGAGCACCGAATGGTATGCTGCCGGTACTTTTAGTAGCTCCGATAATATGAACGTCTACAGTGTCTCCTTTTTTGATCTTAAGCCATTGATCCGATCTCTTACCAGGCTCGTATTTAGAATATGAATTTTTGATGATAGCCCCTTCAAACCCGTCTTTTAAATAATTAAGAAATTGTTCTTCAATTTTATCTGCTTCCTGAAACGGAACAATTTCAATCCGGTTATCAGGATGTACAATCTTCATCAATATTCCTTTACGTTCAATAATAGGGGTGGTGAAAAAATATTCCTTTCCTTGGCGTATAATATCGAAAATATTATAGGTTGCAGGTTTCTTTCGAGAGAGTAAGCTTATTTTAAATCTATCTTCCACATTTCTATTTAATAGTTGTCTGAAACCTCCAGAAACTGTCATCTCACCGTCTAATATCCATTCAGTCCCATCAACATTTTTTTTTAACGCTTCAACAATCTCAGGAAATTTGTAGGACGCCTGAATATTCCTTCGGGTCCATAAACTTATTTCATCTCCTGAACGGACAGCCATAATCCTTTCACCATCATATTTGGGCTCAATTATCCAAGAACCCCTTAACTCTATTGAAGGGCTGGTTAATGTGGCGAGCATTGGCTCGATCATGTTTGACATTAAAAAAACCTCTAAAATTACTCTTCTAACATTTTTTCAAGTTCAACTTCAATAGATCTGGTTTCAGGCAAATTAAATTCTTTTACTTCCACCTCTTCACCCAGGAATTTCTTCTCAACAAGCTCTTTCACTTCTTGGGTGTAGGTTTCTGTGTATCTTATCCAGTCAAATTTGAATGTCATCTTTTCAACTGCCTTTACACCTTTATCTACTAGTTCATCATTAACTTCGGATTCTAGTATTTCAACTTCATCCATGGGTCTTACTTGTTCATTATAGAGGATTTGTTTTAGAAGTAGTCCCTTTCCATGTGGTAACATCATTCCAATATATTCATTGGTTCTAGAAACCCATTTTACAATAGCTACTTTACTGCTTTTGATCATTGCCTCTTTTAATAAAAGGAAACTTTTTCCAGCCCCTCCCTTTTGTGGAGAGTCTGTTCCTATATAATAAGATTTGTTCAATGATTCTACAGGGATCTCTTCAACTTTGCAGAAGCCTAAAATTTCCATAATTTTTGTAGAAAAAGGTTTAAGAGCATCTAATTCTTCATCAGTAAATTTCAAACATTCCCCACCAACTATGTAAGCCTTTATAATATCATCTGATTTAAGTTCCTCTCCATCCTTTTCACACACCTTTTTATAGCGCACCCTTCCACAATCTGTCTTATGCACCTGATGAAAACTGACATGAAGATTTTCACTTGCTGCATAGGATCTGATGGGTATAAGAATAGAACCGAATGATAAAAAACCCGACCAAATTGACCTCATGATCACCTCTCCCAAAACTCTTATGATTATATATTTAGTTTTGAAGTCATAAATTATTTTTTGATGAACGGTATAGTCATTTTTTTAATTTAAGTTTAGTAGATATAATCATTTAATTTGTACTAACAATTAAAATATCTAATCAAGGATCCATTTATTGAGGTAGATCTTGATTAACAGATTTAAAAAAACTTTAAAATTAGAATAATAAAGAATGAGATATTTAAATACCTTTAAAGGTTCAGCGCCGGGACTGGGATTTGAACCCAGGAGGAGTCAAACTCCACAGGATCTCAAGTCCTGCGCCTTCCCTGGCTAGGCTATCCCGGCATAATTCAAAAAAGGGTTAAGCTATATTAGCTTTTTAATTCAATTTCTATACTCACGTTGTCGGGTACGTTGACCTTCATGACCTGACGCATTGCACGCTCATCTGCTTCGATTCCAACAAGCCTCTTGTGAATTCTTAGTTCCCATTTTTCCCATGTAGCTTTTCCTTCTCCATCTGGAGATTTACGGGTTGGCACGACGAGTTTTTTTGTTGGCAGTGGTATTGGTCCGGATAGATCCACACCTGTTCTTTCTGCTATTCTTTTAAGCTGATCGCATACGTATGCAAGTTTTTCAGGATCTGTACCTGTAAGTTTTATTCTGGCTTTGTGCATTCCAATCCTCCATAAAAATAAAAGAAGGTTTAATTTTACCTTCAGTTAATCATCTGTTAATTACTTCGCCGGTACGATATCAATACACATTCCTGCTGCCACAGTTTGACCCATATCTCTAATAGCGAATCTTCCCATGTGAGGAATTTCTTTGATCTTCTCGATTACCATTGGTTTGGTTGGCTTAACAACAACAAATGCTGCGTCACCTGTTTTAAGGAAATCAGGATTTTCTTCTTTGGTCTGACCTGTTGCAGGGTCCAGTTTTTTCTGAAGTTCCATGAAAGTACAAGCAACCTGTGCTGTGTGACAATGGAATACAGGAGTGTAACCAACGGTGATAACACCAGGGTGCTGCAGTACAACGATCTGTGCAGTGAACTCTTTTGCAACTGTTGGTGCATTTGATGTGTGTCCAGCAACGTCACCTCTCCTGATATCATTTTTACCAACACCTCTGACGTTGAACCCAACGTTGTCACCGGGTTCTGCCTGATCTAGCATTTCATGGTGCATCTCTATTGTTTTTACCTCTCCACTTGATCCTGGAGGTTCAAATATAATGTTGTCTCCTCTTTTCATGATTCCAGTTTCTACCCTTCCGACTGGAACGGTTCCTACACCGGTGATTGAGTAAACATCTTGAACTGGTACCCTTAATGGAAGTTGTGTAGGTTTTTCTGGTGCTTTGAGTTCAGCTAGTGATTCAACAAGTGATGGTCCTTTGTACCAAGGAGTGTTCTCTGAAGATGTTGTAATGTTATCTCCCTGAAATGCGGAGATTGGTATGAAATTGATCTCTTTTGGTTTGTAAGCCACTGTTTTAATCAAAGCGGATACTTCTTCTTTGAGGTCGTTGAACTTTGCTTCGTCGTAATTCACTAGATCCATTTTGTTTATTGCAATAATCAACTGGTTAATACCTAATGTCCTTGCAAGGAAAGCATGTTCCTTGGTTTGTGGCATTACACCATCATCTATTGCAACAACCAGTACAGCTGCATCTGCTTGGGATGCACCTGTGATCATGTTTTTAACGAAATCCCTGTGACCAGGACAATCCACAATTGTGAATTCATATTTTGGGGTATCGAATTTTGCGTGAGCAAGGTCGATTGTAACCCCTCTTTCTCTTTCTTCTTGGAGCTTGTCCATAACAAACCTAAACTTGTTTTCGCCAGCTGATAGCTGCTGTTCTGCTATAGCTCCTGATTGCAGGAGAATGTGTCCGACAAGTGTTGATTTACCATGGTCTACGTGTCCAATAAACGCTAAGTTCATATGTTCTTTTGTTTTAGCCATAAAATATACCTCCATTTAACATTTTATATAATATATTAGTTTAATTCATCAAATTCGTGATCATCCTATGTAATGATCTGGTCCATAAGGTTCAGGACTTAATCCTTTCCTAGCCCTAATCTCCCTTATAATTGTCTTCTGAAGTTCAGGAGGTAATCTAACAAATCCTGCACTTTCAGTTGACCAGAGACATCGGCCCTCTGCAGCAGATCTTATATCTCCTGCGAATCCAAACATTTCAGCAACAGGTACAGTTGATTCAATGGTTGCCATGTCCCCCTCTTGGGACATATCCACAATCTGTCCTCTTCTGTTCTGTATTTCCCTAGTTGCTGCACCCATATAGTCTTGTGGAACGTTGATAAATACTTTTTGTATTGGCTCCAGCAACGTTGGGTTTGCCAGCATGATTGCTCCGTATACAGCTTTTCTTATTGCAGGTAAAACCTGTGCTGGACCTCTATGAACAGCATCTTCGTGAATTTTTGCGTCTTTCAGTGATATTTTAACTCCCATAACCTTCTCTCTGGCTATTGGACCATCGTCAAGTGCGCTTTCAAATCCTTCTAATAGAAGTTCTTTTATTTCATCAAGGTACTGGATACCACGTGTCATGTTGATAAAGAGGGACCTTTTGTATACATTCCAGACCTTTTTTGCCTCGTCTTTGGGAAGACCGTATTCTGTGAAAGTGGATGCACTTTCCTTCCCTTTAACACGACCCTCTTTGATCTTTCCTTCTTGTATGGCATTGAATAGTTCGTCAGATAAAGGTTCGATTTCAATATAGTATCTGTTGTGCTTGTTTGGGGATTTTCCTTCAACAGGACCTGCTTTTCCAGCTATTGTTTCCCTGTACACAACGATTGGTTCTGAAGTTTCGATTTCCACACCTTTTTCATCGATACGGTAAGTTATGATCTCTAGGTGAAGTTCTCCCATACCTGATATTAGGTGCTCGCCGGTTTCTTCGTTGATCTCGACTCTGACTGTTGGGTCTTCCTTTCCAACTTGTCTTAGAACTTCTATAAGTTTTGGAAGGTCTTTGGTGTTTTTGGCTTCGACCGCAACTGTAACTACTGGCTCTGATATGTGTTCAATACCTTCAAATGGAGCAATGTTGGTTCCGAAGTTGGTTACTGTTTCACCGGCCATAGCATTTCTTGCACCGGTTATTGCTACTATATTTCCTGCTGGAACTCTGTCTGTGTTAATACGTTCCGGACCCATGTAAACTCCAACCTGTTGGGTTCTGGCTTTTCCATGAGAACCTACGAAGAATATTTCAGTTCCCTTCTCTATGGTTCCACCGTAAACCCTTCCAGTTGCAATTTCTCCAGCATGTTTGTCTATACTCACGTTGGTGATCATCACTGCAAGTGGTGAATCTGGGTCTGTGTTAATCATACCCTGTCCTTCAACAGATTCTATATCACCATTCCATATACTTGGCACTCTGTATCTTTGGGAAACATCTGGACTTGGAAGATGATCCACAACCATCCCTAACAGAACATCGTGTATAGGCACTTTGTCAGCTAAGTCCTTCTGTTTGTCTTCTTTACATGCTTCACGAATATCGTTAAATGTTATACCTGTTTTCTGCATCATTGGAACGTTAATAGCCCAATTATGATATGCTGAACCAAATGCAACACTTCCATCCTCAACTCTTGCAAGCCATTCCTTCTTAAACTGCTCTGGAGCCATATTCTTTATTAACTTGTTAGCACTGGCTATTATCTTAAGGAATCTGTTCTGAAGTTCGTCTCCCTCAAGTTTGAGCTCATTTATAAGACGGTCAACCTTGTTTATGAATAGAACAGGGCGAACATTTTCTTTTAAAGCTTGACGTAGAACAGTTTCTGTCTGGGGCATTATACCTTCGACTGCACATACAACAACAACTGCACCGTCTACAGCCCTCATTGCCCTTGTAACATCTCCACCGAAGTCAACGTGACCTGGTGTATCAATAAGGTTTATGAGGTACTCATCATCCTTATACTTGTGAACCATTGAAACGTTTGCTGCATCGATGGTAATTCCTCTTGCCTGTTCCTGTTCATCAAAGTCAAGAAAACGTTGATCACCTGCAAGTTCTGCAGATATCATGCCAGCTCCAGCCAGGAGGTTGTCTGATAGTGTGGTTTTCCCGTGATCTATATGGGCCACTATCCCGATGTTCCTTATATACTTAGGAGTGTACATCAATTCCTTAATCTTATTAATCATCTTAGTACGTCTACTCACTAAAATCACCTAGTAACCAAAAATTTATAATCATTCATCATTAGTGGGCAGATCTTGCAATTCTTTCTTTCTCTTCCTTCTTTCCGATTGCAAAGCTTCTTGTATCGTACTCTGCTGCGTAAAGAAGTTCATCGGCAAGACATTCTTCTACAGATCGTTTCCTTTTGAATGATGATTGTAGAGCACCTCTTGTTAAGAATCCAACAGCCAGATCAACCCTTCTCTGTGGTGCTATATCTACTGCAACCTGGTATCCTATTCCACCATATTTTATTCTGGTAGTTTCTTCCCTTGGTGCAGTGTTTTCAACAGCTTTCACAAGAACCTGAAGAGGGTTCTTTTTTGACCTCTGGTTTATAATATCCATGGCCCCTTTAACTATGTTGTAGGACTTGTTCTTCTTTCCAGAGTTTCTCTGAGTTCTCATGATCTTGTTCATGAGCCTTTCAACTATTGAAACTTTGGATTTTGCGAACTGCCTTTTAACATGCCTTCCCAGGGTGTGCGGAACCAGAATTTCGTCGAGGCAAATGTAGTTTACCAGACCTAAGTCCTCTACTTTTACCTCCTCTAAATCCCATTTATCGAAGACCTTAAAACTCATTAAAATTACCTCACTTTTATCTTACTGGTTTTTCAATTCTACCTATAACCATTTGTTGTAATGATACGTTGTTAACCTTTGTAACCTTCCACCTAACGCCTGGGATATCACCCATAGACCTTCCTGATGGCCCTCCGATTCCCTCTATCATGACTTCATCGTGCTCGTCTATGAATCCGATTGCACCGTCTCCGGGAGCAAAGGCTGTTAATTGTTTACCATTTTTTATAAGCTGGACACGTACACATTTCCTTATGGCTGAGTTGGGCTGTTTTGCCTCTACACCCACCTTCTCAATAACGATTCCCCTAGCCTGAGGTGCACCTTCTAATGGGTCAGCTTTAACATCTAATCTAAGAGCTTTCCTCTTATACTCCACATCCTTCCACCTGAAGTTCTGTCTATTCTTTTTAAGCTTTTTTGCTGCGAAAAGTCCTGGCAAATGAAATTCCTCCTTGTAAAATTACCATTTAATCAAATTTATCAGATATATCCAATTAATTATTTAATAATATTATATTCGATGATAATAAGAGTAACACTTATTATTTGGATAATATGATTTAAACATCTGTTTCTCGTTCATCTCTATTTTATAATAATGTTATTTATATTATGCTGCCTCTTGGCCAAGAGTCTTGCTCGCTCTATGTTCTGACCGCCTTTTCCAATTGCGGTACGTTTATTCCTTGAATCTGTCTCAAGAGTGGCAATTTTCTCCCCGTTTTCTTTCTGAAGTATTCTTATACTTCTGATCTTAGCAGGGGACATGAGATTTCCTATAAATTCAACAGGATCATCTGAATGTTCAATAACCTCAACACCTTTATCAACTGTTTTCTGAACCTTGGCAACTGTGCTTCCTCTTTTTCCAATGGCAAGTCCCATATCTCCCTTTTTAACCAGGAATGTTAATTTACCATTTTCATCATCCACTAAACAGTCCTTTACCATGGCACCTGTCATGCTTTCAAACAATGCAATGTATCTTATTTCGTTGGTTGAAAATTTTATGGTCACAGAAACTACCCCATTATCTCTAATATGGTGGAGTCACCAGGATCCTTAATTATTAATGTTGCAACTGTGAATGGTTTACCGCATACAGATCCTAGATCTACACTTGTACCATCATAATTGTAAACAGTGACATCTGATAATTTTGAATACTGTTCAACATCTTCCCTAATATCTGTAGGGCAATTACCTGCAATGATCACGAGCTTTCCCTTTCCAAGTTTTAGCTCCTGAATTGATTTGTCAGATCCAAGTATGACATTACCTGTATCTACAGCAACTCTTATTCCTCTATCTATATCCATCTACTGCCTCCTATTTCTTCTCTTTCATAATGACGCCCACAGACCCTGTTCCCAGTGGTATTGGCTGTCCTATTATAATATTTTCGATTATACCAGTGAGGTGATCAATTTCTCCTCTGATACTGGCTCTTAAAAGGTGTTTACCTGTCTCTTCAAAAGAAGCCCTTGCAAGAACACTAGCCTTTTCACCGCTTATACCGTGTCTTCCAATGGATTTTACCTTACCATCGGCAGTCATCATATCTGCAACCAGCATAATGTGTCTTACATCAACTGTAAGTCCTTGTTCTTCCATTGTACTCTGAGCTTCATGTATGATTGCGTTTCGTGCTGCCTCTACTCCTAGAACTTTCTCTACTTCGTGGATGTCGTTTGTGCTTGTTCTTGTCTTATCTACACCCTCCATTTTGAGGACGGCTCCAAGGTTTGAACCTTCGGTGTGTATAGCCCATTCTGCACCTTCTTTCCTGATCACGACCTTTCCGATATTTTTAACACCGCTTATTTGGAGATCGCGAACCTTATCAGCTAAAAGTCTTAATTCTCTTATTGCATGTTTAGGATCAGAAATCGTAGGTTCAAAACTGAGTAGGTTCTTATCTATTTCTACTTTCTTAAAAGCTTTTTCTATCTTGGCAATGATCTCGTCGTATTCAAGTCTTTTATCATTTACCTTATCCTCATCGATCTCTATGGAAAGGTTCATATTAGCGTAGTTTACGTTGAAATCCTTTAAGATATCGTTTAATATGATCTTACCAATACGATTGGCTATTTTTCTTACAAACTCTTCGTCTGCACTGTATTCCTCGTCAAAATATATCCCCATGGTTGGAGTTGATATTTTCTTTCTGGCATCCACAATTTCTATGAGACGTGGGAGTCCCAGTGTAACGTTCAGCTCTGCAACACCTGCATAGTGAAAAGTACGCATAGTCATCTGGGTACCTGGTTCTCCAACTGACTGTGCAGCTACCGTACCTACGGCCTCTCCATTTTCAACACCAGCACGCTGGTTAGCCTTTTTAATTTCCTTAACGAGTTCATCTAATTCCTTGTCGTTTAATTCATGTCTTTCGGCTGCTTCAGCTATTTCATAAATAAGTTTTTCAGGAAATTTGGTCCTTTTCTTCTTAACAATCTTTTCTACCTTCTCAATGTCCACAAAACCACCTGATCATATTACATCCCATAAATACCTAATAATCTCATTAAATTAAAATGGATGATACTATGATGAATCCATGTATGGTTATTTCCCCGCCTTGGATTTTATCCTCATCTCGTCTATCATCCTGTCTATGTCTGCAACTTTACCGTAGTCACTTTTTGCAGGGTCTATACCGTCTTCACCATATTGAGTTTGGATAATAACTCCCCTGTTGTCTCTTACAGTTCCATCTGGCTGTACATTCAGATCCTGAAGGGCATTAACCAGTCTTCTCTGCATGTAACCACTCTGTGCAGTACGTATAGCTGTATCTACCAGACCTTCTCTTCCACCCATTGCATGGAAAAAGAACTCCAGTGGGTCTAGACCTTTCTTGTAGCTTGAATGAACAAATCCACTTGCTTTAGCACCAAGTTCTCCAACCTGGAAATGAGGTAGTGTTCTTTTACTATAACCCCTTTCTATACGTCCACCACGAACAGATTGCTGACCTACACATGCCGCAATCTGAGTCAAGTTCAACATTGAACCTCTTGCACCAGTAAGAGCCATTATGACAGCATGGTTCTCCATTCCAAAGTAACTTTCTGCTATTTCACCAGATTTGTCCCTGGCTTCACCAAGAACCTGCATTATCTTCATCTCAAGGGTTTCCCTTAGGCTTCTGCCCGGCAGGGCTTCCAGTTCTTCATTGTGGTATGCTTCAATTAGCTGTTCAACCCTTGCCTCCGCATTTGCAAGTAACTGTTCTATACGATCTTTGGCTTCCCTTGGTATTTCCTCGTCCGCTGTACTGGTTGTGAAACCCCTTTTCATTATACCTGCAATTGCAAGTTTGGTGGATGAATCAAGGAATTCACGAGCCTTATCTGTACCGTACTCCTTAACAATGGAATCCAGTATCTTACCCGAAAATGCACCGTAGGCTTTTTCGTCCATTGCACCGGTTTTTATCTGCCCATTTTCTATGACTACGTATGCATCATTTTTACATTCCTGTTTTAGACATTCATCGCATTTCCTGCATATTTCTGCCTTGTAGACCATGTTGAGATCCTTAGGAAGAAGTAAGCTGAAAACCTGTTTTCCAGTCCAATCTTTACCAGTAGCCTTTGGTAAAGGCATTCTAGCACGTTTAACCATTTGAAATACGTCTTCCTCTGAGAAAATAGAACCTTCTCTTGTAAGAAGGTATGCACCGGATATATGATCATGTATTCCACCTATGATCGGTCCTCCAAATCTTGGGGATAGTATGTGTTCCTGAACCCTCATAAGGGATTTAGCTTCTGCACGAGATTCTTCTGTTTGAAATACATGCATATTCATTTCGTCTCCATCAAAATCAGCGTTGTATGGTGGGCAAACACATAAATTCAACCTGAAAGTTTTGTATGGTAAAACTTTAACTTCGTGGGCCATCATTGACATCCTATGGAGTGAAGGCTGCCTGTTGAATAATACGACATCTCCATCCATGAGGTGCCTTTCAACAATGAATCCAGGTTCCAGTTTCTCGATAACTGTTTCTTTGGTCTCATCATAAACCCTTATCTTCCTTTCATCTGGCCTTATAACATAGTTAGCTCCGGGATGTACTTTGGGACCGTTCATTATGAACTTCTTCATATCATCGATGTTCCATTCAGTTACAAAAACAGGCACAGTTACCTCTGTGGCTATCATCTCTGGTACTCCAACCTCATTTATGCTTATATTTGGATCGGGAGATATAACAGTTCTGGCTGAGAAGTTAACCCTCTTACCAGAAAGGTTACTTCTAAAACGCCCCTCTTTACCTTTAAGACGTTGTGCAAGTGTCTTAAGAGGTCTTCCTGACCTATGTCTGGCCGGTGGCACCCCCGATGCCTCATTGTCAAAGTAGGTTGTAACATGATATTGTAGAAGTTCCCAAAGATCCTCAACTATGAGTTGGGGTGCTCCTGCTTCCATGTTTTCCTTGAGCCTCTGGTTGATCCTTAAAATATCCACAAGTTTATGTGTTAAATCGTCTTCAGACCTTTCTCCTGTTTCAAGTGTTATTGAAGGCCTCACAGTCACTGGTGGAACAGGAAGTACTGTTAAAACCATCCATTCTGGTTTTGCAATTTCACGGTTTATACCAACAAATATGTACTCATCTTCAGGTATGGTTTCAAGCCTTTCCCTTACCTCACTTGCAGTGAGTTTGTAGTTTCCTTCAACTATTGAAACTGGTTTGTCTATTTTGACGTCTTCTTGTTCTTCAGCACAGTGGGGACATTTATCCCTTCTTGCAACGGTGTAAACTTCTTTAATAATTGCTGTTATGCTCTCCTCATTTTTGAGGTGGTTTTCAATTTTTTCTTTGTAATCTACCATTTCAGCTTCGGTTAAGAGAACACGTCCACAGTCTTTGCAGGTTGATCGCAAAACCTTGTGAATTGTGTCTGCAAACCCCACATGTATAACGGGTCTTGCTAAGTTTATGTGTCCAAAATGTCCCTGACAATCTCCGCCCTTTGATCCACAGGATCTACATCGAAGTCCTGGGTCAATAACTCCCAATCTAGGGTCCATGAGTCCGGCCTCTATTGGATATCCGTCCTCATCATAGGTGTCTGGGGTTACGATCTTGGTAACGGACATTTTTCTTATGTTCTCTGGAGACATAAGACCAAAGTTGATTTGGGAAATCTTTTTTAAAATTCCTTTCAAGCTCATTCTCTCCTTATTATTATGTGCCGTTATTTGCTTTATTTCAGCATCATATCAGCTTACTGTTCGCCCTATGCTTTATCTTCAAGAACTAATTTTGGGAATATACAAAGGCTCTTGAGTTCGTCGA
>Ga0302206_1000737_pt1 | contig 12545 bp, 8 predicted proteins | sample II_Fen_E2_1_FD_194581 | JGI IMG/M metagenome (GOLD analysis project Ga0302206, IMG submission 194581) | Peat permafrost microbial communities from Stordalen Mire near Abisko, Sweden - II_Fen_E2_1 | ecosystem: Environmental > Terrestrial > Soil > Wetlands > Permafrost | place: Sweden: Abisko...
TAGATATATGTGAAATAAGTATAATAACTTTTTGTAGAAAAAAGAAAGAAAAAAGCGGTCTTTCAACAACAATGTTTTGTTGTTAAAATAATTATACGTACTTAATCGTGGATCAATTTCCAATCACCGTTTTACCGTTCATATAGGGTACCAATACTTCCGGAATACGGATGGTCCCATCTTCTTGTTGATAATTTTCTAGAATACAGCATATTGTTCTTTCTGTTGCTACAGCTGTGCTGTTTAACGTGTGACACATTTTTAAAGAATTAGAATCTCCTTGGATTCCACAACGGGCATTTAATTTACGAGCCTGATAGTCTGTACAGTTAGTGCATGATACAAGTTCTCTGTAAGTATTTGAACCAGGAAACCAACCTTCTAAATCATATTTTTTAGATGCATTATCGTTGAGTTCTGAAGAGACAATGGAAACAATTCTGTAAGGAATTTTGAGTTTTTTATAAATAATCTCTGCATTTTCCAAAAGCTCTTGATGGATATTTTTTGAATCTTCTTCACTACAAAATACAAACTGTTCGATTTTTTCAAACTGATGAACTCTGAATATTCCAAGGGTGTCTCTACCATGCGAACCTGCTTCTCTACGGAAGCAAGATGAAATACCGCAATATTTACGTGGCAAAGTTCTTTCATCAATTATATCACCCCTGTGTAAGGCTGCAAGTGTTTGTTCAGAAGTAGCTATCAAGTATAGATCTTCACCTTCAACCTTGTACAAAGTTTCTTCAAAGTCAGCAAGTTCTGCTGTTTCTTTAATTACATCATGTTTAATGAAAAAAGGTGTTTGAAATGGTGTGAATCCTTTTTCAGAAAGTATATCCATGGCAAATTTCAATAGAGCCATATTAAGGTATACCATATCTGCTTTTAGATAATAAAAACGGGAACCTGAAATTTCTGAAGCACTTTTGAATTCTGCCCCATCTACACCTTCAATTAAATCTACATGGTTTGATGGTTCAAAGTTGAAAGAAGGGATTATACCTTCTTCAGTAATTAATAAATTATCCTCTTCTGTTTCAGATACAGGAACATCTTCATCTAATATATTGCCAACTTTATAACGATACTGATCTCTTTTTTCAATAAATTCGGATATTTGGGGTTCTAACATGGTAATTTCCCTGGAAACTTCCTTAGCTTTGATTTGAAGAATTTTTAGTTCCTCTTTGTCCCGCTTTCGGGTCTCGTTGAATGATTTGGATAGTTTGTTCCTTTCTGCACGCAGTTCATTCAGTTTTTTAAGCCCATCTCTCCATTTTGTATCATATTCAATGACTTTATCGACGTTTTCTATACCTCTGAAACGTTTTTTTTCCGATCTACGGATTAGATCAGGATTTTCCCTGAAAAGTTTAATATCTAACATGGTATCATCGTGTTCTCAATTTATTTTCAATAAAATGTTATCAAATTCTTGATTATTTTTCTAAGATTAATAATCATAAATTCTAAATATCTTTAGTATATGGTTTTGTAATGAGTAGATTTTAATTATTAAGAATTTCGAATGGAATTATCTTTCAAATACAATATTACCATCTTTGATTAAAGCCTTTATGTTTTGTGATTCGGTTCTGTTTATAAGTGAGAGTATAGGATCCCCGGACATTCCACTCACAAGCATTATATCTGCAATTTTACCCTCCTCTATCGAACCTAGGTTAAGTCCCAGAGCCTTTGCAGGATTCAATGTTGTCATTTTAAAAATTTCTAAGGGGGGAATATATTCTCTGTAATATCCTCTTGTTACCTTAAGTGCGAACTCCATCTCTGTAAACATGTTTGGAGAATTTAACATTACATTGTCGGTTCCAAGAGTTACATTTATCCCTCTGTCAAGCATATCCATTAATGGAGGAATTCCCACTCCAAGAGAACCATTAGATCTGGGGCAACAAACAATTGGTATTTCATTTACTGCAATATGTTTTAAATCATCTTTTAATGGAGCTGTCACATGTACAAGCAGATTAAAACCTGCAATCAAAGCTCTTTCAACTTCAGTTTTACCTATAGATTTTAATGACTTAGTTTGAAGTTTCTCATACTCAGCTACATGTATCGATGACAGCTTAGAATGTTTTTGACACGTTTCTGTTATAATTTGAGCTACTTGATCTTCAATTTCGCCAAATCCACTTAATGCTATTCCATCACATATATTCAGAAGCTTTTTTGCTATTTTTCTTAATTCTGATAATTTTGGGTTTTCATCGAAAAATTTGTCATGTCTGCCTAGTACCAACTTTCTTATAGGAATATTTTCTGATGCTTTTTCAAGGACATTTATACCTTTAAAACCCCCTTCACGGAAGTCTACAAATGTTGTGGTCCCTGTTTGGAGCATGTACTGCATAGAACTTTGCATGGCTTTGACCATATATTCTTGGGAAGTTTCAGATAATATGCGGTGTTTAAATCCATGGGGTGGTCTCACAAGTTTGTCTATGGGCTCTCCATCACCCAAATCCTTTGCAACAGAGTCACCAATATGGATGTGGGAATTTATTAAAGATGGGGATGCAATACAACCATTTGCATCTATTATTCTGCCTTTTTCAATTTTATCAGATACCTCAACAATTTTATTGTCTTCTATGACAATGTTAGTTCTTCGAACTTCCATGTTCTCCCCGTAAAGAACCCGGGCATTTTTGATCGTTATCATTTGATTAAACTATTTTAATTGTAGTATTTATTAGTTTTAGTATCTTTAAAAATTAAATTATTGATTAAAAGTAAAAAGAAATAATGATACTAATAAAAAAAACTACTCGGAAAATGATGATTTAGTTAGATATAAAATATTAATTTAAAATCGAGATGTCGAGATAAATAGTTAAAGTAAATCATGATATTCATTTAGGGATTTAACTCCTATATCACCTTCTTTAACATGTTCAATAGCATTTAATACAGCACGCGCTCCTGCAAGTGTTGTTACGTATGGTATTCCGAGTTCTATAGCCATCCTCCTGATGTAATATCCGTCATCAGCTGACTGTTTTCCTGATGGTGTGTTGATAATTAGGTCTATTTCGTTATTTACAACGGCATCCCTAATATTTGGTGATTCTTGGCTCATTTTTCGGATGGTGTTAATATTAACATATTTCTGGACTGCTTTAGCGGTTCCGGTGGTGGCAACGAGTTCAAAGCCAAGATTCTCAGCCTTTTCTACAATATCTTTTATGTTATTTTTATCTGAATCTCTCACACTTATGAAAAGTTTTCCCTTTTTAGGCAGTTCCATACCTGCTGAGAGCTGAGCCTTGTAATATGAAACACCAAAGTTTTTATCTATTCCCATACTTTCTCCAGTTGATTTCATTTCAGGTCCTAACACAGAGTCTGCAGCTGGTAGTTTAATAAATGGGAATATGGATTCTTTGACTGCAACGTGTTTAATTTTAATTTCATCCCGTAATCCTAAGTCTTTAAGTTTGTATCCAACTATTAATTTGGCAGCTATTTTTGCAAGCGGAACTCCTACAGCTTTGCTAACGAATGGAACTGTTCTACTTGCCCTTGGATTGGCTTCAATAATATAAACCTTACTTTCAGTATCAGTTTTAACAGCGTATTGTATGTTCATAAGTCCAACCACATTTAGTTCGAGTGCTAGCCTGGTTGTATATTCTTTTATAGTTTCAAGAACATCATTTGAGATACTCTGAGGGGGCATTACGCATGCAGAATCTCCAGAATGTACTCCAGCTTCTTCTATATGTTCCATTATACCGCCGATGAAGACGTCTTCTCCATCAGATAATGCATCCACATCAATTTCAATTGCATCTTCAAGAAATTTGTCAACAAGAATTGGGTGTTCAGGCGAAATTTTTACAGCTTCCTTCATATACTCCTTGAGTTCTTTGTCATCGTATACAATTTCCATAGCTCTTCCACCTAGTACATAAGATGGCCTTACAAGAACAGGAAATCCTATCCTCTCTGCGACCAGTCTAGCATCTTCAAAGGAGTGTGCAATACCATACTCAGCTTGGGGTATGTCAAGCAGATTCAAAACTTCTGTAAAACGTTCACGATCCTCAACACGATCTATACTTTCATGTGCAGTTCCAAGTATTTGAATACCCTCTTCAGCAAGAGGAACTGCCAAGTTTATCGATGTTTGACCTCCAAATTGGACAACAACTCCGTCTGGATTTTCTTTGTCCATTATGCTCATCACATCTTCGAGTGTCAGTGGTTCAAAGTAGAGTTTATTCGAAATATCATAATCTGTACTCACAGTCTCTGGATTGTTGTTAATAATTATAGTTTCAATTCCTTCATCTTTCAATGCCAAGGAGGCATGAACACAACAATAATCAAATTCTATTCCCTGACCAATTCGTATAGGTCCTGCTCCAATAATTACAACCTTTTTATTATTAGAAACAGTCACCTCGTCTTCACCTTCATATGTTCCATAGTAATATGGGGTTTTAGCTTCAAATTCTGCTGCACAGGTATCAACCATTTTGTAAGTTGGAATTATTCCCTTTTCTCTCCTATAATCCCTAATATTTTTTTCGGGGAATCCTGTTATATTGGATAGTATGGCATCGGCAAACCCCATACGTTTTGCTTTCATAAGTATATCCGTTTTTAGAATTTCTTTAGGTTTTAAACTCCTTAAATAAGTCTCAAAATCAATTATACTCTGTATTTTATATAAAAAGAATCTATCAATCTGGGTAATATCATGAATTTCGTTTATTTCCCTTCCAGATTTCAGTGCAGTGTATAAATGGAATATCCTTTCATCAGTAGCATTTCTCAGGAGGTCATCGTTGTATGGGATCTCTTCAAATCCATATTTTCCAATATCAAGAGATCTTATGGCTTTGTGTAATGATTCCTCTATGGTTCTGCCAATAGCCATTACTTCTCCAGTTGACTGCATTTGAACTCCTATTTCCCTCTTTATGCCTTTGAACTTGTCAAATGGCCATCTTGGGATTTTTGCAACCACATAATCTAGTGCTGGTTCAAATGATGCAGGTGTTTCCTTTGTTATATCGTTTTGGATTTCATCAAGCGTCATTCCAACAGCTATTTTGGCGGATATTTTGGCTATAGGATAACCAGTTGCCTTGGATGCCAGTGCACTGCTTCTGCTTACCCTAGGATTTACTTCAATAACTTTATATTCTCCTGTATCTGCATTAAATGCAAATTGGATGTTACAACCGCCTTGAATATGCAATGCTCTTATAATTTTGATAGAAGCATTTCGAAGCCTTTGATTATCTACATCTGAAAGTGTTTGCGATGGTGCAACAACAACACTTTCACCTGTGTGAATTCCCATTGGATCTAAGTTTTCCATGTTACACACAATTATACATGTGTCGTTTTTATCTCTCATTACTTCATATTCAAACTCTTTCCAACCAATAACAGACTCATCAATGAGTACTTGGTTGATAAAACTCATATCAAGTCCTCGTTTCGCAACTTCAATCAGTTCCTTTTCGTTGTGAGCTACTCCACCACCAGTTCCACCTAGTGTGAATGCTGGTCTAACTATCACTGGATAACCAATTTCAGCAACTGCTTCTATGGCTTCTTCAATTGATATAACTGCTCTACAGTGGGGTATTGGTTCTTCAAGTTCCATCATGAAATTTCCAAAGAGATCCCTATCTTCAACATTTCTTATGGTCTGAACAGTCGAACCGATAACCATGATTCCTTCGAGGGCTCCAATTTTTTCAAGGCCTGTAGCTACATTCAAACCAGTTTGACCACCCATAGTAGGGAGTATTGCGTCTGGTTTTTCTTTTTCTATGATTTTTGCTACTATTTCAGGTGTCAGGGGTTCCACATAAACTGTATCTGCCATGTCTATGTCTGTTTGTATGGTTGCGGGGTTGCTGTTCACAAGAATTGTTTCAATTCCTTCATCCATGAGGGATTTACACGCCTGAGAGCCTGAATAATCAAATTCAGCAGCCTGACCTATTTGAATGGGTCCTGAACCAATGATAAGAACTTTTTTTATGTCTTTGTCCCTTGGCATTTACTATCCTCTTATTTTTAATAAATTTAATCAGACTTTAATTTTTTTTTTATCTGTCATGAAATACTCATTTAAATGATTTATCACTAACTGCATGTCTTTAATTAAGTTTAGTAACCCCTTCTAATACTCATTCATGATTTTAAGGAAGTTGTCGAAGTAATGATCTGAGTCATGGGGTCCAGGACCAGCTTCTGGATGGTACTGAACACTTGAAATTTGAAGTTCTTCGTGTTCTAAACCTTCAGCTGTGCCATCGTTAATGTTTATTTGAGTAATTTTAATGGGTAGATCTTTACATGAATCTGCATCTATTGTGAAACCATGATTTTGGGATGTTATTGAAACTTTACCCGTATTTAGGTCTTTTACCGGTTGGTTTATTCCTCTGTGTCCAAATTTCATTTTATAGATCTTTGCACCAAAGGCAAGTGATATGATCTGTTGACCAAGACAAATACCAAAGATTGGAAGTTTCTCTGAGAGATTTTTAACTGTGTTAGCTGCTTCTGTAACTCTTGTTGGATCTCCCGGCCCGCTCGAAACCAACATAGCTTCAGGGTCGTAATCTAATATTTCCTTGTGACTTGTTTTGTAAGGTAATACAATAACTCCTATTTCCCTTTTTAATAGTGCGTTGATACTGTTCTGCTTTATACCACAGTCAAGAATTACTGCCCTGTGTTTATAATTTTCTCCAAATATTTGGGGTGATTTTACAGAGACCTTGTCAACCAGATCTATATCTTCTATATTTTCCTGTTCATTTGCAAGTTTCAAAAGTTCAATGTCATCAATTTCTTCAGTTGAAATTGCGCCTTTCATGGTTCCATGACGTCTGATTTTCAGGGTAAGGTATCTTGTGTCAATTCCGCTGATACCTGGTATCTGATATTCTTCTAAAAACTCTGGTAAATTTTCTTTCGAGAGTCTGTGAGAAGGATGGCTGTTTTGTTCTCTTACTATAAATCCTTCTGCTTTTATTCCATTAGATTGAAACCAATCCCTTGATATTCCATAATTACCCTGTAATGGATAGGTTGACATAAGAATTTGACCTTTGTAAGATGGATCTGTAAGCGATTCAACATATCCGGTCATTCCAGTAGCAAAAACCACTTCTCCTGTTTTAATTGTCTCAAAACCGAATCCTTCTCCTTTAAGTATTGTACCATCTTCTAAAGCCAATTTAGCCTCTTTTAGCATTTCATCACCGGTTAAATTAATTGTAAATTCAAAACTTGGGTTTTGATCAAATATGGGGTTAAAGACCACTTGATCATCCTAAATTTATAATTGATCTTTAATTAGAGTTTTTATCATGAAAATTTCATGATACAAGATCTTTGATCAGTTAGTTTATTTTACTTGGTTTATTAATTAGATTATTTCAAACAATTGTGAGATTTAATTTATTATAAATCAATCATCGATATCATTCCATGTATTTACACATTATTACTGCATCTTCTAGGTCTTCGTAATAATCTTCAACGATTTTTTGTTCTTTGAAGCCTATTTTACCGTAGAATTTTCTTGCACCCTTATTTCCAACCCTTACTTCGAGTTTAATTTCTTTTACATTAAACTTCTTGAAGACTTCGAGGCTGGATTCTACCAATTTTGATCCCACATCTTGTCTTCTGTAACGTTTGTCTACAGCAATGGATATTATGTGTCCCTCATCTTCATATTTGATCCAAAATATAATATATCCTACTACCCAATTATTTTTCTGGGCAACCAGAAATCCTGCACCCAAGTTGTATATATCAACAAGGATGTTTGCAGGGTAAGGGTCACTGAAGGACGCCATCTCAATTTCAAGGACTCTTTTAATGTCTGGGCGTTTAAATTCTCTTATTATCATGAATTTCTCCAGTAAAGTGGTAAAAAATGTGGAAAGACTTTTCAGAGTATATTATAGCTAATTACGAGGATGCCTCGCTCATTGTTGAGGTTGGTGTTGGGTGTTTCCCATTGGTTGCCTTAACACTACAAGAACATCTTAACATGGATATCATCATGACAGATATTAAACCTTACCATAGCAATGTTGTAATCAATGATATCACCAATCCGGACTTAAATATATATAAAGATGCTTCGTTGATCTACTTAATAAGGCCTCCTGAGGAACTACAAAAACACATAATAATGGTTTCAGAATCTGTTGGTGCTGATCTAATTATAAAACCGCTTTCAACAGAATTTCTAAATCATAATAAAAATTTGAAACTTATCAATTATAAAAAGGCAATTTTTTACGAGAAGTGTATATTATGAAGTGGCAGAATAGGAGCATAGAAAATACTTTAAAATTATTAAAATCTAATTACAATGGCTTATCAAATGAAGAAGTACAAAAAAGAGTTGGAACTTATGGTAAAAATGAATTGGTGGAAAAAGATAAACCTAGCCCTTTAACGAAGTTTATAGGTCAGTTCAAGGATTTTCTTATTATACTGCTTGTAGTTGCAGCAGCTGCAGCTGCAGTAATAGGAGACATAACAGATGCTGTAGTTATTCTTATTGTAGTTATTTTGAATGCGGTTGTAGGATTTATACAGGAAAATCGTGCAGAAAATGCTATGGAACAACTTAAAAATATGACCTCTACAGAGGCGGTTGTTATTCGTGACGGTGAGCAAAAAAAAGTTGCTGCGAGTGAATTAACTATTGGAGATGTTGTTGTACTTGAAGAGGGAGATAACGTACCAGCAGATCTCCGATTATTGAAAAGCTATGATCTTTTGATAAATGAATCAGCACTCACAGGAGAATCTAAACCCTCAAACAAAGATGAAATATCTCTATCTGAAAACGAAACAAACAACCTGGCATTTATGGATACCTATGTGTCTTCAGGACGAGCAAGAGGTGTTGTAGTAGAGATAGGGATGAACACTGCCATAGGTAATATTGCTGAAATTATACAAGGGGATGAGGAGAAAACTCCACTTCAAGACAGAATACATGGTCTTGGTAAGCTAATGGGATTGATCGCACTTATAGTTTGTACTGGTGTATTTGGACTTCAATTCTTCAAGGGTGTTCCATTAGTTTCAAACTTCCTTACAGCAGTTTCTCTTGCAGTTGCAGCTGTACCCGAGGGATTACCGGCAATAATGACCCTAACACTCGCACTTGGAATGCAGAAAATAGCAAAAAGTAATGCCGTTGTCCGTAAATTACTTGCTGTCGAGACTCTGGGTTCTTGCACAACCATATGTACAGATAAAACAGGGACACTAACCGAAAACAAGATGACAGTACGCCAAACCAGGACAACAGCTCCTGAAATGGTATTCAAAATATCAGCACTCTGTAATAACTCAAGCATATATAATGGTAAAGTTATTGGTGATCCAACAGACGCTGCAATGCTTCTTTATGCAGAAGACAATGGTTACATAAGGGAAGAACTGGAAAAGAAATATAAAAGAATTTTTGAAATACCTTTAGACAGCGAAAGAAAGAGGATGTCCACTGTAAACCAGTTCAATGGTGAAAAATATTTACTCACGAAGGGTGCTCCTGAGATAATTATTGGACAAAGTAAAATGATTGAAGATGAAGGAAAGTTTAGTGAAATAACCGAAGATATCCGAAGGAAAATACTCAAAGATCTTAAAAGCATGACCTCTGAATCACTTAGAGTATTGGCACTCGCCTACAAGAAGCTGGGTCCTGAAGAAGGTTATGAAAATAAAGAAACACTGGAAAGTGATCTCGTATATGTTGGATTAGTCGGAATGATGGATCCACCGAGAAAAGAAGCAAAAGAAGCCGTTAAACTGTGTGAAAAAGCAGGAATTAAGGTCGTAATGATCACAGGTGATAACAAAGACACAGCAACAGCGATAGCCTCAGAAATTGGAGTTTTAAAGGGTGGAAAAGTTCTAACCGGACAAGATCTAGATAAAATAGATGATAATAAATTTAAAGAAATTGTCCAAGATGTAAGTGTCTATGCACGAGTACTTCCAGAACAGAAGGTACGTATTGTTGAAGCACTCAAATCACGTGGACAAGTAGTGGCCATGACCGGAGATGGGGTGAATGATGCACCTGCACTTAAAAAAGCAGCCATTGGTGTTGCAATGGGTTCAGGTACTGATGTTGCCAAAGAATCTTCGGACATGATACTCCAGGATGATAACTTTGCAACTATTGTTGAAGCCGTTAAAGAAGGACGTACCATCTTTGACAACATAAAAAGATTTGTGAAATTCCAGCTTTCAACTAACATAGGGGCAATACTGACCATAGTCTCAGCATCCCTCATGAGCCTGCCTATACCATTCAACCCCATTCAGATACTCTGGATAAACATAATAATGGATGGACCCCCTGCTCAGTCCCTCGGTGTAGAACCATCAGAGGAAAATGTGATGGAACGCCAACCAAGCAAGGGAAACATCATACCTAAACGAAATCTAATTAAAATAGTAATTGCAGGAGTTGTTATGAGTATTGGGACACTTTTACTCTACTACTACGAATTAACCAGTGGTGCAAAGGTCATATCGGCAACCACTATAGCATTCACCGTTTTTGTTATGTTCCAAATATTCAACGTTTTCAACTGCAAAGCCAAGGGAATGGTAACTAACAAAACATTAATTATAGCCGTTGTTGTATCGTTTGTTCTACAGCTAGGTGTAATCTACCTGCCTTATCTGCAGCATATATTCAGGACAACATCAATTTCAATTATTGATTGGGCTTTAATATTAATTGTTGCATCGTCAATATTTTTAACTGAATTCATAAGTGAAAAGGTGATAAAATGAGGGTCATGGTCATGGCAGGTACATCTGATGCTGTGCGTATCATTGGCAAATTAGCTGAATATGGAGATCTTGAAGTCATTGCTACAACAACCACAAACTATGGTGGAGATCTTGCACTATCCGCAGGTGCTGATAAGATTATTGTGGGGCGTCAGGGTGTGCAGGAGATTGCTAAATTATTAGATATAAATAGAATTGATTTGCTGGTGGATGCAACCCATCCATTTGCTTCTGAAGCAAGCATCAATGCTATTAAAGCATCCCATAAATCTGGAATAAAATATATTCGTTATGAGAGACCGTCCATAAAAATTCCAGACCATGTGTTTGAAGTTTCATCATTCCAAGAAGCAGGTATTATGGCAAAGAAGATTATGGAAAAAAATCTAAATGCTCGGATGATGCACCTTGCGGGTGTAACGACCCTCAATGAGATAAAAAAAACTATAGATCCTAAATTAATAGTTGCAAGGATCCTTCCAATGGTATCATCAGTCAAAAAATGTCTTAAAATTGGAATTCCAAGTGATAATGTAATTGCAATGCAGGGAACATTTTCAAAGGAATTCAATAGGGCGCTAATGAGGGAATATGCCATAGGAGTAGTTGTAACCAAGGAAAGCGGTGAAACGGGAGGGACGCACTCCAAGATAGCTGCTGCTACAGAGCTTGAAATTCCATTAATCATAGTTAAAAGGCCAATAATCCGTGAAATGGAAAATGAGAGCGTATTTAAGGATATAGATCATCTTCTAAAGTATATTGTCTCCTTATTTGAAAATTAATTATTTATCCCTAATTGTTAAACATTTGAGTTTTAATTCAACTAATTAATTTCTTTTTTAATATTATTATTAAGTTAAGATAAAAAAATAAATTTAATTAATGAATTAGCCTCAGATCGCCCATCAGTCATCATGAATCAGAGCTCATAGGGTTCATCACAGGCTGAATAATAAATTTGGTCTGATTAAATAATAAAAAAAAATAAATTTTGGAGTCTGGATTTATCCAAACATGACTCCAGTTTCTTTCCTCATTTCTTCGTCGTGTTCCATGCCAACAATTTTATCAACAGCATCCATAAAATCGTTCATAGTAACAGTGGATCTTTCTTCTCTTATTGCAAACATACCTGATTCGGTACAGATCGCTTTAAGGTCAGCTCCTGATGCACCTTCTGAAAGGGAAGCAATATGCCTTATATCCACGTCTTCATCCAAAGTCATTTTTTTGGCGTGGATCTTTAAAATCTCGTTTCTACCGTCTTCATTTGGAATTGGAACTTCTATAAATCTGTCAAAACGTCCCGGTCTTAAAAGTGCAGGGTCAAGAATGTCGGGTCTGTTGGTTGCGGCCACAATTCCAACATCACCCCTACCTTCAAAACCATCCATTTCAGCAAGCAGCTGCATAAGGGTTCTCTGAACTTCCCTGTCGCCACTTGTGGAACTTTTGAGCCTTTTTGCCGCTATAGCATCAATTTCGTCTATGAAGATTATACTAGGAGATTTCTCTTTTGCAAGTTCAAAAACACCTCTGACAAGTCTTGCACCTTCACCTATGTACTTCTTAACGAATTCGGATGCAACAATCTTTATGAAGGTTGCATTGGTTTCATGGGCAACAGCCTTTGCAAGGAGAGTTTTCCCTGTTCCCGGAGGGCCATAAAGTAGTACTCCTTTCGGTGG
>Ga0302206_1000739_pt1 | contig 12511 bp, 11 predicted proteins | sample II_Fen_E2_1_FD_194581 | JGI IMG/M metagenome (GOLD analysis project Ga0302206, IMG submission 194581) | Peat permafrost microbial communities from Stordalen Mire near Abisko, Sweden - II_Fen_E2_1 | ecosystem: Environmental > Terrestrial > Soil > Wetlands > Permafrost | place: Sweden: Abisko...
AGAGTTGGCAACAAAGGGAAAATCCTGCTTGACTGCAACGCAACAATAGAGCTGATTCAAATTGAAAACAATGTAAAAAGGACTCTATACAGACGCGAGCTAAGCGCTCCGATAGTAGAGCAAACGTGGTATCTGGAATTACGTCTTGATGGAGAGGAGAATGAAAGTGCCCTTCAGCAGGTGAAAGCATTAATGATAAATCCTGAAACATCTCTTATCCGCACAACTGTTACTGGTTATGATTCCAATTCAGGCGTCCTCGTACATATTTTCAAGTATTACACGATGGATAAATTGTTATATGGCGGTATATTTTCAGATGTATATAACTGGGAGGGCGTTAAACGGACAAAACCCGACTGGACTAACTTCAATAAGATTATAAGTTTGACTAAATCTGAACAACAGGTAATTGACACACTATTGCAGTAGAAATATCTTAACCTATTTATCTAAAAACACAGTTTTACCTGTTTTTGCCGATTCTCTCGCCGCATCTAAAATCCTCACAACCATAACATTATTCTCAAGGGAATAAAGATCACTATCCGTCATTTTTATCTTCCCATTTATAACATCTGCGAAATATGAAAATGGATCTTCATAAACTGAAATATCATAAGAAGTAATCTGTCGTGTTTGTTCAAATTCCATCTTTCCATTCCTTAAATGCATGGTGTTTCGGTTAGCAGCAATAATATAGCCAGAGACTCCGTATATTTCCATATCCTTTCTGCCAAATGGCCAGTTCCATGAAGCCTGTATAATACACTGTGCATCAGGATAGCTGACAATGATAGTTGCTTCATCATCGACCTTAGGATAAATATCGGGTTTAAATTGGCGGGTAACAGCTGTAACAGATACAGGCTTCTTACCTTTCTTCAGATATGTCATCAGATTTGCCCCGTAACAACCAAAATCGATTAGTGCCCCTCCTCCATTCTGAACAGGGTCAGTCAGCCATTCGAAAAACTCCTTGTTAACTCCTATTTCCTTTGGTCCCTGGTGACCATCATGAATAACAACTTTCGTTATATTTCCTATATAATTGCTGTCATTGACTAACTGGAATGCCTTTGCTGTTGTTGGATACCATGATGTTTCGTAGTCAGTAAGCAGATAGATATGGAATTTCTCAGCAAGCTTTTCCATCTTCATTGCATGTTCAACGTTTGTCGCCAGAGGCTTCTCAACCATCACATGAATTCCACGGGGAGCACAAGCTTCTACCACTGACATGTGCTCATAAATAGAGCCAAATGCCACTACAGCTTCAGGCCTTACTGAATCAAGCATATTATTCAGATTCTCATGAATCAATTTTGGGTCGAAATTGTAAGTTTTAGCATATCGTAATGCCATTTCCCGGTTAGGTTCGTAAATACCAACTATGACGAAATCATTTTTAGCTTTTCTTCCCAGGATAAACGCCGAATGGCCATGAGTGAGTCCGGCTATCGCCAAACGTATCGGTTTTTGCGATGTTTCCAGCGCAAAAACATTTAAAGTTGTAACCAGCAGAAATGAAAGAAAAATGATTCTGACAATTGAGTTTCGCATACGATTGAGTGTATTCAAATTAAACAAGGAAGTTTTTTTCAATAAATTTCTGAAAAATCTCTTTATACTGATCGCCAACCGGGATATAAACACTATTATCGAAAACTATCCTGTTACGTTCGATGACTTTTACCCTTGAAAGATTTACAATATAAGAACGATGCACTCTCATGAATCTGTCTGATGGAAGCTGTTCTTCCATTGACTTCATGCTTAACAGGGTCATCACAGGTTTGTCGTTAACCAGATGTATTCTTACATACTCGTGCATGCTTTCAATATATTTGATATCTGATAATTCTATGCGAACAAGTTTATACTCCGATTTGACGAAAAGATGATCGGGTGTGCTTTTACTTGTTGCTGACTGAAGCAATTTAAGATCAACCTGTGTTTTTACTTTGTTAACCGCCTTCAGAAAATCACTATATCCGATGGGTTTTAATAAATAATCAACTGCATCTACTCTGAAACCATCTACAGCGTACTCGGTATAAGCAGTTGTAAAAATAATATATGGTTTATCTTTAAGCGATTTAACAAAATCCATCCCGTTAAGATCCGGCATGTTTATATCAACAAATATCAAATCGACCGGATTCGAGGATATGAATCCGAGAGCATCAAATCCGCTGTTACTGAGAGCGACAAGTTCAAGAAATGGGGTTTTTTTAATATAACTGCCTATCTGTTTTAAAGCAAGCGGTTCATCATCTATTGCAAGGCATTTTATAGTCATTCGTTACTCTCAATCATTTATAGAACCCAGGATCACTCTTCAACCATCTGCAATCAGACAATCGGTTAAAAATAATCAACACCAAAATTATCTTAAATTTATATTAACAAGATAGCCTTTTTAAACAAAAAAGAGAATCATCCTGCCAATAATGGAAGAATGATCCTCAAATTCTGCTCTTTCCCCATTTTCCTCTGGGAGAAATCAAAAAAATCTTCCGTGACAGTATAGGATGCCACGGAAGTGCGAATGAAAAACTCTGATCCTAATTAATCCTAACTAACCCTAACTAACCTAAATCAATTTACATACTGACCTAATTTCTTTCATAATAGATGTCATATGCTATCCAGTCAACTATATATGCTGCAAAGTAGACTGAATGCAATGAATCAAATATGGTTTTAATGTTTTCAACTGAATTACCTATTAATGCTGACACTGTTGTGGTAGTCCCGTCATCAAAAGTTATCTGGATATCACGTTTTTTGCAGACCGAGGCTTCTGAATCACTCGCCTTGTCAATTATAGTGACTACAGCATTCGTTTGTAAAACACCACCGACATATACCTCAGGAGTCGAGTTTTTCGACTTTCTGATTATCTGAACATCACCAATGGTGAGAATATACCGGTGTTCACGTCCAAATCTTGCAGTGTCATTTTTTATTGTAAGTAACTTTTCTTCATATAACACTTTATCGCTGCTTGTTATTTCAAAGCTTGAAACAGTTGTATCACCTGATTCATATTGATATTTTGCAGTATAACTTCCGGTGAAAGTATATTGAGAAGCATAATGAGTTCCTGTAACAGGACTTATTATTGATTTAATATATAACTCACCTGCAACAACATTATCGATTGTGATCTCCGATGAATTGATATAATCATAATCCCAATAGCTGTTATAGTTATTATGATAATCCGAGATGGCTATGGAAAAATTATTTGTCAATGAGCTATCGGCAGCTGAATAATGTCTCAAAGATCTGGGATTTTCAACCTTACTCAAGGGCAATTTCACAATCATCTGGCTGTTATCAGCAGAACGGGTGAAGAACCTGATCAAGGAAATCCCCCACTTGTCATAAGTTGATATTGGCTGGTATTCATAGACACCACTTATTTTATTGAGTGGAATATAAACTTTATATACTGAATCAGTTGCTGCAACTGACTTTGATGAACCATCACTTATTGTGAAAACACTAAATGCTTTTGTCGAAGCAATAGTGCTTACGGCTTTGTTCAGGTCAGTTGCACCCTGACTAAGTGACTGCTTAAGTGTAAGATTGTTTACTGAGGTATCGTTCTTCGAACAACCCCAGAACCCAAAACCTATGAGAATAATGCCCGTTAATAATCTGATTTGACTTTTCATAGCTCTCTATTTTTGATGAATTTCTACCAATTAACATTTCAAAAATAGATCGGATGAACAGTAATAAAAAATATATTCAACGAACACCGTGAACAATTCACCGAAATTTGATTTTTTATCTTCAAAGAGTTTGTCCTGTTTTAAGAAAAGAAGAAATCAGAGGTTCAAGCTAACGAATGTAAACTGAGGAATTTTTGAAAAAATTCTTTATATTGTTCACTTACAGGAATATAAACTTTACCATCAAATAATATCCTGGAATGATCAACTGAGGTTATTTTTCCGAGGTTGACTATATAAGACCTGTGAACTCTCATAAATTTGCCGGAAGGGAGTTGCTCCTCCAAAATCCTCAGGCTGATCAGTGGCATAATGGATTTCCCGCTTATCAGGTGTATTCTTACGTATTCACGCATCCCTTCAATATATATTATATCGTCGAGGCTTATTTTTACAATTTTATAATCCGATTTTACAAATAAATAATCTCTGTCATTCTCCTTCCTGCCATGAAGCGGAGCAATAGTTTCGAAGTACTTTCTTGCTTTATTGGCAGATCTAAGGAATTCATCGTATCCGATGGGTTTCAGAAGATAGTCCAAAGCATTAACCTTAAAACCCTCAAAGGCATATTCACTGAATGCCGTAGTAAATATTATCTGGGGCTTTTCATGTAAAGATTTTACAAAATCAAGTCCGTTAACATCAGGCATATTTATATCAGCAAATATAAGGTCAACTTTGATTTTTGACAGATAGTCAATTGCCTCAAAGCCAGACCTGCAGGTTCCGACCAATTCCAAAAAAGGAGTTTTTTTAATGTAATTGGACATTTTATCAAGAGCAAGAGGCTCGTCATCCAAGGCTAAACATTTAATTATCATGTAGGTATAATTAATTTTATTCTGAATTCATGATCCGTTTTTTCAATGTCGAGCTTATGCCTGTCGCCATAAATTATATCCAGTCGCTTTTGAATGTTTTCGAGTCCAAAACCTCCTTGATGATCAGAAGGACTATTGCTTCTGAAACTGGAGATCGTATTAACAGCTGTAAATTCCAGGAATTCGTTATTCTGAACAAGTTTAAATGACAATGCCGAAGGTTCTCTGTAACTGACACCATGTTTAAAAGCATTCTCAATGAACGGGATAAATAAAAGAGGTGGAAGATTTACATTATTAAATTTCTCAGGTAATTCAAGATTCACTGCAATTGATTTATCCACCCTGAGTTGCATTAGTTCCAGATAACTATACAGGAATTCAATTTCTTTTTTAAGAGTGGTTGTCCCTCTGCCGGATTCATACAGGAGATAACGCATCATCTCCGACAGTTTTAAAACTGCATTCTGAGCCAGCTTCTGGTCTGCTTCAATTAACGAATGTATGTTGTTCAGGGTATTCATCAGAAAGTGTGGGTTGACCTGATTCTGAAGGAATGCAAGTTTAGACTCAATATGCTCTTTTTCGATCTCTTTTCTAGCCTGTTCATCGGTAAACCAACGGTTTGTAACCGCAATGGCAGTGTTAAAACCTGCAATAAGAAATGATATAATCAGTGTATTCAGAAAAGTATAAAAGGACTGTTTGGTCAGTGGCAATTTTCTGTTATTTACCTGAAGATTCTCAGGAGAAGGCTTAAATAATTCAGGACTTGCCGGGGAGTTGACACCTGGGGGTGAAATTTTTTCAGGACTCATCTCTTCTCTACCCCACTGTGGATCATGCAATATTTTTTCTTCAATCAGTCTTGGGTCATTTCTATGCAATACCGGATCGATAAAATGGAACAATGCAGTTACTATTAATACAACCAGAATCAGACTTGCTGTGTAGGGAACGGTTTTCCCCATAAAAAGCAGTTTTCTGAGAAGCCAGAAGTTATTAATAATGAATACAATTATAAATGGTATCAACCTTAGCCAATCGTAGCAGATTTTGATAAATCCTCCCTTAATATTGTAATTATTTGTGGCAAATGGGATTATAAGAAATATCAGCCACAGAAACAGATAGATTACATATTCGGGAATTTTTCTGGAATTGATTTTCATGATTTCCGTTATTTAAGCTGATTCAATCCTGAAAGAGCAGATGCATCATTTGGTGACAACAGAAGTGCCTGATTAAACAGAACTATTGCATCTGCCTTTTTCCCCTGATAAAGCTTAGTCCATGCTAACATAATCACAGATCCATAGTCCATCGGATAGAGATTTACAATTTTTTCAAAGTTCTTTTCAGCATTGTCATAATCTTTCCTTTTGTATAACAGAACACCCAACCAATACAGAGATGTAGTATTTTGTCCATCTATTTTAAGAATGGCCTCATATTGCTCTTTTACTTTGTCCCAGCTCTCAAGAGCATTATAATTTTTTATAAGTCCGAAACGGACTTCAATTGCATAGGGTTTCAGCTTTACGGCTTTTTCATAATAACTTATTGACTCAGTATACTGCCTGGCAAGAAACAACAGCCATCCTATCCTGGCATTAATTGAGTAATTATCAGCCTGATATACTGCTTTAATGTCAGATATACTGACGACATAATTACTGCTAAGTTCAGCCTTGTAGCTCTCTGCAAATGCAGCTTGTAACTGAGCGTCAGTTTGTCCATTCATAATACCAACTGCAAAAAATGTCGATATTACAATTATCATTAACTTTTTTAAAGCTTCCATTTTATGCCTCCGAGGTATGAAAATTGATTATAATGATATTGACTGTTTTCAAAATATTCCTTACGTTCGTACGAATAATTTGTCCAGATTGTAATATGTTTCCCGGCATAAATAAATAATGTTACACCGGTTCTGAAAGTAGTTGCATCAATCAGATTATATATATACATCGCTTCATGATCGTTGTAATAAGTCATATCACCTGCGGTAACACTTCCTTCTATCCATCCGCTTTTGAAAATTTTGAAACCTGCTTTCTGATCAAAAATGAAATGGGTAATACTCTGCCTGCTGGTCATTGACAAAGAGGATATCGAATAGGCATTCAAACTTCCAGAAAATAAAACGCCGGTTTTAATACCTGATTGTACTACAGAATACGAACTGCTTTTCAAAACAGATGCATTTATCCTGAAATTCATACGACCAAAGTCTGAAGAAAGTTCAAGGAAACCAAGGTTAGCGGAACTGGTTATTATATTAGAAGTCGGATGCAAATAATGGTAGGCAGTCATTATCATAAAATGAGGTGATAATGAATATTTAAGGAGTGCAAAATATTCCGGCTGAAGATCCCTGACATTTTCATTCTGCTTAAACTGCTGAATCTTAATAGACTGCTTATAGTCAGAAAACATCTGGTACAATGCAAGTTTTGAACCAATATTGGAATTAACCCCTATATGAAAATATTGCGGATTTGATCTTAAACCACTTGCGGCATACTTAAAATTGTACTCAAGCTCAATACTTTCTATTGGCTGAAATAATTTGACTGATAATTTCTTTCTCAGGTCTTCAGGCATTTTACCTGTGATAAAAACCGCACTTTCTGTTTGGCCGCAATACAAATAAGAATAATACAGATAGGTCAGGGTAAAGGAGTCGTAACTATCAAATGATAAAGCTTTTTCAAAGTGTCTACTGGCCTGATAATAGTTTCCTTTTGAATAAAAAGCGAAACCAAGTCTTTGTCTCAGGAATTTATAATCGATGCCATTTTGTATACCTTCTGTTCCTGCACTTATCAGATGTTCCCAGTCACCTTCAAGATAGTATTTGTATGTCAGGCTGTCAACAGAATGAAAGTCGGAATTATTTTGTCCGATTGCGGCAAGGTTCAGAAAGAACAATCCTATTAAAAAGCATTTGAACTTTGAGCCCATATAATAGTTTTTGATGCTTCGAACGAGAACTCTTTAATTTTGTTTTCAGCCAGAAGGATGAAACCCTCTCCATCCGTTTTTCTGTTCTTAAAAGAACTGATAGTTATTGTCGTTGAGAGTTTTATACTTGATGGATTTACCGATGTATCTGACCAGACTGGTTTGTTTGAATACTGAGTTTCAAGGTATTGATAAAACGGCGCAATAATATCGTGAATCCACAATGAAAATCTGTTCGGTCTTATTATCTGAAGCGGGAATCGATCAGAAATTTCAATATTCGGATAATAACCAAGTAGTATTTTATAAGCTGTAAGGTAGAAATAGTAAAGTAATGATTTATGATCACCATAGAATGCAGTAAAATAGAACATTGTTCCATCATTGATGAAGTAAGCGGCGGATTTGGTGTTGAAACAATATAAGTACTTATTGTTGTATGCATCAGTAAAGACTTCCCAGCTTGACTCTTTTTCTTCGGATTTTTCTTCCCTGTATTTAAATTTTAATATCGTCCCCGGAGCAAAATCAAATGCCTTTGTCAATAAATGATCCGTTGAAACATTGGCGATGACATCTCCTTCAGAAGGAATTGCAAATGACCTGAGTAGCCTTTTATCATTGACTTTCTGAAGAAAATATGCAAAAGGGTATTCCAGGGTCTTTGCACCATTCAATGACGTTGTCTGAGACTGAAAATGCAGGTGAGGCTCCGGGGAACGACCTGAATTCCCGCATAATGCAACTATGTCACCCTTCTTAATAAAATCACCTGTTCTAACTTTAAATGTACCTGCACGGAGATGCGACATTTGTGTAAACAAATCATCCAGATGCTTAATTATTATGGTATTTCCCCAGTTTTGATCTGTATTTACTTTACCAGGTTCATTGTCGTCAATATTATCAACTACATCGACTACATAACCATCGGCTGGCGCAACAACCGGCTTATTATAGCAGTAATAATTCTCACATTGATTTGACAATAGTCCGTGAGTACTCTTTGCCTCGTCTACCAATACCAGATCCACAGCATTTCTCCACTCACCTTTGTGAGTATATTTTCCATTATATCCCTGACTTACCGTCCACTCTCCCCAGAAGGGCAGCTGAAGAGGAAAATATTTACTTGCAGTTAATCTGTCAACATTATTAATGTAAGTGTAAAGATTTGTTTCAGGAGAAAAATGCTGAACCGGAGTAAGTACGAGTTTCCCCGGTTTGATTCTCAGAAGAAGAAAGTAAACAAACAATATTGTAACTATTGAAAATGGAAGAGAAAATAATGGCAATTCAAAATTACCCAGTAATTTTCTCATGAAAAGCAATATGAGGGAAGTCAGAGGAACAAGCAACACCGCCCATAAAAATGAGAATCTGGAAGGAATAATGAAAAATCCTCCGATTGCTATGGCAACCAGAATATAGTTAGCACCAATATTGTAAAAACTGAAACTGGCCATATCAGAACCAAGGAAATGTGCAAAAAGCCACGCTGAGATAAAACCTGTCAGGGACAACAGAAATGCGATCCTGGAAGTTACCAGCAATGTAACAGCTATTAAAATTCCCGCAAGAAGATTATCCTGAAAAAAAATTGAACTCATTGATCTCAGATAAACAACGATAATTTTGCTTAATGGCAGATTATCAACCGTCTGGAAAAAATCGAGCAACGGTTTACCACCAATCGCATACATCTCATTCATCCAGAATACGTTCCGCTGTGTTAATCCCAGATTTGTAAATTGTCCTGACGGAAGCAGAATAAGCCAGACAGCAATAACAAATGGCAGGCTGAGAAAAGGCAATCCATACTTGCTCAGCCAGCCGCTCAGGACAACGGATAAAATGAGACTGAACAGTGCCGCCAGTAATAAAATGACAAAAAATACAATTCCAGGTTCGAAAAAAGTTCCTAACCCTATCCCGGTGAGAAGTGCATTGAAGCTATAAACTCCTTGCTTTAGGAGTGTCTTGTCAAAGCCCATTTTATTCGCAATCAGAATAACTGCAAGAACAGCTATCAGACCACTCAGCCCTGCATAGAAGTTGAAGAAGGTAATAATCATCAACACTATTGCCAGAAGCTTATTATTAAAGAAAAATACAACTGAATAACTATTAAGCACAGCAGGAATAATTGTCTCTCTGAATGTAATTACTGCTTGTTTCATATTAGTATACATTGTTACAGTCCTGAGTTTTTAAGATGTTCCGGGACATCCTCACTCGACTGCAGTAAACTGAGAGATTCTGATTTTCTTATAACATGTATCTTGTTCCCGGGATCAATTAATACCACATTCGGACGAAGTGTGATGAATTGCATCCACTGAGTCATATTATACGCTCCGACTTTATGGACAACCACCTGATTTCCTTTTTCAAGAATTGGCAAATTTATGCTCTCACGTATCAGATCAATATTCATACAGAGTGGTCCGTAAAGTGACATATCTTCAGTCTGTTGTCCCATCTCCTGAGCCGGACTTATCTTATGATCATACCAGAATGAGGTAAACAGAAGATTTACACCAAAGTCCAATATAGTCGCTCGTCTGCCGTCGGATAGTCTTTTATTTGTAATCACAGTGCCTAGCAGAAAACCAGCATCATCAATGAGTGCTCTTCCAGTTTCAAGAATCAGAAGCGGTAAATCTTCCTGTTTGAATCCAAAGTCAAGGATCACTGATGTAATGGCGTCTGCGAACTGGTCGATAGAAGGAATCGTATCAGATCCTGACAAATAAGTACCTTTAAGAGTATTGGAAGATGGAAATCCCCCTCCCAGGTCAAGGTATTCGAGCGTTTTACCATATTTAAGTTTCACATTATGGGCCAGTTCACAAAGTTTCGCCGTGGCTACCGAATAGGCATTAGGAGTTAGTATAAATGTACCAATATGGCAGTGCAGGCCAACAAGGGTAATGTTTTTGTCATTCATTATACGTGTGATGGCACTCCAGGCTTGCCCGTTCTCAATATTAAAGCCGAAACGGTCCCATTTCGGATAAATTCCGGTATCCATATTGACCCTTACAGCAACCCTCGGTCTTAGATTATATTTTTCACTTAGTTCAATGAGGGAAAATAGTTCATCAATATGATCAATATGAATCAATGAATTATTTTTTGCAGCAAGAAGAAGATCTTCATCACTTTTGTCAGGACCATTGAAAATGATTTTATTTCCCGGGACGCCATTAGCTAATGCTTTATAATACTCGAAACCTGACACTACCTCAGCCCAGGAACCTTCCTGATGGAAGATATTGCAAATGGCATTTATATAATTCGTTTTATACGACCAGGCAAACTGTACTTTGGGATAACGCGTCTTAAAAATTCGGGTTGCATTCTGAAAATTTCTGCGAATCTGTTTTTCTGAGACTACGAAAAGAGGAGATCCGTATTTTTTTATCAATAAACTAACCGGGTTAGATTCAATTTGTGTTACAGGTTCATATTCCGCACGTGAGCCAAATTTATTCATTAACCCGGTGCTCATCTTCCTGATAACGGGATGTTCATATTTCAGCTTTTCCATTTTGCAGTTCTTCAATTTGTCATTAACTCTACAATTCTCCTCTTCCTGAAATCTCCTGGAATTCAGACAGATTAATTATCATATCCCATGAATACCGTACAAATACTTTTCCAACTTCATATTTTTTGAAAGGAATTACTTTTTGTCCGAGTGCGAGTTTCACCAGTGTGGCTGGCTGGTTTTGGCCTGCTGCCACAGAGAGATAAATCCAGGCAGGAAAACGGGGATTGACCTCCATTATGAATGGTTTGGCATCGGATGACATCATTATTTCCAGTTCGCACCCACCCTGCCATTTAGTTGCCCTGATAAATTTTTCAGCTATATCAATCAACACCGGATCTTCAATAGTAATCCCTGCCCATGCTTTTCCTTTTTCAGTTATATAGAGCTTACGCATGGGTATAATGCTAATGGCATTTCCTTTACCGTCGCCCAGAAGTGCAACATTAATCTCTGTTCCCCGAATGAATTTCTGGATTATTATCGGAAGACCCCACTTGGCCTGTAATTTATAAAAGGCTTTATTAGCTTCTTCTACAGAATTGCAAATTATTGCGTCATAATATTTCCCTTTTACAACCAAAGGGAAACCGAATCTTTCTGCTGTTTTGGATAGTTCCTCTACCTGAAAAATGACTTTATCAGTAGGAATAGGGAAATCATGTTTTTTACCAAATTTCGACAGGTTTACCTTGTCACGGGCTTCAAACTCTTCCAGTCTGGGCAGAAAAGTATTAATTCCGATTTTGCCCAGCTCGTCACTGATTTTAATAAAATTAGAAAGTTCAGCATCAAAATTTGGTATTAAAACATCAATATGTTCTATATTATTGATGTGATGTAATCTGGCAAGTAATGCATCTGTTCCGGCTGACGGATAAGGGATCTGATACGTCTTATCCACAATATCGTGCATATAGATCCCGGGCTCAAGCGATTCATAAGCCAGTCCTATTATTTTTACCTCAAAATCTTCACAATCCCTGATGGCTCTTATTACTGAGATTCCAGGTCCCGGACTGTCAATTGCATTCAAAGCTGTGACAGCAATAACGATTTTCTTGACTTTATCTTTCTCTTTCAACCGGGATTATTTTTAAAAGATGATTCAGACTATATTTCTAAAAGATTATAACCATATAACTGGGAAAAAAAATCTTCAAGATCCTTCTCTAGCTGGCTTCTCTCAACTTCATATTTAGATGAAATACTCTCGATAACTTCATCTTGTGATTTATTTTCCTTAAGAATTGAGAGTATCTCGGAACCCATATTATTTACAGAAAATGAATCGCCGGTACCGGGGTTAAAAATAAAACCGGCTTCACTTGTAGCAATGTTCTTTTTCAGTTTCATAGATGGTACCAATTTTTGAATGAATGAACTCCATCACAAAAGTAATATCATCCATGATG
>Ga0302206_1000740_pt1 | contig 12490 bp, 10 predicted proteins | sample II_Fen_E2_1_FD_194581 | JGI IMG/M metagenome (GOLD analysis project Ga0302206, IMG submission 194581) | Peat permafrost microbial communities from Stordalen Mire near Abisko, Sweden - II_Fen_E2_1 | ecosystem: Environmental > Terrestrial > Soil > Wetlands > Permafrost | place: Sweden: Abisko...
GAATGCTTTCATAAGCATCGAAGATCTAAAGAAAATCATGAAATTGTCCGAAAAGGAGATCCTGGCTATTAATAATCTAAAAGGCCGTCTGCCACTGCGGATCACTCCCTATTTTGCTTCATTGATTTACAATACTAAACCAGCGAATCCTCTGCGTCGGAATGTAATCCCCGTTGTGGAAGAATTACTTGAAACAAGCAGTGAACAGTCTGATCCACTACACGAAAAATCATTTTCCCCGGTTAAAGGAATTGTTCATAGATATCCAGACAGGGTTCTATTTACAGTTACCCAGGTGTGTTCAAATTATTGCAGGTATTGTACACGTTCACATTCTGTGGGAAGACTCGATAAACTTGGACGACAGGATTTTGAAAAGGCATTTAATTATATTGCGACCCACAAGGAAGTACGTGATGTTCTTATTAGTGGCGGAGATCCACTCACATTAAATGATGAAACTCTCGATTATATTCTTTCAAATATCCGTAGTATTGAACATGTTGAAATAATAAGAATCGGAACCAGAATTCCTGTGGTGCTTCCACAGAGAGTTACTGACAATTTGATAAATATTCTTAAAAAATATCATCCGCTTTTCATCAGCCTGCATTTTTCGCATCCCGATGAGATAACTGATGAATGTGCAAAAGCCTGTAACAAACTGGCTGATGGTGGATTTCCTCTGGGAAGTCAGACAGTTCTTCTGAAAGGTATAAATGATAATGTTCCTGTTATGAAGGAACTTATGCATAGATTACTGAAGATAAGAGTCAGACCTTACTATCTCTATCAATGTGATTTAATACCCGGATCGGGGCATTTCAGGACAACAGTAAAAAAAGGCCTTGAAATAATTAAAGGATTAAGAGGCTTTACCAGCGGTTATGCCGTACCTACATTTGTTGTTGACGCACCCGGCGGTGGAGGGAAAATTCCTTTGCTCCCAAATTATGTCGTGGAACATAACGAGGAACGGATTGTATTGCGTAATTACAAAGGGGTTTTATGCGAATATCCTGAAAAATAGGTCATATAAATGAAAGTTGGATTAACGTACGATCTGCGGTCATGGTATATTGATCGTGGATATTCTATGGATGAAACTGCCGAATTTGACAAGCAGGAAACAGTTGACGCTCTTGAAAACTCATTGAAACAGATGGGTTATGAAACAGAAGCTGTGGGGAATGCTTTTCAGTTGATCGAATCTCTTGCTGCAGGAAAAAGATGGGATATCGTTTTTAATATTGCCGAAGGATTGTATGGTGATGGCAGAGAATCTGTTGTACCTGCTATTCTTGATCAGTACAAAATACCCTATGTATTCAGCGGTCCTGTAATAATGGGATTATCACTAAATAAGCACCTGGCAAAACTGGTGGTAGCTGCTTCAGGGGTACCTGTTAGTCCGGGTCGCCTGATAACCGAATTGAAAGATCTCGAGAAATGTGAACTTAATTACCCTCTCTTTGTAAAACCCGTGTCAGAAGGTACCGGTAAAGGAATTACTGAGAAAAGCCTTGTTCATTCCACTGAGGAGCTTTTAAAAATGACCGAGTGGATTCTTACCGAATTTCATCAACCGGCACTTGTTGAAGAATATTTACCAGGGAGGGAATTCACAGTTGGTGTAGTTGGCTATAGAGAAGAAGCGATCGCAATTGGCGGGATGGAAGTTATGACGATCAATAACCTGCCGTATTCAGTTGAAGTAAAAGAGAATTATCAGAATTATTGTACATACAAACCTCTTGATCCTGATATAATTGAGGAATGCAAATCAGTTGCGCTCCGCGCCTGGAAAGCATTGGATGCAGTCGATGCAGGAAGAATAGATCTGAAAGCCGACCGCGACGGGAATATTTGTTTCATTGAAGCAAATCCACTTGCCGGACTAAACCCCATTCATTCAGATCTGCCCATTCTGGCACGGATGTATGGTATTGAATATCAGACATTAATGGAGAGGATCATGAAAGCAGCCCTCAAGAGGATCAAGGGTTAATAAGCTTAATTCTTAAAAACAGAAAGTAGAGGAAGTATGAGGAGATGTTGTATCATTTATAATGAACCAGGTGAAGATGCTTTGGCTGATGAACTTGACGTACTAGATCAGGTAGATTATATTGAAAAACACCTTATTGACCTTGGGATTTCGGTTTATAGAAAAGGTATCACAGAAAGATTTATGGCTGAGGTTGCTACACTGGCAAATGAAAAACCTGATTTTGTTTTTAATCTGGTTGAATCAATCAACAATAAAGGTGAACTTATTTATTTTGTTCCGGCCCTTCTGAATTTATATTCCATTCCGTACTCAGGAAATTCACTTGAATCAATATTTCTTACAACTAATAAGACAATCTGCAGCAATACGATGAAGACTGCAGGAATCAAAAACCCCGGGTCATATCTTCCTTCACAATCAAAGCTATTGACACACGGAAGAAAATATATTATAAAACCAATCTGGGAGGATGGTTCTCTGGGAATTACCAGTGAATCGGTATTTGAATGTAAGCCTGGTTTTGAGGAAAAATTGAATGGACTGGATGATTCTCACTGGTTTATCGAAGACTTTATTGATGGAAGGGAATTCAATATAAGTGTATTAATCGGGAAAGATGGTCCGGAAGTTTTGCCACCAGCCGAGATTGTCTTTGTGAACTATGATGAAAAGAGGCCAAAGATCATAGATTTTAAGGCAAAATGGGAAATGGATAGTTTTGAATATATAAATACTGTCAGGGAGTTTCCAGGAAACAAACTTAGTCCAAAACTAGTAACAAATCTCAGAGAAGCTGCCCTCTCCTGCTGGAACTTATTTGGTTTAAAGGGCTATGCAAGAATTGATGTCAGAACTGACAGCACAGATAATGTATTTGTGATTGAAATAAATGGGAATCCGTGCATTTCACCCGACGGTGGATTTGTAGCAGCAACGAAGGAAGCAGGATATGATTTTACAGATGTCTTGCAACGGATTATCAATGATTTAAACAAGTAATTGCATAACCTGAGTTTCTGCTATTTCATAATTTTATGAAAGGTTTATATACAGTACTGCTTCTTATAATGTCAAATGCTTTCATGACGATTGCCTGGTATGGACATCTAAGGTTATCCTGGCTGTCTACTTTATGTTTAAGAAATAGTTTCTACTTTCTCAGGTTAGCATTGTAATATTGAGGCTGACCAGTCACTTCCTCTCCCAGCCATTCCGGCTTATCAAAATGTTCATCTTCTGAAGTAAGTTCTATTTCAGCAACAACAAGACCTTCATTCTTTTCATGAAAAACATCAATCTCAAATGTATGTTTTCCTGATAATACCAAATATCGGGTTTTAACAACCTCCCCCGGGAGACAAATACCCATCATTTCTTCAGCATCCCTTACCGGAATCTGAACTTCCCATTCATTTCGTGTAATTGAATTTGGTTCAGGTCGCGATTTTATTGTAAGATATGCCTTATCATCGGCAATCCGTAGTCTTATTGTCTTGTTGGAATCAATCGAGAGATACGACTGAATCATTTTTATTTCTCTGACAGCCAGGTGTCTGAATTCTCCTTTTACAAGAAATTTTCGTTCTGTTTCTGTTGCCATTTTTATTGTAAAGTTAAGATTTTTCTCTGTGCCCTCTGTGCTACTCAGTGTAACTCCGTGTAAGTTCATATTTTTTTGGCATCTAGAGAGCCACAGAGTTTTCACAGAGAGCCACAGAGTAATTATTTAATTAATTTAGCATAAATAAAAATTGATGTAAAACATACTACAATTAATTATGGAAGTCAAAATTGAACCGACGTGGAAATCAAAACTTCATGAAGAATTTGAGAAGGAATACTTTATCAAACTTGCTGAATTTATTAAGGAAGAGTACAGGCTTAAGACTATCTACCCACCCGGGAGTCTTATATTTAATGCATTCAATCTTTGTCCTTTTAATAATGTTAAGGCAGTAATTATCGGACAGGATCCGTATCATGGTCCAGGCCAGGCACACGGATTATGTTTTTCAGTGAGAGAGGGCGTTGATTTTCCTCCAAGCCTGGTTAATATATTCAAAGAAATTGAATCTGATATGGGTATTCAAAAACCAATAAACGGGAATCTTGAAAGATGGGCAGCACAGGGCGTTTTACTCCTTAATGCTACGCTTACTGTAAGGGCGCATCAAGCCGGGTCGCATCAGAAAAAGGGTTGGGAGGAGTTTACCGATAGTGTTATAGATATACTAAACAATGAAAAAAATAATCTTGCTTTTTTCCTCTGGGGTGCATATGCTCAGAAAAAGGGTGAAGCTATTGACCGGTCAAGGCATCTGGTTTTGGAATCTGTTCACCCTTCTCCCCTCTCTGCTTCAAGGGGTTTCTTTGGAAATAAACATTTCAGCAGGTGCAATGAATACCTTGTCAAACACAGTATTGAACCCATAAACTGGCAATGATCTGAGGTTAAGGTTAAGGTTAAGGTTAAGGTTAAGGTTAAGGTTAAGGTTAAGGTTAAGGTTAAGATTAAAGCTAAGGAAGATAATTTCTCAACCTCAACCTATCTTTCCAAGTGCATTCGAAACAGTTTCTTCAAGATCGGAGTATTCTTCAAAACCTACAGATAACCTGATCATTCCCGGTTCCGGATATTTAGTGCCCCAAACCGCTTCAACAGGCATGAGAATAGTATGAGGATCGCCAAGTGTCGGAATAAGTTTTATTTTTTCTGAAACAAGTTTGATGAATTTATCTCTTCTTCTCCTCTTTTCATCTTTATCTTTCCCGGCAAAATCGAAGGTTATCATTGCACCATAACCTTTTCCACCGAATAATTTTTCAGCAACAGAATGCGTAGGATGTTTTTTTAATCCAGGAAACCAGACTTGCTTAATAATGGATACTTCATTAAGATATCCGGCAAGTTTGGTTGCATTAGAGCATTGGCGCGAGAACCTTAGCACAAATGACTGTACCTGGGTCTGTAAACGGTAAGCATCATCCGGCGAAAGGGTATGTCCGACAAACTTCCTGTATTCAATGGCTGATTGCATGATTTTATTGTCATTTCCGCAAATCACACCGGCTGTCAGGTTGCCATGGCCGGAAAAATATTTTGTCGCACTATGAATTACGATATCTGCACCAGCAATCAGTGGTTTATACAACCACGGAGTCGCAAATGTGTTGTCAATTATAACCTTGGTATCGTACTTCTTTCCTATTCGCAGTATGCCGGCAACATCTGCTACAATCAGCATCGGGTTTGAGATTGTTTCAATATAAACAAACTCAGGTTTTAAAACTGATATCACTTTTTCAAATTCAGCAAGGTCATATAATTCGTTTTCAGGAGTGAAATAGTGAATATCTAAGCCTCTCCTGGATTTCAGAACTGACTCAATAAATGATATTGTTCCCCCATATATTTCCGTGAAGAATAACCATGGCCTGGTAGCTTTTCCATACTGAAATATTGAGAGTGCGGTGTCAATTGCTGACATCCCCGACTGGGTCAGCAGAGCCCATCCGCAACCCTCAAGCTTCATAATTTCCTCTTCGGCAGATACTACAGTGGGGTTGCGATATCGTGAATAAATGTACAGTTCGGGTTCTCTTGAATGTTCTGTCTCTTTGCTGAAAGCATCTGCAGTAGTTAAGGCATCATAGAGTTCAAATCCAGCGTCCCTGTACACAGGCATTCTGGAACTGTTAACCTCTTTTTTTTTCATCTCTCCTAATATTTACTTGTTCGTCGATCAATGTATTTATATTCAGCGGATTAAAATCAATATAAAAAAGTATCCTGTCAAAAAGTTCACCAAGCAAAAATATTGAAACTATAAAGATTCCCGGATATGAAATATGTGAAATAATACTGGCGCCGGACACAATCAGGAAGGCTATTCTCATGAATCTGATTCCGAATAAATCATTATTTGACATTTTAGCAGGCAGGCTTATTATTGACAATGCCAATTTTATAAAAGCAATGAATATAAACGGAAGGATTATACCTGAAAAAAATGAAACCATAAGCAATGCACTTATGAAAGTCAGTCCGCTATGCTGAAGAACTGACCTTGAGCTGCTTGAATAAACATATACGCTGTCTATCATGATCAGTAAAACAAGCCCTGAGACTGATGATGCAATAAGGAGCACAGGCAGGTGGAATATAACAGCTATTAAAGAGATAATCGAATAGGCAATAAATGCTGCTATCTCACGGCTCAATGGTGAGTTTCTAAAATTTGTAACCGATCTCCATGACCGTAGTTTTCTTCCAAGGTGAAAAAATGAAACTAATCCTGCAAACAATAGTACAGGAATAAATATTCTTTTCACGGGAAATACTCCTCTGACTAAAGAAGAAATTGTTATCGCAACTGATAAGGTTGCTAAAAAACTGAAAAAAATCAGGCTGATTTCATTCAATATATTCTTTCCTTCTCCTACTGATTTTGATACTGGTTGTCCATAAATATTTCCAGGGATAATTTTTAAAGGAGTGCGGCTCATGTTGGCCGTTAATTCTAAAGCCGGATTAAGACTTTTATCAGGGAACCATGAATAAGCATAGCCGTTATAAGGTTCGGATAATTGCCCAAAACTAAGAGCGCCTGTCGGGCAGGCGGAGGTACATGCCGGCTGACGACCTTCAATCAATCCTGAATAACAAAGATTACATTTAGCTATTATTTTATTCTCGGTATCAAATTTAGGTGCATCGTATGGGCAGTTCCATTGACAATATCTGCATCCGATACATTTTTTTTCGTCAAGTATTATTGCGCCGGTAAAAGCTTCCCTCGTATAAGCTGAAGTCGGGCAACCTTTCATACAAATAGCTGATTCACAGTGATTACAAGCTAAGGATAGATTAATAACCGGTAATATACCCAAAGCTTCCGAATTATAAGTATAGATATTTCTGGGATGAACATTCCATCCATTTTCAAGAATACACGCCGCAATGCAGGCGTTACAGCTGACACATTTATTATGATTAAAAATAAAACCTTTGCGCATAACTATTCGACTCTTTCAATTTCAACCCGGTTATCATGAAATGCCGCACCAAATCCAATGTCTGTCTCTTCTCCTGCAATTAGCTGATTGACACCCCCTCCTTCATTCAACCAAATTCCGTTTGGAAAAACAACCAAACCCGATGGAACTCTGTTGGAGATTTCAGCTTTGCTTATCAATACTCCCGTCTGATTATATACTTTTATTTTTTGTCCCGAATATATATTTCGTCTGTTAGCATCAACCGGTGAAATTCTGACAACAGGTTCAGGGTTTGTCTCTCTTATTATTTTCAGATTACCAAATTGAGAATGGATACGGCTTCCGGTGTTCGGAGTAATAAATTCCAATGGGAACCTTATTTCATCCTGTGAATGAATGATTTGTTTAAACTCCGGTAAGGGAGATATTCCCCATTTATCATGAGCTTCCGCAGAATATAATTCAATTTTGCCCGAAGGAGTATCGAATTTAAGATCTGAGTAGGCTATCTGCTGTAATCCGGGGGCAAGTACCGGTGACTTTTTAAGTTGATTAAGAGTAATTTCCGGAAAGCCACTGATCCGTTTTTCAAGCCAATATTCGATATTATCATTTCCCGGTTGAGGTATTAGTTGATAGCTGATGTTCAGATTTAATTTTTTTGCAAGATGGAAATATATTTCGCTTTCAGGCAATACCTCACCTGGCGATTGAATCACTTTAGGTTTGTATTGAATATACGGTGACCAGTATGACCCGATTATGTCAGATTGTTCGAACATATCCTTTGCCGGAAGAATAATATCAGCCATCGCTGCAGTATCTGTCATGAATTGTTCAACAACTACTTTAAAGGTTAAATTTGAAAACGCTTTTTTTACACGGTTTGAATCAGGTGACTGCAAAACCGGATTTCCCCGTTCAATCCAGGCAGACTTAAGTTCCGGCTCACATGAATTTAACATATCTGATCCAAGTTTTGCCATTGAAATTGTCCTCCTGAAAGGCTTATCTTTTTCAAGATCCGGATAATAAGACAGAGGCTCTTTAACATCATCAAAAACATAGCTTTGCAGATTCGCATAATTAAATCCCGCACCTGACTTACCTATATTACCAGTAAGCACCGAAAGCAAAAGAATAGATCGTATTGTCTGGCCTCCGTTCTGATGACGTTGTAAACCATAACCCGGAAGTATTGTCAGGGATAGACTTCCTCCAATTAGGTGGGCGAGTTCAATAATGCTTAGTGCAGGAATGCCTGTAATCAGTTCAGCTTCAGCAGGTGAAATGCATAGTGATTCTTTTAATTCGGTAAATCCCTTTACATTTTTAGCAATAAAATCATGATCAATCAGGTCATTATCAATCAGTATTCTGGCAATAGCCAGTGCCAGTGCGCCATCTGTTCCGGGTTTAGGACTGAAAAGTATATCTGCCTTGTCGGCAGTTGGAGTCCGCAGAGGATCAATGACAATTATTGTGCAGCCATTTTCTTTAGCCTTTGCAATAAAAGCAATCTCCTGAATATTGGTCTCGGCAGGATTTTTACCCCATATAATTATTGTTCTGGCATTCTCTATATCCCATGGAACATTATGTTTAACAGAACCAAAAGTAAGTCGTACAGCCTCAAGTCCTGCGGGCCAGCATAGATTCCCATATGTAATTGTTGTCCCGCCGAACGCTTTCCAGAATGAAAATCCAATTTCATTGGTAAGCCCCGACATACCGCTTCCTCTATACCAGAGAATGCTGTGTGATCCCCATTTTTCTTTAATATAGCCAAGCTTGTCAGTTATTATGTCAAGAGCTTCATTAACGCTTATTTCTTCAAAATCTCCTGATGATCTTCTGATCAAAGGATGAATAATCCTGTCAGGTGAATTAGTTCTTTCAATATACGACAACCCTTTAATACATGGTCCTTCGGGTGTTGAAAGGTTACCTGAATATGGAAGTATTCTCACGATTCGGTTATTTTCAACCTGCACCCTGAATGAACATGTACTATAGCAGTTTCTTGGACAAGCTGTTACAAATTCTTCCATTATTCATGCGATAATGGCAAATGTATCAATATAACGATAAAAAAGAAAGCAGAATAAAAGAGGACAATCTTCTAGAGTTATTTTAGAACCAGGGGTTCTTCAAGAATGACATTACTTATTGTAAGTTCCCGATTGGTCAGATTTGAAATAAATACTTCGAAGGTGATCCTGTCTCGTCCGATATATGTAAGATAAGTATAACTTACTGCTCCGGTCGAAAATGTAACAAGTGAGCCATTTACAATTATTTTAGCTGAAATTTCAGCTTTTGGATACGCTTTTGTAAACCGATAATAATCAGATACTGAACCACTGGAAATATTTCCGACTGTATCAATGTCTTCCGGTTTTTCTGAAGTACTCACAATTACTTCTTCGAAGGGCAGATCGGAAATATTTCTGATTCTTACATCTGTAGGCCCTTCAGGTGAGAATTCTTTCTTCTTGCATGAAAGAACTGAAAAAAGCAAAAGAGAAATTATTATGAATTTTTTCATGATCAGAGATAATCATTAACTTTTAAAATCTGACCTGAAATATAGTAAATTAGTTGCAGCAGGTCTAAATAATAATAATACTATTTAAGGGAACCCATCCTTTGTTCCCGTCAGAAAGTCTTATCTCCAGCCACTCTCCTACTTTATCTTCGACAGTTATCTTAGTACCTTCGTGCAAAACAAAAATATCATTTCCGCTTTTGTCAGGGGAACTTTTCCCGCTTACCATCGGGGTAGTTATTATTGCTTTATGACTATCATAAACCAATGATTTATTCCGTTTTGTAAATGCTAACGAAGTCAGGGAAAGAATAATAAGTAATATTGCCAGCCAGAATCCAATCACTTTATATCGATGTCTGGGCGAATAGATATACAATGACAAAAACAGTAGGAAGAGAACAAAGAAGGTCAAACTGATTTTAGCCCAGCTGTTGGTTGACAGAAAAAGGGAGACAAAATTATACCATTTAATAAAGAAAAGTTCCGGAATTTCCTGAAAACGATCAACTATCAGTGTTCTTGCAACCTGAAGATTATAATTTATATTTTCATCTGCCGGTTTAAGCAGGTATGCCCGTTCGTAGAATAGAATTGCCGAGGGAATATTGTTTAGTTTGAAATATGCATTACCTATGTTATAATCAAGATTTGCAGACCTGTACCCTGTATTATAAATCTCATTCCATGCCTGCAACGCCTCTTTGTAACTGCCAGCTGTAAAATAAGAAACTCCCTGATAGAACTTATCCTTGTTAGTATCTTGTGAAACAGCTGGATTAGCAATTGAGGCAATGAAAAGAATAATTAATATATATTTCTTTTTTGAGTTCATTTTTTAGCCTATTAAGTTTTCAACTGACTTAATAAATTGTGATGCTCCCTCATAAATTGAAGCGGCTTCAGTTTCGGATGAGGATGGTGCAAACCTGGCAAATTCGCATGCGTCAAGTATTTCAGCCAGGTTCTTTATCATATCTTCCTCAATACCCTGTTCCTGAAGAGATGCAATGGCATTATTCCTTGAAAGATCGGAGACCGGAATATTCAGTTTATCGCTAAGATAGCCCCAAAGTGCTTTAAGAATCTCATCATAAAATTGATCTATTTCTTCATTTTTCAGACAAATGGATGCACTATGCAATCTTTTGATAGCAACCTTTCCTGCTTTCCTGTTCTTTACAAGTGAAACGTCTGAATTGCGCCTTATATGTTCTCTTCTCAAAAAGAGTATGAGAAGAAAAGCCAGCAGGGAAAATGCATAAGCACTATAAAATGACTGCTTTGTTACCAGTATATTGTCTGATTTTTTAAGGCTGCCCGGATCTGATTTCACGAATCTTATATCTTTTCCCAGATATTTAACATCTTCCTTTGATACTCCGCCATAAACAGTTGCTCCTGAATTCTGGCCCTTTACTTTCTGTGCGCTAAAATGAAACTCCTCAGTGGTCAGCTTTTCGTACCTGCCAGCGGCAATATTGAAGTACGAATAAGATACCGGAGGAATCGTAAAGTCCCCATTATGCCGGGGTATCAACAGATACTCAAAACTTTTTTGTCCTGTTGTTCCATTCAGTCTATTCTTAAGGTCATCCGTAATCTTAGGGTCATAAACTTCAATGTCAGGCGACAATTTAAGGACGGGCGCCGATGCAATTTTCAGGTTTCCGTTTCCTGAAATGATTATCTTGAAGTTAACGGCATCATTCACATTTACAGATTCTTTGTTAAGGGTTGCCCTGAGATCAAGTTTTCCTACAACACCTGAAAAATCGACAGGCTGAACTCCCGGAAGAGGTTTAACTTTTATCCTTACCGACTGACTTTCGGCTGCTTTTGGGACGGTCTGATATGAAGAAAAGAAGTCGCCAAAGAATGGGTCAGCTTCTCCTCTTGTTTTTTGCTGCACCAGAACAGATATCTGAACAGGATCTATATTTATTTCACCGGTAACCTGGGGATAAAGGAGGAACTGCTGGATCACTCCTGATCCGTATATAGTGCCGTTTACATTTTCCTGACGGAGAGATGTAAGAGGAGGTGTTTCAATATCAGATTTCAGAAAGCTGTTAAAAGCGGGGTATTTTATTTCATTAATTCCCGCAATATTTACCCGTGAATAAATTTTAACTGTAGCAACCACAGGTTCACCCAGAAACACTTCCCTTCGGTTAACCGAAAGATTTACGAACAGAGTACGGCCCGAAGATTCAACTTCCGTGTCGTTAGAGGAATTAGTACCGCCTGATGTAACATTTTGTTTCTGAGCAGTAGCGCCTGCTACCTCGATGTGCATTGAATCGGAGGAATAAGTCTTATTCTTCAAAATAAATACAGCAGGTGCTATAACAAATTTTCCTTCTTTAACAGCCTGAAGATAATATACATAGGAATAAGAAGTCTGAGCCGACATTTTCCCGTTTATTATTTGTGTGCTTGAGCTAAAGGATGTCTGGGGACCCATTAGTTTATAAAAACCGTTGAATGATGGAGCGGTAAACTCTCCGCCTCCGGCATTAACCGTCCACATTACTGTGAATTGTTCTCCTGCATTCACAGCAGCGGGGTATTCAGCTTTTACAAATACATCCTGAGCTGATAGTGAGTATGAAATTAAGAAGATTAACTGATATAATAATGCCTTTTTCATTTTCATTCAATTCAGATTACCAGTTTATCCTTGATTTGACTTTAGTTTTTATTGCCTTTTCAAGTTTAACTTTTTCCTGTACGTTTTTTTCATCATTGGCCAGTGAATTCAGAAGTCTTTGAGCATCATCCTTTGAAATTTCCTGTTTCTGGGGTTGTTTTTGTTTCTGATCCTGATTCTTCTGCTGGTCCTTTTGCTGTTCTTTATTTTTATCATTCTGATCTTTCTGATCCTTCTTCTGGTCCTTACTGTTTTTGTTTTTGTTTTTGTTCTGATCCTG
>Ga0302206_1000741_pt1 | contig 12489 bp, 11 predicted proteins | sample II_Fen_E2_1_FD_194581 | JGI IMG/M metagenome (GOLD analysis project Ga0302206, IMG submission 194581) | Peat permafrost microbial communities from Stordalen Mire near Abisko, Sweden - II_Fen_E2_1 | ecosystem: Environmental > Terrestrial > Soil > Wetlands > Permafrost | place: Sweden: Abisko...
GGAGCCGGGATGGATTTTTACCTTACTTATTTTAAGCTATCCATTGAACTCAAGATGTCGAACGGAATAGGTAATGTGAAGATCAATGAAGCTGCCCCAGGACATCCTGAATATGCAAATGCCATAGAAAAGATTAAGTCGCAAATATGGATCCTTGCATTTCATTTTGAATAGAATGGGTAAACTTATTCAGATTAATCTGTCCCCTGCAGCAGCAGCAGATGAGGCAGCAATAAAAAAAATATCGGCATCTCTTGCAGGTATTGATCAGACTGCCATTTCCGGTTTAAGAGTAATAAAACGGTCGGTTGATGCACGAAAGAAAAACATCAGGGTAAATCTTACTGTTGAAGTTTTTTCTGAAAAAGATTCAGCAATCCCTTCAATAACTCCGTTCATTCCAATTGATGTCACCAGTAACCGTGAAGTCATTATAGTTGGTGCTGGTCCGGCCGGTCTCTTTGCTGCACTGCGTTTAATTGAGTTAGGGTTGAGGCCGGTGATATTGGAAAGGGGGCGGGATGTTTCATCGCGAAAGAAAGATATTGCCAGGATAAGCCGTGAACAGATTGTTGACCCCGACAGCAACTATTGTTTCGGAGAAGGGGGGGCAGGAACCTATTCCGACGGTAAATTATATACCAGATCGAAAAAAAGAGGCGACAATATAAGAGTCCTCGAATTACTATGCCTTCACGGGGCAAATGAGAATATATTGTACGAAGCACATCCTCATCTGGGTACAGATAAACTGCCTGGAATAATATCATGTATCAGAAAATCAATTCTTGATGCCGGAGGCCAGTTTATCCTAGAAAAGAAAGTCACGGACTTTTTGATTGAGGATGATTCTATAAAAGGAGTCATTACTTCAGATAATGAAAAATTCAAATCGCCTTACGTAATTCTCGCTACTGGTCATTCTGCAAGGGATATCTATGAAATATGCAGCAGCAGGAGAATAGAACTGGAGATGAAATCATTTGCAATGGGAGTAAGAGTGGAGCATCCTCAGGAACTGATAGACAGAATTCAATATCATGGGAATCCACGTGGAGAATTTTTACCGGCATCATCGTATAATCTTGCAAAACAGGTTGATGGGAGAGGAGTCTACTCTTTTTGTATGTGTCCGGGCGGCTTTATAGTACCCTCAGCTACAAAACAGGAAGAGGTGGTTGTAAACGGAATGTCACCCTCCGGAAGAAATTCACCATATGCAAATTCCGGCATTGTAGTGGAGATTAAACCGGAAGATCTCATTAAATACAGTAATTCTGGTAAAATGGCAGGACTGGAATTTCAGAAAGAACTTGAACGTGAAGCTTGGAAGAATGGCGGACATTCTCAAAGAGCTCCGGCACAACGTCTGTCTGATTTTGTTGCGGGAGAGAATTCAGGTTCTTTGCCTAAAGTCTCCTATTTTCCTGGAGTAACATCCTCTCCACTTCACAGCTGGCTTCCCAAATCAATAGGAAGAAGGCTAAGAGATGGATTCAGGCTTTTTGGTCAGGTAATGAATGGCTATCTGACCAATGAGGCTGTCGTTTTAGGTGTGGAATCAAGAACATCTTCTCCTGTAAGAATTCCAAGAGATCCTGAAAAACTTCATCACATAAGGATTTCAGGTTTGTATCCGTGCGGTGAAGGATCGGGATATGCAGGAGGGATCGTATCTTCCGCAGTCGACGGGATGCGAGCTGCAGAGGCAATTGCAAAAAAAATTGAAATCCAGTAACCACAAAGGTCACTAAGGTTTTACACGAAGGTCACAAAGAGCTGAAATATAATGTTTTAGCTTTGTGTCCTTTGTGCCTTCTTTGTGTTCTTTGCGGTTAAAGGATTTCATTATTAATAAGGACCTATTTTTTCCAAATATTACATAGATTTGTCTATAAGTAATTTGTAATGGAAAATCCATTTAGAAAGCCATATGGTAAAATTGAAACATCAAAAGAAAAGGCGGTCTTTATATTTGTTTTTGGTCTCTTTATTTTCCTGTTTCTGTTTCTTTTTAAACCCTTCGGACTGGCTCAACTGAAGACTGACTGGCAGTTACTCGTTTCGCTTGGGTTTGGATTGGTTACGATCTTTGTGCTTTCCATTTTCAAATTTTTAATTGAGCCACTCGTTATAAAGGAAAACTGGACTTTCGGGAAGAGCATTCTCTGGGGTTTGCTTATTGCGTCAAGTATTGGAGCGGCTAATTACTTCTATGTAAGTGTTATTTTTCCTCAGATCTTTATCTTCAAGTATTTTTTATTTGCCATCTGGACTGCGATTCTGGTAGGAATCATACCTGTTACTATAGGTTATATTGTTTCATTTAACAGGATTTACAGAACGGCTTTAACAGAAGCTGCAATACCCCCTGAAAAAGTTTTGTGGGAAAGTGAAGTTATAATCAGGGCGGGAAATCAAAAAAATGAATTTAAAGTTAACCCGAAGAGCATTGTCTATCTCTGCTCAAATGATAACTATGTAACAGTTGTGACAATCAAAGGAGATCTTCTGACCAAAACCCATCTTCGCGGTACTCTTAAGGCAGCCGAATCAGAGCTCAGAAAGAATACCTCTTTTTTCAGATGCCATAAGTGCTTTATAGTAAATAAAGAATATGCCGATCATTTGACAGGCAATGTACAGAACATGAAGATAAAACTTAAAACACAGGGCATTGAAATTCCGGTTTCCCGTTCCAGAGCACAAGAAGCAATCAGAAAATTTCGCTGACAGTATTCAGATTTAGCTAAGGAACTTTTCAGTCAGGTAACTGTTTGCCCCTTTTCCTGGCATTTTATCCCGTATCCATATCATTTGACCACAATTCTGGCCGGCTGCCACTATTCTCTTTGTCGGGCAGAATCCAGCTTGTAAATTTGAAAAAAACAAATGACGGAATCTTTGATACTCGGTCTAAGCAGCGGTTCAGCCTGTCTGGCAACATGCGGGATGGTAATGTTTCCATACCTTATGTCCGGTTCAGCAGGTGTTAAGAGAATTGCTTCTGATCTTACACTTTTTCTGGTGACCAGATTCCTGGTCTATTTTATGCTCGCAACATTGTCGTGGTCTTTCGGTAAGGCACTCTTCAGTAACCTGGTTGTACGGAATATTCTCCCGGGGATACTATATATTGTATTTGCAGTGATGCTTGTCTGGTACAGCATAAGCAAAAAACGCAATCGCGATTGTCCGGCGAAAATTGTACAAACAGTTAATAACCGAAAGCTGGTTCCAATTTTACTTGGTCTGGTAAACAGCCTGGGGTTTTGTCCTGCATTATTTTTGATTCTCACAAAGGGGGCAGCAGAAAAAACGCTGGTCCACAGCTACATTTCTTTTCTTGCATTTTTTATTGGTTCCTCAATCTGGTTCATCCCATTGCCTTTAGCTGGGAAAATACAGAAAAAGGAAGTATTGACAACTATTGGAATTCTTGCTACTGGTCTTGCCGGTATAATTTTCATGATTAAAGGTTTAACAAATTTAATAGGAGGAATAATAAATGGATAACGTACTAAAAATTGGAGGTAACAGGAAATCTTTCGGTAAATCAATTCTGTATACTCTGCCTATGTTCCTGATAACATTTATGTTTATGACAGGAGGACGGCCAAATTTTTCTGATCTCTCTTCAGGTCTGGCCTTGCTGACTGCTTTTTTACTCGTAAATATTCTCTACTTCCTAATGCATTTCACTGGAAAAACAGACAGATACAGGGCAATACTGTTTATAATATTTGCGCTATCGCTGTCTTACACTCTGATCCATAATATGCTTGAAGTCAGAAAATCGATGTCATTCTCTCAGGCAGACATATTAGAATGCAAGATTCCCTTTTGTCATCTTGTAATTCCAATGATGATTCTTCCGGCTGCATTTACAAAATCAATCATTTTTCCAGGCAGCATTCTCAACGGATTTGCGAACATTTCTACAATGATTGTTTTATGGCTGGTCGCTACTCTTGTACTTGGCAGAGGCTTCTGCAGCTGGGGTTGTTTCTATGGCGGGTGGGATGATGGTTTTTCAAGATTTGGAAAGAAACCTTTAATTAAACGTATCGACGGGTTATGGAAATGGATGCCATTTGCAGTATTGATGATGGTAATGTTAACTGCAGCACTTTCGATGATGCCAACATATTGTTCTTGGATCTGTCCTTTCAAAGCAGTTACCGAATTTGAACAGGTCACATCGGTCGAATCCGCTGCAAAAGCTGGCATATTTCTTTCACTTTTCGGGGGCCTGGTCATAGTCTTACCGGTAATGACGAAGAAGAGGACGCAATGCAGCTTTCTTTGTCCTCTGGGTGCAATTAATACTCTCTCGAATAAGATAACACCGTTCATGGTTAAAATTGACAAAAATGACTGTAATGAATGTTTTAAATGTGTTGAGGCATGTCCATTGTATGCAATAACCCGCGATGATATTAAAGAAGGGAAAGTTTCAATGTTTTGCAGCAAATGTGGAAAATGTGTCGACGCTTGTTCACGAAATGCAATACATTACGGAATAAAAGGGGTACCTTCAGGAACCCTGAAGAATTTTTCACGGAACCTGTTTTTGTTTGTATCATTTCTCTTTATGGCAATATTTTCGGCAGGGTCAATAATTGCATCCTTTCATGGCTTATTAAAATTAATCTTCTGAAATTCTGATCTAAAATGAAAAAAATTAAGATAATTGCAGGAATTACATGGGCGTTTCTTGGTCTGTTTTTAATTATCATATTGTTTCCAGGATTGAATAGTTACTCAGTTTCAGTTTCAAAACTACCCTTTATGAAGTTAAACCCCAGATATACCGGTGGTGAGGTAGCGAATCAGATAGTTGCGGAAAACTGCACTCTGGATATCAGAAAACCTGTTTTTAATGGATTCTTAAAAGAAAGGAACTCGGGTTTCGTACAATTGGACTGGCATGGTAAAGTCCCGGAAATGATAAATGATTCAATCGATTATGATCATGACGGCTACAAGGATTTTTGTATATTTATTGACAGAAAAAATTCGAAAACAGTTTTAAATCCTCTTAACAGAAAGGTTAAAGGCGTTGCCATATCAACTCCGACATCCTACGGCTGGGCAGTCAGAGTAGAATTATCTAAAGAATAAACCCCAATGTAATCTCAACCTCAACCTCAACCTCAACCTCAACCTCAACCTTAATCTTAACCTTAACCTGTTCCCATGATACCACTTGTTTATCTTTCACTTGCATATGCTTTTTCAGAGTTCCTTCTGATGCTTATTAAAAGGTCAGATAGAGGAACTGTCAAAGCCAGGGGAGACAGAGGATCTCTTATCTTTCTCTGGCTTATGATAACTCTCGGATTTACCGGAGGATTCTTCCTGTCGAAACCTGTTAATCATTTTTGGGCAGGATTTGGATTGCCCTTTATTGTTGCCGGATTAATTATCAGATGGGTTGCTATTCTTCAACTTGGCAAGTCTTTTACTGTAGATGTTGCAATTACAAATTCAGCGAATCTTAAAACAGATGGAATTTATAAAAGAATCAGACATCCCAGTTATTCCGGTATGCTATCAATAGTTTTTGGTTTTTCTGTCACAATGAGCAGTCTCTACTCATTTTTTGTACTTGTGGTTCCGGTATTTGTGGCTGTTCTTTACAGGATAGGTGTCGAGGAGAAAATACTTATTAACGAATTTGGCGATAGTTATTTAAAATATATGGGCAATACTAAAAAGCTCATACCGGGTATTTATTGAAAAAGCAGGATGGTTTAATCAGATGAGCCTTATTGATCTTTTTCATGTGTTAATATTACAGATTCCTTCAACCTGACAGACATTAAAATACTCAGTAACATAAGACCGATCAGAAATACCAGAGATCGGGTCATTGATCCTGTTGATGCTGACTTCAGACTATCCATCCCAAATATGAATGCGATTCCTGAAATCTGTCCCATAAGCAAAAGCATACCATTTGATGTTCCTTCTGATGCAGGATAAGTAATTTCAGCTCCATATTGAAAGCCAATGGGGCCCGAGCTTAAGAGAAAGAATCCCAGCACCATGCCTGAAGTAAGAAGAAGCCAGTAACTTGTGGCAAAGGTGATACCGGTGAGTCCAAGAGTGGCCCCGATGAGAGCAATAATAATAAAAGGAGTTCTTTTTTTATAGCGGTCGGACAAAATGGGTATAAAAAGAGCACCTATAATCCCCCCTACAATCATCAAGCCTCCAGTTATTCCAGCCTGAGTGGCTGAGAACCCCCTGGGCCTTAGAATATCTTCTATCCAGGTCGTAACTGCATTGAAAACGCCCAACCCGATAAAAAAGATTATCATTAGTATAATGAAATCTTTCGTTCTGAGCGTCTGCTTGAATCCGTCATAAACCAGCGACCGTTCTTCCTGATCCGGAAGGCATGGTGCCGTTGGCGGACCTTCTTTAATTAGAACAAGAAAAACTACTGTAGTAAGTATTGAAATAATGCCATAAATATATAGCATTCCTCCGATACCGGAACCAATGATCAGATATGGGGTAAGAGTCATTCCCAATAAGATTCCCAGATACATTGCCAGTGTGCCGAGACCGGCAGCTGTAGCTCTCTCTTCTATCGGAAACCATCTGGCAGCAAGCTTTGTAATAGCATTCAGAATAAATGGCTGTCCTATTGCAATACCTATTTGTGCCAGCAGCAGAAGATTGTAATCTGTTCCGGCAAAACCGCGAACAAGACCAAAAATACCTGTAAAAACAGCACCAATGCCAACACCAATTCTGATTCCGAACTTATCGATAATCCATGATGCAGGAATCGAAACAACTATGTAAACAATCATAAAGCACATTGAAAGTATCCCTATCCGGAGATCAGAAACACCATAGTACTTAGTTGCTTCACCTGTTATCGGGGCAAATGTGATCCATAAAAGTTGATTCACAGCTACCATGAACATATAGACGGTAAGCATCATCCATCTGGTGCCGTACACTTTGAAATCTGTTTTTGGCATAGTACAGTAAATTTTGGCAAATATAATTTTATTAATCAGTTAAGCTGCCGGTTTTCCTCAGAAACTCAGAAAAAACAATAGAGGCAGCCATTCCTACGTTCAACGAATCAATTCCTTCCCTGGCATCGCTGAATTTAGGAATACTTAATTTTTCTGTAATGAACGGAATAAGTTCACCTGAAATACCCTTCGATTCATTTCCAAGCAAAATAATGCCAATATTTTCAGGTTTATGATCATAAATGGAATTGCCTTCAAGCAATGTTCCAAACACAGGAACGGAATTATCAACAGCAGCTTTCAGCAGCTTTTTAAGATCGTGGTAGAAAATATTTACATGAAGCAATGCACCCATACTCGACTGGATAACCTTTGGATTATAAATATCCACACAATCCATAGAACATACAATATTCTTTATCCCAAACCAGCCCGCAGCTCTTATTATTGTTCCCATGTTGCCAGGGTCCTGAACAAAATCGAGTGCGACACAATAGTTTTTAAGGATTTCTGCTATATTTATTTCATTTTCAGGCATATGAATAACAGCCAAAGCATTATGCGGGGTTTTAAGGGTACTTATTTGTTTTAGTTCGTCATAACTCGCCTCTTCAATAATATCAGAAAACTTAGTGAGCTCCGGTTGCAGTCCATCAATAAATTCAGGCTTTGCGATGAGTAACTTCAAAGGGATTTTAGCACTTAAAAACTCCTTTACAAGTTTATCTCCTTCAATAACAAATAATTTCTCTTCATCTCTTACCTTTTTAATCTGAAGAGACTTTATAAATTTTATCCTCGTTTTACTGATCATTTATCTTATTACTGGTCTAACGGTATTGGCTCAAATTTAGAATAATTCATTTAAAATTTATTGATTAATTCAAAATTTTCCCCTTTGAGTTCCTTTGTAATGGACTTTGTGATCCTTTGTGGTTCAATGTTTTAAATTTTGCCACAAATGGACCTTAAGGTCCCGATAGCTATCGGGATCACAAAGGACTTTTTAAACAATCATCGTAATTCGCTGAAATATAACAAAATCCAAATACTTACTATGTTAAGAGGAGGACTAAGTGAGTGAGTTCATTTGAAAGGCTTTTTATCTTTCAGTTCAGATTATAATTGATATATTTGATTTTACGTTTTAAGGTAAGTTTTGAAAAAATCCATAACATATATAAAATTGTATCGACCAGGATCCTGTATTTTCATAATCTTACTTTGTCTTTTTGTAACATCATGTAATCCAACAAAATATGTACCGGAAGGGGAAAGCCTTTTAAATGAGAATACCATTGATATAAATAAAGAAGGTATTAAGAAAAGCGACCTTATTCCTTATGTTAAGCAAGTTCCGAACAAGAGGATTTTCGGAACAAGGTTTCATTTGGGTCTATACAATCTTTCGAACATAAATAAAGATAAGTGGCCACATAGCTGGTTGAGAAATATCGGAGAAGAACCAGTAATTTATGATCCGTATTTAACTATAAAATCAAGAGAACAAATTAAATCATATGTTGCATCCAAGGGATATTTTGACGGAAAAGTAACAGATACTGTCAAAACTGCAGACAGGAAATCGGACGTTTTCTATAAAGTTGATTTGCTTCGTCCCTATACGATCCGTAACCTAACCTATGAGATCGCCGACAGCAATATCAGAAACCTCTGCTTCTTTGATTCTGTAAATTGCATTATTGTAAGAGGTAAACCTTATGATGTTGATGTTTTGCAGGCTGAACGTGCACGATTTGAACGATTTATCAGGGACCATGGTTTTTATGGATTCACTTACGATTACATCTCTTTTAAAATTGATAGTACAGTTGGTAACAGACAAGTAGATATTAAATATAATATCAGAAATTTTACTGGACTTGATGCATATAACAGAATTAATTCAGGCCCTTTCGCAGTTTATTCAATTAAAAACATTTACATATATCCCGATTTTGTACCTAAAGATGCTCTTGAAGGGGGAGAGGCATATTTAAGGAGTTTGGATACAACCTTTTACAAAGGTTACTACTTCATTACTTCCAGAAAAAATCATGAAGTAAAATATGACCTTATTATTCAATCACTTTTTCTGACAGCCGGATCAGTGTACAATGTGACAAGCACAGAGCAGACTCAGGCACATCTTATGGGATTGAAAATATACCGGCTTGTTAATATTAACTACAATGATGCAAAGGAAAATGATACACTTCGGGGGATAGAATTGAAACTTGATTGTAACATTCAGCTTACTCTTCTGAGTCAGCAGTCTTATAAGATCGAACTCGAAGGAACCAATTCGGCCGGCAACCTTGGTGGTGCTCTTAACCTGATATATCAGCATAAAAATCTTTTTCAAGGAGCTGAACTATTCAGCACAAAACTCAAAGGAGCATATGCAGCCTATGCTCAAAAAGGCAAGCCTTTATCGAGTACTGAGGAATATGGGTTGGAAACCAGCCTGAGATTGCCCAAATTCGTGGTTCCTTTTGTCAGACTGGAGGATTTCGTTAAAAAATATAACCCTTCTACAACAATCCTGGCGGCCTATGACTATCAAAAACTACCGGTCTACACAAGGACTGTCGCAAATGCAACTTTCGGTTATAACTGGAAATCAAGTAATTATAAAGAGCATATTCTTAACCCTTTTCAGTTTAATATTGTAAAGCTTCCATCCATTGATTCGGCATTTGCCATTCATATTCTAACATCAAGTTATCAGGCCAGCAGTTACATGGATGTCTTAATTCTGGGTGGAAATTATTCATTTATATTTAATGATCAGAGTATTAAAAACTCAAGAGATTATTGGTTTCTGCGTTTGAATATCGAAACATCAGGAAATTTTTTATCAGCGATATATAAACTTGCGGGTGCAGAAAAGCAGGCCGATAGTACCGGATTTATCAGCGGACCATTTAAATCAGATATTAATACCAGCTATCATCTTTTGGGACAATCCTTCGCACAATATGCCAGAACGGATATTGACATAAGGTACAATTATAAATTTAATGACCTAAGTTCAATAGTTTACCGGGGTTTCTTTGGAATTGGAGTACCATATGGCAATTCAAGGGCTGTACCATTCGAAAAACAATATTTCAGTGGTGGAGCCAACGGAATCAGAGCCTGGCAGGTAAGATCTCTTGGTCCGGGCTCCTATAATCCTTATCCTAATCCAACAGATACCACCAAGGTTTTTTTAAATGAGACAGGTGATATTAAATTAGAGGCAAATGCTGAATACCGGTTTAAACTTTTCTGGATACTGGAAGGGGCAGTTTTCATTGATGCCGGGAATATCTGGAGCATTAGAAAAGACCCTGCACGTGAAGGAGCAGAATTCAGGTTTGATAAATTCTACAGAGATATTGCGGTTGGTACAGGAACAGGTTTCAGATTCGACTTTAAATTCGTTGTAGCCAGGGTTGATATCGGAATGAAGCTGCGTGATCCATTGCTCAAAGGTACATCGCACTGGATCTTTCTTAACGGGCCATACAAACGCGAGGATTTTACCATTGTGTTCGGTATCGGATACCCTTTCTGATTGCGGATTTTTGATTTTGGATTTCGGATATCTGATTTAACTTTCATACTTTCGCCATAATCTCTCATGCATTTCCTTTTTTAAATTCACTGATAAAAATTAAAGACTTTCTGGCTGGCATTTGCAAAGATTTCATAAATTGCAGATGTCTCATTGCATCTTTGTCATAATGAATCTAAACATTGAACCAATTAAGAACTGGTTTGGCTTTACCCGAAGGGAAAGAAGGTCTACTTTTACTATGCTTTTAATAATAGTCCTGATCATTTTATTGAGATATACCATTCCCGATACCCTGATTGCCCTTGAAGATACATCCGGCATAATTTCTGCGGCACAAAAGCATACTGATCCTTCGGTCAGGAAAAGCACATATTCTGAGAAACCAGTTACTTCTGATCTGAAAATCCGGGCAGGATTAAAAAAGCCCGGATACACTAAAAAGTTAATGCAACAAAAAACTAAAATTGATATCAATACCAGTGATTCCGCAACAATTGTAAGGCTTCCAGGAATTGGTCCTGTTTTATCAGCAAGGATCATAAAGTACCGGCACTTGCTTGGAGGATTTGCTGCCATCGAACAGTTAAAAGAGGTTTACGGATTGAAGCCAGAGACGTTTGAAATGATTAAAGGGCGTGTCATTGCTGATTCGACTCAGATTACCAGGATCAGTATAAATATTGCCACTTATAAAGAAATAATACGTTTGCCATATTTCGAAAAATATGAAGTAACGGCCATTTTGAAGTACAGGGAACTAAAGGGCAGAATAACAGGGATTAAGGATCTTACAGATAATAAGTTGATTACAATTGAAAAGTCTTTTAAAGTGCGGCCTTACCTCAAATTCGAGTAGTGATTTTTTTAAACCACAAAGTACACAAAGGTTTTTCACAAAGGTCACAAAGGGAATAAATGTACAGACGTACTATCAAGTAGATGGTGTCATAAATCAGAGGTGGTACTTTTTCTTTGAGTACTTTGTGTCCACTTTGTGCCCTTTGTGTTTAATGGATTTTGTTTTTTGATTTGCATCAGTCCTGAAAAACGCGTAATTTTATTGAAATATAATGATGAATTTAAATTCAAATAAAATACTTCATATGTCAAAAATTACTCTGTCGGGATAAATTATTTCCCTAAAAGTTTTGAAAAGACTTTTTCTATTTCTAACTTTGCGCCTCGTTTAAAAACTGAAATATTAATTATGATCATTGTACCATTAAAAGAAGGCGAGAATATTGAAAGAGCTTTAAAGAAGTTCAAGAGAAAATTTGAAAAGACTGGAGTGATCCGCGAATTACGTTCACGTCAGGCTTTTGTTAAGCCTTCAGTACGCCGGAGAGAAGAGATCAAGAAGGCAATGTATGTACAAAAGATGCAGGAGAGCGAGGAATAATCGTTCTGAAGCATCTTTTATTATTTAACGTCACAGATAAATAGGTTCCTTTTATGAGCCATAAGGAATCGTTCTTACAATATCTGCAAATCGAAAAACGGTATTCACTGCATACTGTGCGGTCGTATTTAAACGACCTTGACCAGTTTTATTTATTCTTGTCATCACTCGGGCTTCCTGCTGATCCTGTTCCTGTTACTTCGCACGATATAAGAGCCTGGATTGTAAGTATGCTCGACAATAACTACTCCGCAATAAGTGTTCATAGAAAAATTTCCTGCCTGAGGGTCTTTTATCGCTATTTGCGTAAGGATGGAATTATTAAGAGCGATCCTCTTGAAAAGGTTGTTCTGCCAAAAAGGAAGAAGAGCCTTCCTGTTTTTGTTGAAGAGGAGGCCCTTACCCAACTGCTCGATAATTACAGTTTTGGAGAAGGATTTACAGGCATAAGGAACCGTACAATCATTGAACTTCTTTATCTGACAGGGATGAGACGTTCGGAATTAATAGGGTTACGTGATAAT
>Ga0302206_1000751_pt1 | contig 12394 bp, 10 predicted proteins | sample II_Fen_E2_1_FD_194581 | JGI IMG/M metagenome (GOLD analysis project Ga0302206, IMG submission 194581) | Peat permafrost microbial communities from Stordalen Mire near Abisko, Sweden - II_Fen_E2_1 | ecosystem: Environmental > Terrestrial > Soil > Wetlands > Permafrost | place: Sweden: Abisko...
GAAAGATGAAAAACTTAACCTGGTATTTGGTTTGTATTTTTATTTCATGGATTATATAGAAAATGAATATTTTTTGATAAATGCAATGTTTTTTTCTTATCCGAAAGGAGATAAAAAGAAGGGTCTATTGTATCTCCACGATTGTTCACTATCAGACAATGAAATGATAAGAACAGAGGCGAATTATTTCTTGTTGAAGATATATGCCTATACTGAAAAGGATTATTTTGCGGCTTATCAGACTGCGCTGTCGTTGACTCAACAACATCCTGATAATCTGGTATATTGTCTGGAGCAATTGAACCTTCTGATGAAACTGAAAAAAAATATTGAAGCAGAGACTTATCAAAGGAACCTCATTGAAAGTATCCGGTCGTCGAATAAGATAAACGGCAGTCAAAAAGATCATTTTATTTCTCAGATAGGGGCGTTAATAAAAACCGGGGTTAAAGAGTAATTGTCTTATGAAAATAGCAGCACTGATTCTTCTCGTAATTATACCCTTCAGATCTCTGGCCCAGAATACTGAAGATTTAAAAAAATTCAATGATCTGTTTGCCGAAAAAAGTCATAAGCATAACTGGGACGTTCAGTTAAAGGATAACAGGAATGAATTAGCTTTTATTTTTTCAGCAGCGTTTGTTATTTACAAGGAGGTTTTTTCTTCCCAGGATGTGGATGCCTGCGTCTTTACACCATCATGTTCTGTTTATGCAATTGAAAGTATAAAACTGGAAGGAGTGATTCCTGGCTTTTTTTCTGCAATAGACAGACTTACACGGTGCAATCCCGGGCCAAAGAAAGGTATGCAAATTGATTTGCAGACCGGGAAGTATCTTGACCCGGTTGAAAAATAACAACGATTTTGAATATATTTTAATTATTTAGTAGGAGGAAAGAAGTCAGAAGACTCTTTAGCGACTTCCGACTTCCGACCATCTGCTTCACTACAATATAAATTTTATTCACTAATTTTGTTAACGAAATATGATTCCATCTGTTGTTAACTTATATGTGCTGTTACACTAAATTAAAATGAATCACTATGCCAAGGGTATTTAAAGCAACTGAGATAGAAAAAGAAGATAAAGAGATAAAACGCGATTACCTCGACAGGCATATGCCGCATATCTTCTGTACTGATACAGTTAAAAGAGGAGAGAAATTTGAGGTTAAGGTCAAACTTGGTGAGGAATATCCTCATCCTGATGAGGCCGATCATTTCATAAGTGTAATCCAGCTCTGGAACAGGGAAACCCTTCTTGCTGAAGCTCGTTATACTGCAGGTGTCTATGGAAATAAACCTTCTCATTTTGAGATCGATTTTTATATTGTTGCTCCTGAAGTATCAATGAACCTTTCAGCCATGTCAGTTTGCACAAAGCATGGGCTCTGGCAGAGTGAAGACAAGCTGGTAAAGGTTATCTAATCGGTTTAAATTCCCATTTTTGATTTCTTTAACTCATTTGATCAGGCAGGATTATTATCTTTGCACGCCAATCAAGGTATAGAATATGGCTAAAGACGATAAGAAGAAAAGCAACTGGCGCGATAAATACAGATTTTCTGTAATAAATGATCACACCTTTGAGGAGGTTTGGCGAGTAGTGCTTACCAGATATAACGCCTTTCTTCTGATTACTTTCCTGCTGCTTTTTCTTATTTGGGGTACCAGCACTCTGATTTCGTTCACAAACCTAAGGGAGTTTATACCCGGATACCCGGATGTTACAATGCGACGTAATATCCTCTTAAGTGCAATTCGTCTCGATTCACTCGATCACGAACTGAAATTGCGCGACAAATACTTCGACAACCTGAATGCAATAATATCTGGCTCCCGACCTGTTGAAATTTCTACACAGCTGGACACCACAAAAAATTATAAAGCAATAAAGTTCAGCACCTCTCCTGATGATTCTGTTTTAAGAACACGTGTTGAAAACGAGGAAAAGTATAATCTTACACTTGGCCCATCGTCATCTGAATCGGTTTCAGGATTGGCCAGCCTCCATTTTTTTCCTCCGGTAAAAGGTATTGTTTCGGGGAAATATGATGTAAGAACAAAGCATTTTGGAACTGACATAGTTACAAACCCAAAAGCTCTTGTTTCAGCAGTACTTGATGGAACTGTCATCTTCACCGGATGGACTATGGAAACCGGATTTGTAATTGAGGTTCAACATCCGAATAATATTATTTCAGTATATAAACATAATGCCAGTCTCCTTAAAGAGACAGGAGATCTGGTCAGAGCCGGTGACGTAATATCAGTTGTTGGCGATTCAGGTGAACTATATACCTCCGGTCCTCATCTTCATTTTGAGATATGGTACAAAGGGAGCCCTCTGGATCCTGAGAAACATATTTTATTCTAATAAGCACAAAGCCCTTTATGCCAGAAAGAATTGCATTGTTGGGATCAACTGGGTCAATCGGCACCCAGGCTCTGGATATCATTTCAAAGTATCCGGATAGATTCGTTGTTGAGGTTCTGACAGCTGGAAATAATATTGATCTTCTTATTGAACAGGCACATACTTACCAACCCGATTCAGTTGTAATAGCCAATCCCGATCTTTATCTTAAATTAAAAGATGGCCTACAGGGCACAAATATTAAAGTTTATGCGGGCAATGAGGCTGTTGAACAGGTTGTTACCTCATCAACTGTTGATGTAGTTGTAGCTTCAATTGTAGGCTATTCAGGAGTAAGACCCACTATAGCCGCAATAAAAGCTGGGAAGAAAATTGCTCTTGCAAATAAAGAAACACTTGTTGTGGCAGGTGAGATTATTGGCAGACTTGTAAGGGAATCGGGAAGCGTTATTATTCCTGTGGATTCAGAGCATTCTGCAATCCTTCAGTGTCTGGTTGGAGAGACCGGTAACCCAATCGAAAAAATCACGCTTACAGCTTCCGGTGGACCATTTCTGAATTTGTCCGAAGAGATGCTGAAAAGTGTTAAGCCATGTGATGCCCTAAAACATCCTAACTGGAATATGGGATGTAAAGTCACAATTGACTCAGCTTCACTTATGAATAAAGGGCTTGAAGTGATTGAAGCGAAATGGCTCTTTGATCTGACACCTGATCAGATTTCCGTTATAGTGCACCCTCAATCTATCATCCATTCATTCGTTCACTTCGCTGATGGGTCTGTGAAAGCTCAGCTGGGTGTTCCCGATATGAGGGTACCTATCCTTTATGCGCTGACCTTTCCCGACCGGGTACAGTCTGACCTTCCCCGACTCATTCTTAATGAGTGTAAATCACTTACTTTCAGTGACCCCGATATAAGAAAATTCCGGAATTTGTCGCTGGCTTATATAGCGATTGAGAGAGGTGGTAATATGCCTTGTATCTTAAATGCAGCTAATGAGATAGCTGTTAAGGCATTTCTTGAAGAAAAGATTCTCTTTACACAAATGCCTGACATTGTAGAGTATACAATGGAAAATAGTCTATATTCCCCTTCACCTGACCTGGATTTCCTTGAGGCCACTGATATCAGCGCAAGGGAAACAGCTCTTGGTTTTATTAATAAACTTCAAAAAAAACGATGACAATACTTATTAAAATCCTGCAGTTTGTAATGAGCCTTTCAATTCTTGTTGTAATTCACGAATTTGGCCATTTTACACTTGCTAAAATTTTCAAGACAAGAGTAGAAAAATTCTATCTCTTCTTTGATCCGTGGTTTTCACTTTTCAAATATAAAAGAGGAGAAACAGAATATGGAATAGGATGGCTCCCTCTCGGAGGCTACGTCAAGATTTCCGGTATGATAGATGAATCGATGGATAAGGAGCAGATGAAATTGCCTCCTCAACCATGGGAATTCAGGTCAAAAACTTCGTGGCAGAGACTTCTGATAATGACAGGTGGTGTTATTTTCAATTTTATCTCCGCAATGTTGATTTTTATTTTTGTTTTGTTTGCATGGGGAGAAACATACCTGCCAACAGCAAATGTAAAATATGGAATTGTTACAGATTCTGTAGGGTATGCTATTGGCCTTAGAAATGGAGATAAAATCCTCACAGTTGATAATCAGCATATTGAGAATTTCCATGAAGTAACATCAGATATTATACTCAATAACCGCAAAACAATTCAGGTTGAGCGCGATGGAGCAGTTCTGGATATTGCCATTACTAAAGAATATGTTCCAAAGATGCTGAAGGGCAAAGGTCAGATTGATACCAGGATACCTTTCGGACCATATGTGGTTGAAAGCTTTGGAAAGAAATCTCCTGCCAAAACAGCCGGTGTTCTTTCCGGGGATCAGCTTATCGGCCTCAACGATAAAAAATTTACGTATTATGATGAATTCCAAAAGTACCTTTATGATAATAAAGAAAGTCCTGTAATCCTGAATCTTATCCGAAAGGGGAATAATCTTAATATTTCCGTGAAACCGGATACTCTCGGAATGCTCGGGATAGGCAGGTCGGTTTCACTTGATCAGATATTTGAGCTTAAAACCATTAAATATGGTTTTTTTCAATCCGTTCCGGCAGGTATTGACAAGGGTTTTAAAACTATTTCTGATTACCTGAAACAATTTAAACTCATTTTTTCGAAACATACAAAAGGATATGAATCACTTGGCGGCTTTATCACCATTGGCAGCATCTTCCCCGGAGTGTGGGACTGGCAGAGATTCTGGAATCTTACAGCTTTCCTTTCAATTATACTGGCAGTTATGAATATTCTGCCAATTCCTGCTCTTGACGGAGGCCATGTTCTCTTTTTATTATTTGAGGTAATAACAGGGAAAAAGCCAAGCGATAAATTCCTTGAGTATGCACAGATTGCAGGGATGATTTTATTATTGGCACTCCTGCTCTATGCGAATGGTAATGATGTGCTTAGACTGATCAGGAAATAGATTTTATATTTTTAGCATGATTTGTATTTGAATAAAGTATTTTTAACTTTGTATAAATTCTAATACTAAAAGAGATGGCAAATTTAGGCATGACAGAAATATTATTGATATTGGTTGTTGTAGTTCTGCTTTTTGGTGGTCGTAAGATTCCAGAACTTATGAAAGGCATCGGGCAGGGGATGAAAGAATTTAAAAAAGCCTCAAAATATGATCCTGCTCAGGATGATAAAGAAGTGGTTAACAGAGACTAAATCTGATATAACTATATTAAAAAGAACCTGCATTGATATGCGGGTTTTTTTATTTAATTTCTTACTCCCTAAATCCAAATGAACTCACCCCCCCCATCCCCCTCTCTAAGAATTAGAGAGGGGGCGTAATACATAGTAAATCAAGTACATTCCCCCTCTTTACGAAGTAGAGAGGGGGATCAAGGGGGTGAGTATTTGAAAACTACGTGAGTGATTTATACTAGTTCGTACTTCTGATTTCTTCTCCCCGGAACAAACCCTGCTTCTTTAATAATTGATTGCATCTCATCAGCATTGAAACGGTTTTTCGATCCGGCTGCACTTACCACATTCTCCTCAATCATGATGGATCCCAGGTCATTCGCCCCTGCATGAAGCGATAGCATTCCAATTTCTTTCCCCACAGTTAATATTGAGGCCTGTATATTCCTTATGTTATTTAATATGATTCTGCTTATAGCAATCATCCTTATATAATCCGGACCATTATAACTGCTTTTTACCTTCTGTTTGTTTAAGAGTGCAGTCCCTTCGTCCTGAAAGGCCCATGGGATAAATGTAATAAATCCATAATGATTATGTTTTTTCTCGGCCTGCAGATCCCTTATCCTGATAAGGTGTTCAATCCTCTCCCTGGCAGTTTCAACGTGTCCAAACATCATTGTTGCCGAAGTGGGCAGATTCAATATATGCGCTTCCCTCATTACCGCAAGCCATTCTTCCGATGTAGCTTTTGCCGGAGAAACAATCCGCCTTACCCTGTCAGAAAGGATCTCGGCTCCGGCTCCGGGAAGACTATCAAGCCCTGCTTCAGTAAGAAAGGATAAAACTACGGAATAAGACAGCCGTTCCTTCTTTGCCAGGTAGACAATCTCTGGTGGCCCAAGAGCATGAAGCTTTAGAGAAGGGTATGATTTTTTAAGATTTCTGAACAGATCAATATAAAAACCTATACCGAGATCAGGATTCATCCCGCCCTGCAACAGAAGCTGATCACCTCCTAGCGAATATAACTCATCAATCTTGGATTTATATTCATCTGCCGAGGTAATATATGCATCTGCTGACCCTTTTTTCCTGCAAAAATTACAAAAGGAACATTGAGAGAAGCAGATATTTGTAATGTTTACATTCCTGTCTATCATCCATCCTACAATCTTTCCCGGATTATGCAATTGCCTGAGTTTATTTGCAATAAACATAAGCTCTTCAACAGGAGCGGTGGCATAAAGTGCTACTCCCTCTTCAATATCCAGTGGAATTAGCCTTAGTGCCTTGTCATATAATTCTTCTAAGATCATCTGAATGAATAAATTAGTATATTATAAGTCCGAAGACCGAAGTCAGAAGTCGGAAGCAAGTAGCAAGATTTATCTTTTGCTTCGGATTTCGGACTTCCACCTTCCGACTTCTGACTTCCGACTTCTCAAAGGTAACTCTTTGGAAAACGAAACAATCAATATTTTAGTTAACTTTACATCATATAAAAGCCCCTGATAAAAAATGAAACCTGAAATTCAAAAAATATCGCAAATATCAGTCAATCAATCTGTAGTATGTATTATAGGTAGCGATAATATTCCTGAAAGATTAAGACTCACAAAACAAGAAAATGATTTTGCTATGTCGCGGGTGCTGGCCAGGGAGGAATATATTTTTATTAATTCATATAACAGGTATATCTACCTTATAAGATTAAAGGAAGAAATAGTTCATTACAAGGTCAGAGAGGAGCTTAGAAGAACATCATACAATTTAAGAAAACTCATAAAAGGGAATAACCATTCTGAACTGATCATAACTTCCGAGAATGCATATAAAGGAGCGGTTGAAGATTTTACTGAAGGATTGTTGCTGAGCATTTATTCCTTCGATAAATATAAGACGAAATCATTAAAAGATGAAAATACTTTTTATCCGGCAAAACTACTTCTTCATGGCGAGATTGAGGATTCAGAGATTAAATGGCTTATTGATCTGACAGACGCTGTCTATTTCACGCGTGATCTTATTAAAGAACCTGTTAATCAGCTTAATGCGACTTCTCTGGCAGGAGAGATTAAAAAAATTGGTGATTCTGCCGGTTTCAGAGTTGAGGTATTGACAAAAGGCAAGATAGAAGCCCTTAAAATGGGTGGTCTTCTGGCTGTAAATAAAGGAAGCGTTGATCCTCCCGTTTTCTGTATCCTTGATTGGCATCCCGCAAAATGCCTTAATACCAAACCTATTGTACTGATAGGAAAAGGAATTGTCTATGATACTGGCGGACTGAATATAAAAACCGGAGAATTCATGGCCGGGATGAATGGCGATATGGCCGGGGCTGCAACAGTTACAGGTGTATTGCATACAGCAGCAAAATCAGGCATTCCTCTTCATATTATGGGACTGATCCCTTCTACTGACAATCGTCCTGGTGGAAATGCTTATACTCAGGGTGATATCATTACAATGTTTAATAAAATGACTGTCGAGATCGGGAATACCGACGCTGAAGGAAGACTCATCCTTGCCGATGCTATCAGCTATGCTTCAAAATACTCACCGGAACTGATAATTGATATTGCAACTCTCACTGGTTCAGCAGCAATGACTTTCGGAAACCAGGCAATAGCTGTTATGACAAATGCCGACAGAAAATATATCAGCTTACTTGAAGAATGCGGTAATGACGTATATGAAAGAATTGCTGAATTACCCTTCTGGGATGAATATGGAGAACTTCTTAAATCTGATGTTGCTGATATGAAAAATATCGGAGGACGGGAAGCGGGAGCAATCATCGCAGGTAAGTTCCTGGAACGGTTCGCAGAATACCCTTTAATACACATGGATATTGCCGGGACAGAAATGCTGAAGAAGGATGATTTTTACAGACTAAAAAACGGACCTGCATCAGGATTGAGATTACTATCGACATTCCTGAGGAGAATTGCAGTTAACTATTCAGAAAGGAAATAATATTTTATGGAAAAGAAATCAATACTTGCCGGGATCTCACAGGGCGATATTAATGGTATCGGATATGAGGTTATTATAAAAGCTCTTTCGGATCCCACAATCAATGACATTTGCACACCTGTTGTTTACGGATCTCCAAAGGTAGCAGCCTACCATCGTAAAGCATTGAATGTTAATAATTTTAGTTTTAACAACATACGTACGGCAGATGAAGCTCATGCGAAGAAAGCTAATATGATTAATTGTCTTGACGATAATATCAGGGTTGAACTTGGTAAGTCTACTCCTCAGGGCGGAGAAGCAGCAATAATCTCTCTTGAAAGGGCAGTTGAAGATCTTAAAAGCGGCAAAATTGATGTTCTGATTACTGCTCCTATTGACAAACAGAATGTTCAATCGGAGAATTTTCATTTCAAAGGTCACACAGATTATCTGAAATCTGTAGCAGGAGCAGAAGAAGTTCTTATGTTTATGATAGGTGAGAGTATGAGGATCGGCATGGCAACTGATCATGTTCCGCTTAACAAAGTTTCAGGACTGATAACTTTAGAAACTCTGATTCATAAAATCAGACTGATGAATCAGTCTCTGATACTCGATTTCGGAATCCGTAAACCCCGTATTGCTGTCCTTGGACTTAATCCTCATGCAGGTGATAATTCATTGCTCGGAACTGAAGAGGCAGAAATAATTTCACCTGCAATTCAGCAGGCGCAAAAAGAAGGGATACTAACCTTTGGCCCTTTTCCTGCTGATGGATTTTTTGGAGCTGGTTCATTTACTAAATTTGACGGGATACTTGCAATGTATCACGACCAGGGACTGGCCCCATTTAAAGCATTATCATTTGATTCGGGAGTGAATTTCACTGCAGGTTTACCTTTTATCAGGACATCTCCGGTTCATGGAACTGCTTTTGCTCTTGCAGGGAAAGGTGAAGCATCTGAAAACTCATTTCGCCAGGCAATTTATCTCGCTTGCGACATTTTCAGAAACAGGCAATTATATTCAGAAATATCGAAAAACCCTTTGAAACACCAGGACATTGAGATTCACAGTGACCGCATCGATGAACTTCCTCCTGACATCTTTAATCCTGAACAATAGATATGATAGATTATATTAAGGGTGACATTACCCTGATCACCCCTACTTTCCTTACAATGGAAACTGCAGGAATCGGTTATCTGATTAACATTTCGCTGACAACATTTTCAAAACTGGAGGGCAAAAAGGGATATAAGATTCTGATTCATGAAGTTATAAGGGAGGATAGCCACCAGCTCTTTGGTTTTGCCGATACTGAGGAACGTGATATTTTCAGGTTGCTGATATCTGTTACCGGAGTTGGTGCGAATACTGCCAGGATGATGCTTTCTTCACTTTCTCCGGCTGAGATTGAAAAGGCAATTTTAGGTTCTGATGCAGATATTCTGAAAAGTGTTAAAGGAATAGGATTAAAAACGGCCCAAAGGATTATTGTTGACCTGAAAGACAAACTTGGCAAACATGCAGGAAGTGGTGAAATATTTGCATTTGCAGACAATACCAAACGTGAAGAAGCGTTATCTGCATTAGTAATGCTGGGATTTGCCAAAAGCGCTGTCTCTAAAGTCCTGGACAAAATTGTCAGAGATGAAAAAAACCTGACCGTTGAGGATATGATAAAGAGAGCGCTTAAAAACTTGTAATTCTGAATATAAGCCGGATTGGGATCAGGGATATCATATAAAAATATTCTGATATTTTCGTATCTTCTGCTGTTAGCTTCATTTCTCTTAAAGTCCACTGAAGCAAGTAGTCAGACTGCTTTGCAGAATTCCATGGCACCTGATACGAACCACAAAACAATTCTGAAACTAAAGGACGATTCAGGAAATCCCTGGGAATTGAAACAAAAAGCTCCACTTTTTCTCGACAAACCATCGAATTTAAAATCTTCAGTAATCTACAATCCCTCAAAAAACGAATACATCCTTTATGAGAAGATAGGCGCGTTAGATTATCGTACCCCCGTATTCATGAGTCCTGAAGAATTCCGGAAATACGAATATGCAAGGGCAATGCGCGATTACTGGCAATCGCGTATCTCAGGAGCTACGGCCGGCTTCAAGTCGGGACTGATACCTCAGATTGAAATCGGAGGTGCGGCATTTGACAAAATATTCGGAAGTAACACAATAAACATTATTCCACAGGGCTCTGCTGAACTTATCTTCGGGATAAATATTTCCAAAACTCAAAATCCGACCCTTCCGGTAAAGCTCCAGACAATTCCGACATTCGATTTCAAGGAAAAAATTCAGATGAATGTTACCGGTACAATCGGAGATAAGATGAAGCTTGGTGTAAATTATAATACCGATGCAATGTTTGAGTTTGAAAACAGAACTAAACTTGAATATGCAGGGAAAGAAGATGAAATATTAAAAAAAGTTGAGGCAGGAGATGTTACTCTTCCCCTTGCCGGAACACTTATAACGGGAAGCTACAGCCTTTTTGGACTTAAGACTGAAATGCAATTCGGAAAACTCACAGTTACTACCGTACTTTCTCAGCAAAAGGGTCAATCATCTGTAATACAGGCAAAGGGAGGGGCACAGCTGACAGATTATGAGGTGTTTGCCGATGATTATGAAGCCAACCGACATTTCTTCCTCTCTCAATACTTCAGAGATATTTATGATGCATCTCTTAAAAACATTCCAGTTGTAAGTTCGGGAGTCAATATTGAACGCCTTGAAGTATGGGTGACAAATAAATCAAGCAGTTTTGAAGAAGCCAGCAACAGGAATATAGTTGCATTTATGGATCTAGCTGAAAATGCAAAACATATATTTAATAAAGTTCCGGCTTTTCAGGCAACCCCGGGTACCCTGGTATATCCCGATAATAATGCCAACAAGATGTACGAGCAGCTTACTACTGTGTATGGAGCAATACGGAATGTAGATCAGGTAACGAATGCATTTGCGCCACTATATCCGGGATTTCAGATTGGAAGAGACTTTGAGAAGATTGAGAATGCCAGAAAACTCGACGAAAGAGAGTATGATTTCAACAGGCAACTGGGTTATATTTCGCTGAATACTGCTCTTAATACTGATGAGGTTCTGGCAGTTGCCTATGAATATACTTTAAATGGACAGGTCTTTAAAGTTGGGGAATTTTCGACCGATGGAATTACCGCTCCGCAGACACTGATGCTGAAATTGCTTAAAGGCACAACCCTGAGCCCCAGGTTGCCCACCTGGAACCTGATGATGAAAAACATCTATTCCCTCGGTTCCGGGAAACTTGATAAAAAAGACTTTGTACTCAATGTACTGTACCAGGATGATAAAACAGGCAATTCAGTCAATTACATACCTGAAGGAAGCCTGGCTGACAAGATTCTTCTGCAGGTTATGGGACTCGACCAGCTTAATTCACAACTTGACAGGGAACCCGATGGTTTTTTCGATTTTATTGACGGTGTGACAGTCATGGTTGACAGGGGGAAGATTATCTTTCCCGAAATTGAACCTTTTGGGAGTCATCTGAAAAAATTGATTACCGATCCTAAACTGGCCAGCAAATATGTTTTTCAGGAGTTGTACGATTCGACCCAGACGGTTGCTCGGCAGATGGCAGAAAAGAATAAATTCAAACTGACAGGAAGATATTCATCTCAGGGAGGATCAGTCATCAGACTGAATGCAACCAGTATACCACAGGGATCAGTTAAGGTTACTGCAGGGGGAGTGCCTCTGATCGAAAACACCGATTATACAGTTGATTATAACATGGGTACAGTGACTATTATTAACAGTGCACTCATAGAATCACAAACTCCTATTCAGGTCTCTCTCGAGAACAACCAGTTCTTTGGATTCCAGACAAAAACCCTTGTGGGAGCTCATCTCGATTACAAAGTTTCTGATAACTTCGATATAGGCGGTACAATACTTCATCTGACAGAAAGACCATATACTCAAAAGGTAAATTATGGAGAGGAGCCGATTTCAAATACAATATGGGGTTTAAATACTTCATATAAAACAGAATCACAATTGCTTACAAAAATCATTGACAAAATACCGCTTCTAAATACAAAAACTCCTTCATCAATCTCATTTTTTGGAGAGTTTGCCAACCTTATTCCGGGTCATTCAAAAGCGATAACGAGTGCGGGTAATTCATATATCGATGACTTTGAAGCCAGTGAAATTCCCCTTGACCTTAAATCATTTAATGCCTGGACTATTTCGAGTGTACCCCAGGGACAGGACCAGTTCTTTCCTGAAGCA
>Ga0302206_1000752_pt1 | contig 12393 bp, 9 predicted proteins | sample II_Fen_E2_1_FD_194581 | JGI IMG/M metagenome (GOLD analysis project Ga0302206, IMG submission 194581) | Peat permafrost microbial communities from Stordalen Mire near Abisko, Sweden - II_Fen_E2_1 | ecosystem: Environmental > Terrestrial > Soil > Wetlands > Permafrost | place: Sweden: Abisko...
CGGATTCGCCTTATTTTACTATTATAGATTATTTCAACGCTTAAATACTGTCTTTAATCCATGCGTCAAGGCTACCGGATAAACCGAAATGTGGGTTTCTCCTTTAAATATCTGTTGTGTGAATTTAAGTCCTTCATATTTACGTGTTTGCAGGATTTGGATAAATTCATTTGTGGGATCTATTACCCAATCTTTATCATCTGAAGAACCATACGCCATGTAGACAATTTTATTTAAATCTTTATGTTTATTGAAATAAATAGCTTCTGTCTTTAAAATACTATTGCCATTCCAAAACAGTGAAGGGGATATGATAATATAACCTTTGAACATATCTGGCTGTGTAAAGAGAGCATACGAGCTCAACAATGCCCCAAAAGATAACCCTACAATAACATTAGAATCCTGAATTGTCCGGTAGTTTTTGTTTATAACGGGAAACAGTTCATTTTTAACAAAGCTGAGAAAGTTGTTCGCTCCGCCGGCATTCGGATAATAATAGTAAACAGTATCTTTAAACGGCGTAAAATCTCTTGCTCTTTTTTCCCACCAGATACTGTTTCCTTTTCCATAACTTATTCCCACAACAATAATATTCCTGATCTCGTTTGTCCAGACTAGCCAGTCAATAACTCCTTTTGTCATTCCGAATGATTTATCACCATCGAGTACATACAGGACGGGGTAAGATTTATCTGAATGGGAATAGCCACTCGGTAAGCCGATCTGAATTACATAATTTTCATCTGCAACATATTTCGATTTAATGGCAAATTGTTCGGTGTTTTCAAGATAAACCTGGTCAGGCTGTTTTTGAGTAGTTTGTGCCTGTGTCTTGTTTATTAAGATAAATAAGAATGCTGCAATAATTAAAGATGAATAGAATCTTTTCATGTTAAGTCAATTGGATTTCGGATAACATATCCCTGTATAGTTAAATGTTCTGTCGGTCTTTTTGTTCACTAGGAGAATCTTTTTGATTGAATAGGGAGTTTTATTTCAATAATTTTTTCAACGGCAAAGTTGGAATTATTTCCCGGTACAAAAAATGATTAATGGAATTAATCCTGATACTCCAGGTTTGAATTTCCGTTTTTGTCAGATAACACTAAGGGTTACTTTTATTAACTGAAATTTTTTATGAAAATTACTATTTGATTGGGCAGGATTAAATCATAATCTTATTTATCTTGCCAACCCTAAATTTAGGATGATTAAGTTTACTTTATGATCTGATTCCAATATGGATACTACTACTACTGATGACAAACTCAAGAGGCAGCTTGGTCTCTTTCCTGCAACAAATATAGTTGTAGCGAATATGGTTGGTGCCGGGATATTCACTACTTCAGGGCTTCTTTTGGCAGGATTGCATGATCCGGTCCTGATGATGATCTTATGGGCAGTGGGAGGGATAATTGCCATATGTGGTGCTCTTTCATATGGTGAGCTTGGGGCAGCCATGCCTGAAGCCGGAGGAGAGTATATGTTTCTGTCGAAGCTCTATAACCCGATGTTCGGATTTTTAAGTGGCTGGGTATCTTTCATTGTGGGCTTTTCAGCCCCTATTGCGGCTTCTGCTCTTGGATTCAGCGAATATTTCTGCAGGGCAGTTCCTGTGATACCTTCCTCCCTGGATAAGGCCGGAATAATGAATCCTGTTCTGACTGGAAAATTATTAGCTGTCGGCATCATATTGATATTCACATTTATACATTATCGCGGGATTAAATATGGAGCAAGAATCCAGAATGTTCTGACAATTCTGAAAATAGCTCTGATTATGATCCTTCTGATTGCCGGATTCGCTTCCGGGAAAGGAGATATAAGTAATTTCAGCAAAGGAGGAAGTATAGCTCCGGGATTGACCGGTTGGAAGACCATCGGACTTTCGCTGATGTGGATTATGTTTGCATACAGCGGATGGAATGCTTCTACTTATATAGGTGCCGAAATAAAGAACCCTTCAAAAACACTTCCAAGATCGCTTATTTACGGAACGCTTATTGTTATCCTGCTTTATCTTGGACTCAACGCACTTTATGTTTACGGAATTAATCCGGAGAAGATGAAAGGTGTGATTTCAGTCGGAGGTCTTGCAATGGGCAACCTTTTCGGGAGATCGGCAGATATACTCTTTTCGCTGCTGATTGCATTTGCTCTCTTTTCATCGCTAAGCGCTTTTATTATTATCGGGCCGCGCGTTTATTATTCAATGGCGAAAGACGGATTATTTTTCAAATCAGCCGGCAGAATTCATAAAAAATTTCAGGTACCATCCAATTCAATTATTTTTCAATGTGTTATAGCTGTCATTATGGTTCTTTCAGGGACATTTGAACAGGTTCTTACCTACATGGGATTTGCACTTGGAATATTTCCCATATTAGCTGTTTTCGGAGTAATTAAACTGAGAAGAGATAAGCCTGAAGCTATGAGGCTGCCTGGTTATCCGTTTACACAGTTTGTATATATTCTTGCCGGACTTCTTATACTTGTGCTCTCCTATGCTGAACGGCCCCTTGAATCTTCAGTAGCTTCATTGACAGTAATAATAGGAATTCCGGTTTATTATATATTTAAAAAGAGGAATGGATCTTCTGCTGAGATTAAAATTTAAATTTAATCGGGAACTCTGAATTTATAATTTGTACTTATCACTTTATTTTCTTACAGCATACAGCAAGTTTGAATGACCAGTTCTCCAGTTATATCCCAAACTGTAGGTCAATGGTCTGTAAACGGATGATTTGTACGCCTTTTCCAGATCTGGTTCACTGATATATGAGAACTCATCTTTTGGTTTGAAATATTGTCCATACAATCTGATATCCCATTTATGTTTATCAAAATATTTATACGCAATACCTGAATCATCCTGGAGGATAGTCGAGCTTATATCGAATATTAAAGAACGGATTGTCTTAAAATCATCAAAATGCATCAGGTATGATGCTGCTTTTAAATATGTTAAAGAATGTGGTAATTCAGAAAGGTAAATTTTGAAGCCCGGGTATTTTTCCAGCCCCTTATCTGAGATATCAGTTCTGAAATACAAGACCGACTGCACTTTTTTGGTCGATGGAGTAAGAAAATTAATCTTAATTCCTGAGACAATATTCTTTTTGTACTTTATGTTGGCTGTAAATTGCAACTTACCCACCGAATCTACCCCAATACGCTGAACAGAAACTATCTGATGACCTGTTCGTTTGATGAAAAGTGAAAGCAACGGAAGTGTGCCATTTACTTTAGTCTTCTTAAGGTCATTATTCATTTCCTTTGTAATAAAATAGCTGCGTTTGAAAATATCTTTCAATGAATTATTGATCTTATTCAAATAGCTTTTAACAGAGTCGGGTCGCATGTTGCAGATATCGGGCAATGATCCTATTGGCTCCTGGGCTATCATAATATATTGATCAGCATCAGGATAGAAGATATGTGCATTTAAAAAATCAGGACCTGAAAATGGATAAAATACAGTTGTTATACTTTGATTTTTTATTAACTCACTGTCAGCCCATGTCTTCATTTTATTTAACCTCAAAGAAGTGGATTGAGAAAACATTTTATCCATATCACTGGAATAATGTTTCCATTTTATTAACGAATCGAGCCTTGAAAGGCACTTATTGGTATTATAAGGCATTCCTGAAATGAATGCTGCCTGGTCATCTATAAGTGTGTCAACGGCAATTACCGAAATAGTGTCGGATATTTTTTTGACATCTTTGACATCTTTTACCTCTTTTGCTTTTGGATTTTGATTACATGAAAGGATCAAAACAACCATTAAAAACACAGCAGGGTTTTTGAGATTATTCAACATTTTTTTCATTTTTATCATTTTTGTCCGGCCAGAAATTTAAACTGATTAATTCATAAAATAAACATAAAAAAATGAATTCTGTGATATCATTGACGAAATCATTGCTTCCATTTATTTAACTCACCTAAAATAGTCGAATTATCCTGTAAATCCATCCTGTACAAAAACATTACCCTTGGTCATTAACGTTTACCGGGATGAATATATTATCAATCCGTTAATTCAAATATATATTTACTCTTTAATGAATTTTAATACTGTGATATTTTTCCCAATAGTTTCATTGATTTTCATAAAATATAATCCCTGGCTCAAGAATGATGTATTGATGAGAATTTCTTTCCCCGACAAATTATAAGAAGATACCAGTATCCCTGTTGAATTATATATTGTAACATTTTTTTCTCCTTCATAAGTTGTTATAAGTTTAATATGATCTTTTGCCGGATTGGGATAGAGTGAATAATCTGATCTCGAAATATCATTGATCGCATCAATGTCGGAGGAAATATCTCCTTCAGCTGTTATGTTATCAAACCTGTTATTCCCTTTATTTCCTGTGTTTTGACCAGAAAAAGTAATCCTGAAAACAAATTTTCTGTTGTTATTGACTGTTGTTAGTGAACGTAAATCGAGTGTAACTTTTCCCCAGGTTGTATCGGCAAAATTAGAGATTACCGGTAGCCCTGTGGTTATAAAAGTTGCAGCACTGTCGAGACTATATGAAAAGATCTGTTCACGCTGACCACTCTTAAGACTTGATAACTCAGTCTCATATTTAATTACAATATTCTGATACCTTGTTGTAGGCATATACCATAAAAACTGCATGCTGTCGCTGGGATTACGGGTTCGTACAGCATTATTAATAGCACCGCAGCATCCAACATAGCCTGATCGTTGATTTATTGTATCACCTACCAGATTGTCCATTACCCCAAAATCATAAATTGATCCTGGCAACGGCTTATAAACAATTGCCGCATTCCCAAACCTTGAAAAATCTGCAGGAAGGGGATCAGTTCCAAAATAAATATTCCCTGACCCATCTTCAGGCAAAGTGCTGTTAAAATGCCAGTAGTCAATCATCTTTGCTGAACTGGTATTTACAGGAGGATTTGCTACATGTATAAAGATTATTTTCTTGTCAGACGATGCACTATTTGTTGCAGTTATGGTAATAGGACCAATTAATCCGGAGGAGGTAGGAGTACCACTTAATGTGCTGCCATTTAAGGTCATCCATTGTGGGTTTCCGGTGACTGAAAATACAGGTGCAGGAACTCCTTCAGCTGTAATATTATAATTATAAACGGAACCGGTTGTTCCATCAGCCGGTGATGTGCTTGTAATTTTCGGAACCGATGAAACAATGATACTAAAAGTTTGAACTGTACTTCCTTCACTATTTGTTGCAGTAATTGAAATGGGTCCGATGGTCCCTACCGATGGTGGGGTACCACTTAACGTGTTGCCATTAAGGGAAAGCCATGATGGATTCCCGCTGATTGAAAGATCAGGTACCGGGAACCCGGAAGCAATCACCGGATAATTATAAAGAGAATTAGCTACTGCGTTAGTTAATGCAGTACTTGTGAAGGATGGAACGGAAGGTACGGTTACACTGAAAGATTGTTGAACAGATCCAAGAATATTTGTTGCAGTTATTATTATCGGTCCGAATAACCCAAATGTTGGAGGAGTGCCACTTAGAGTAGTATCGGTCAATGTGAGCCATTCCGGATTGCCGGTTACCGATATCGTTGGCTTTGGAATTCCGGTGCTGGCTACCTTATAGCTGAGGAGGGTACCAATTGTTCCTGTGGTAGGAGCAATGCTGGTTATTACCGGTTCAACAGGAGTGACATCCGCTCCGACTGTCAGACTGAATTCCTGTTTTGAGCTTCCCGCCATATTTGTCGCAGTGATCGTAACAGGACCAAATGTGCCGACAGATGTTGGCGTACCGCTAAGGATGTTATTATTAAGTGTCAGCCAGGATGGGTTTCCGCTAACTGAAAGAGTGGGAGAAGGAATTCCGGTTGTTGTAATAGTATAGGAATAGAGTCTGTTAATAATCCCCGTGGTAAGAGCAGTACTGGTGAATACCGGATGTATGATTGTATCTCCTTCCACAGTAATATTATCAAACCTGTTATTCCCGCTTGTGCCCGTATTGGGAGCAGTAAATAAGATCTTTAATACCAGTTTACCGGTATTGTTAACAGCAGGTATGGAACTTAAATCAAGTTTTACCCTTCCCCAGGCAAGCCCTGCAGAATCATAAGCTATAGGTAATCCAGCTGTAGTAAAAGTACGTGCACTGTCGAGGCTATATGAAAAAACCTGGCGATGTTGTCCGCTTGCTACACTTGATGATTGTGTTTCATAGTTAATAACAATATTCTCATATTTATTAGTTGGGATATACCACAAGAACTGCATATTGTCACTAGGATTTCGGGTCCTGACTGCATAATTTGTCGCTCCGCAGCAACCGCCAAACCCGGGTTGCTGATTTATAATATCACCTGCCAGATTATCAATGTAAGAAAGAGTTGTATCAGATCCGCCTCCGTGTATAGGTTTATAGATCACCGAAGCGTTGCTTAGTGTTGAATAATCTGCAGGGATTATTCCTAAATGAACGCCTGTTACAGTATTATTAAAATGCCAGTAATGGATTAGTTTTTTTGTTTGTGCCTGACTTTCATTCTGGAATAAAAATAAAGCAATAGAACAAGCTAAAAAAAAGAGAAACATTTTTTTCATAGAAATATTCAGTTTGTCAACAAAGGTGAAGAAAAATTAAGTAGAAATTAAGAGATGAATGTCATATTTTTAATTAAATTAATTTAAATAAAATCGTATATAGGTGTTCGGGTTTCTCTTTTTATGTTGTATATCATCCATACAAATTAAGCCTTGGGGAGATGGTTTTTGTTTGTAACAAATAAATATCACATCATCTTTAACGAGAAGTTATTAATCTGGTTACAATTATCGATAAAAATAAAAAAACCGGCACAATGTCCGGTTTTTCTTTTGTATGCTGGAGTCTACCACCATTTTTTAAATATATGTCCAAACCTTCTGTCAAAGCTCCTGGATTTGCCAGTAAGATTGTTTGTAATTGTTACGAGTGTATAATGCTTATGATCAGGGTCGGCCTTAAAAGTTATATCATATGAATCAGTGCCAACGACATAAGTTATGTTCCCTGATGATACGACCAGACTGCCTTTATACTCTGTAACAGTGAGTGGTGATGTAATAGTCTTAGTATATGTATCGTTCTTTTCGTTAACACCTGTAACTGTACCGGCGTATGTTATTGTATCTGATGAGGCCACATGCCTGAAAAGAAAATGAAGAATGTCAAGAGGTTTATAAATGACATTTCTGAAATGACATATTGCGGTTCGTAATTTATTTACATTCCGGGTAAAATACAGAGTATCGGTTTGCCCTGTAGTTGCTACTGCAAATTTCATTGAAGCCGTAATCTGATCCGTAACAGAAATTCTTACTGACTGAAGCCCGGTAAATTTGACACTCTCTTTTTGTCTGCTTACTGTTCGTGTACCATTCAATTTAATTGTTGTACTATCTGTGGTTACAGCAAAATTACTGAATACCATCGATCTTGAAACCAATTTTTTATGTGTAGGATTTGCACTTGTAATTGTGATAGTAATTTTCCCGTTTTTGATTATATTTTCGTTTGCCGAACTATCTTTATAACTATAGTAAGTAAGAGTAACAACTTTTGGAAAGGTTGTTGTGTCCGGATGGTCAACTGTTATTACAACAGTATCAGTAAGGTTTGCAAGTAATGATTTCGCATTGGTAGCTGCATAATTATTGTTTTGCAGTTCATCGAGTTTGTTATCAATATCTTCATCCGTTTTATCTGCAAGAGCATCCTGGGCATCGGAATTTTGTACCTGAATTGTCTGTTGACTGGTGAGTGGATTTTCGCTGGTGGTTGAAGATTCCTTCTTGCAGGAAGACAAGGAAAGGCTTCCCGCTAAAAAGAAGAAGAATAGCCTGAAAATGAATTTTCTTATTTCCATGATAGTGTATTTATTTTACAGTTAATAAAATTGATTCTTGCTTCTTAGATGTTTAATTTGTTTAAAGGTTTAATAGAGCTCACAAAAAAATATTTAAAGGGTTATCCTTTGGTGTTTCATTCTATTCAATTCAAATTAATTATATTGAAAATCAGCAGTTTGCAATATTTTTTATTTGACAACACATTTTTTAACTCTAACTTTTTTTATTTTTATACGATACTTTTAATAATTAGTTATGATATATTTAAGTGATATTGATTAATCCTTTTTCCAATTTGATATAAGTGGTAGTATAATGATTAAAAGGGTGTTTAAAATTTACCTGAAATAAATTGCCAGATCTGAAGAAATATGTTAAAAGCTTTAGCAATCTCATTATGGCTGATCATGCATCCTGTTCATATTACGATGACCAGTATTGACTATGTTCAGGGAACTGATTCTTTAAAAGTTTTCTGTAAGATGGGATTCGATGATTTCCTGAAAGATTTACAGACGATAGACGACGACAGAAATTTGTACAGATTATTTAGTAAGCAGCCCTTTCCTTCTGACCTGATTAATCAATACTTTAATTCAAAAGTCTTCATTTATGTAAATAATAAATTACTGATTGGAAAGTTATTAAGTGCGAATATCACTGATACTGATATCAATTTGAATCTTAATTACAGGTTAAGTAAAAAACCGAAGAGTATAACAATCAGGAATTTGATTCTTACGGGGTGGTACAGTGACCAGACAAATTTAATGATAATCAGGATAGGCAATTTTGAAAAAGGGATTAAATTGACTCCCGGTCATGATGAGGAGACTTTAATTCTTAAATGACCACAATTCCTTATCGTGCTCTGGCGTAAGTCGCATTGCTTCCTCATTTTTGTTTATATTGATAAAGACCATATTTGTCTGATCACTGTACAACCCAATCAAAACCTGATTCCTGATTTTAATCTTCTTTGGATCTTTTTCCGAGAGGTAACGTAGATTCATGAAGATTTCATTGTCCAGAATGGTTACAGTCATTAGATTTCCAGTCAATAGTTTGTTATTTATGTAGATATGAATTTTATCATTGAAATATTTGTTTGCCAGCTCTGCAGGAAATGACTCGTTTCCGGAAATTTTCTCAAGATTACAGTCCGGATCGTACAATCTGTAATCCCGTAAAAAATCATCATAATACATCCTGAAAAAAACTTTCATGGTGTCAGTACCCTGAACCTGGTCAATGGTTGTCAGCGTTACATGAACAGGGTGAAAGGTTAATAAGATCGGCAGAATTAAGGTTTTTAACATTCTTCTTACAACGATTTTTGGAGAAGTGATCTACATTCTGATTATTTGTAATTGGGGTTATTTTATTTTGTTAATGTCCTCAATATCAAAAATTCTATTTCTATCCCATTCCAGCCAGTATTTTAAGGCATTATGGCGAATAAGTTTCCAGTAGCCATCGTCCATTAATCCAAATTTCATAATACCTTCTTTAATATCTGCATCTACCTGTTCAAGGTATTCCTTTTTAAGACTTATTCTGACTGAACGATTATTATATGTAAAAATAGCTGAAGGCTTTTTTTTGCCATGGTTAGCCAGATGAATTGTACCCATACCTAAAGTTGCACCTGTACTTACCTGTATACCGTCATTCAGACAACTGTATGGTGGTTTAGTTCCTGCATATGAGGTTACTTCCAGCATGTCTGCACCAATCCCAAATAATTCACGTGCTTTAATACCCATTTTAGCCCCGACTATTGAGAATACACCCAGGTGTCGATGAAATTCATCAGTCATTACATTAGCTTTCCATTCATCATATCCGTAACGTGCTATTGCTGAATCTATAATCGGACGGATATCATAGTTAAACATTTCATGCTGAAAGGGGAACCTGTTAAATACTATGTTTCTTTCAGCATAATAAGTACCTTTTATCATGTCGGTCATCGCCTGCTTAATTCCCGAAACATCATAATCTTTATTGTATCTGACATTTAATTCATCAGTAATTATATTAATGTCGAATAATTCTGGATTTGTAATGTATAAAGCCACAAGGTCGTCACATAACATGAAATGTTTTTGTTGCAGTTTTTCGATGACTAATGGTTGGCTGAATACATTTCTCAGGACAGTGGCAAGCTGTGTTTCTGACTTTATGCATTCAGAGTAGAATGATGTATCAAACAATATGTTATCCTTACCCAGATTTGATATGACATCTATTCTGATTTTGGATTTAAAGACTGCGTTTGCACTGACTTTATCACAGTCATAATTAAAACCCTGAAGGGGTTTTACTGATTCATTGTACCAGATAATTCGTTCAATTTTTGATTCAAGTTCCGGATCTTTATTTATTAATTGTGCAATATTGGTAAGCGGACCTAGGCATACCAGAATTACTTTCTCATTCGCATTTTTTAAATTTTCTATCAGGCAATCAAGTGCATTTAGTGCAGATAACTTTTGGTCTGATCTTTTACCCCAGTTTATTTGACTGTTAAACTCACGCCATGGGGGATTAACACCGGGAAGAAGATTTCCGCATGCGACCGGGATATTATCAAAGTTAAATTCTTTGAGTAATGAATTCACCTTTCCGGCCCCTTCGCCGGGTGACAATGAACCATCTGACAACAATATTGCTTTTATGGTAATTTCAGGGCGACTGAGCAACAGGCTTATTGCACGCATATCATCTATAGCACAATCAGTATCAATTATTACTGTGTGTTTAAGCTTAACAGGTAACGGTTGAGCCCGGAAAGGTTGACTAAGAAAAAGGATTGATATCAGAATAAAAATATTTCGCATTGCCTGTATTATTAATTTTATATCTGGAAAGTCTTTAATGTTTATGGAACCTGTAATGTGAATGAAAATGCCGGTGTTCTTCATTCCCATGTTTATGAATATGTTCATGAATCAGGTTTACACTTATAAGAAGCTCTTCATCGCCGAGTATTTCCGAAGCAGTTCCCGTCTTTCGAATAGTATGCTCCTCGGAAAGTACTGCGACTCTTGGTTGCAGGTGATCGATCAGATCAAGATGATGTGTGGTAAAAATGATAGTCTTTCCTGCATGGTTAAGTTCAAGGAGAAGTTCTATGAAGAAGGTTTGTGTTTTAGGATCGAGACTTGAAAGGGGTTCATCAACCAGAATGATATCAGGATTCATTGTAAGGACAGATGCTATTGCTACTCTTTTTTTTTCACCTCCTGAAAGCATAAATACCGGACGATCTTTCAGGTATCCGATGCCGAGAAATAATAATGTCTGCTCTGCTCTTTCCCTTGCAGTATCAATTGGAAGATTAAGTTGAAGAGGACCAAATAAGAGTTCGTCAAAAACTGTAGGACAAAATAATTGTATGTCGGGGTTCTGGAAAATATAACCCATGCGTTGCCTGAATTTCATTCCAAAACTGTTATCCCTGAGTGACTTTTCAGTTACAGGATTCCCTTCAAACATCAGGTCACCGGAATCTGGAAATACAAGTGCATTAATTATATGCAATAAGGTTGATTTACCACATCCGTTCAGACCGATAATAGCAAACATTTCACCTTCCTTAATAGAAAGATTAATGTTTTTAAGGGCAGTAATTTTACCATAATATGAATAATCAATATTTTTCAAAGAAATAATATCTTCCATCACTTCTAAAATATAATAAGAACTATGCCTGATAGAACAACAATCAGGATTACAATGAAATCTTTAATATTAAAATGGTACTGGGAATGAAGCAATACCTTTCCGTTATACCCTCTTGAAACCATTGCATGATAGGTATTTTGATAAATTATCATAGATCTTTTAAAAATAAAAAATATCCGTCCTCCAATCAGTCCTCTGATATTTTTACTTTTAATATTGCCGGAAAGCCTTGACTTAAACGCAAAGTAGGTTTCTTCAATTGTCCTTGAAAGAATGAAAATAAATTTATAAGCAAGTGATATGATCATAAGGAATGTATCGGGAACTCCAAGCATTTTGAAAGATTTAATAAATGAAGCGAAAGGTGTAGTGTAAACCACAAGCATAGCAAATGAAACGGAATTAAAGACTCTGAGAAAAACCAATGAGACTACTTTTAATCCATTAGCCGTGATACCAATATTCTGAGGAATGCTGTAAATCAGGAAATGTGAAGGATTATTGAATCTGATAATGTTGAAAATGATTTTGCCCGGGGTTATAACATTCAGAGATGCCGGCAATACAACAAGGAGACCGAAAAGGAATGCAAGAATAAATATTTTCCTGTATACTTCGAAAATCTTTAATCTGGCAATTAGATATAGTAAAAAAATCAATGTTGTAATAAGTATTTGTGTAACCGGATTATTCACAACGCTTATCACTATTGTCAGATAAATCAGTGAAATAAGTTTAACATTCGGGCTGATATTCTGGATGAAATTATCCCTGGTCGCGTTTTCTTCCTGTAAATAGATCGATTTTACAGC
>Ga0302206_1000756_pt1 | contig 12369 bp, 9 predicted proteins | sample II_Fen_E2_1_FD_194581 | JGI IMG/M metagenome (GOLD analysis project Ga0302206, IMG submission 194581) | Peat permafrost microbial communities from Stordalen Mire near Abisko, Sweden - II_Fen_E2_1 | ecosystem: Environmental > Terrestrial > Soil > Wetlands > Permafrost | place: Sweden: Abisko...
CAAACAAGCAATTTTTGACCATTTTTTTTGTAATTGAGTTTTCATTTTGATTTAATTTTAATAATTATGAATATACTATTTATTTTAATTGAATTATCTTAACTTCATCGTCGCTATAGCAAGTTGCTTGTACCTCCAGGTCAATATGTTTATCGTCCACCTGATCAAACTCTACATTTATGCCATTTCGGTAAACTTGAACTTTTTTGAGGTCGGTAATTGTTATCGGAGTTGCAAATCGTCTTTGCCCATTGCTTGCTACCTGCACCACTTTAGCTATCTGGGTCTCGGCCTGCACCATGCCTACTTTTCGCACTACACCCGTAGTAGGTGCTATCACCAGCAAACTATCGGTCAATGAATTTCCTTCCTTTAACCCGGTTATCGAAAACGTATTTACTGCCGAGGCGGCTATGGTGGTGGGTATTACAAGCGCCCCACCCAACTGCACATTGCCCGCAGTTACCGTAAGCCCATTGTTGCCTATGCCTACCACGTTTACTCCCGGGCTAGCCACACCATTTACCGCGCTGGTAAGAACTCCATTGGCTAAGGCAAGCGTGTTAGTATTGATAATAGCTACTTCGGCACCCACTTTTCCATTCACTGTCGTAGATAGTTTATTACCTGAGCTGGCATTAGAAACTGTGGTACTTGCAGCTATCAATGTCGACAACTCGGCAGAATTAACTACGCGCACCCATTGAGTCAAATCTGTATTCCAATAATAAATTCCTTTAGGGAGCAGACCTAGTTCATTATACACTACCATCCCGCTGGCAGGTACGGCACCCGCCAATGCCCATACATTCGCATCATCAAGTTTTACGCGGGGCAAGCGCAAGCCTTTGTCCGAGCTTTCCAATTCCAAAACGGCACTTGGGTCGAGCAATTCGGGTGTAGTACCTATCTTGGCTTGTGCCCTGATCTCGGGTATAGACAAAACAGAAATAATAAATAAAATCAACAGATATCTTCGTTTCATACGTTCATTTCATAAACAAGCAATTACTACAACTCTAAATTAATTACTACGTGACTGTAGCATGGTCGATAGTGAAAAAAAACAAAACACCTTACTCCTAATTAAAATAAAATTCAATAAAAATCAAGCGTTTTACAAGCGTTTATTTTTCTTCATATAAGAAAAACAAACATCCCTAAAAACACAATAAAAACATTTTATCATCTCAGAACAAAACGATTATAGTTTCAGTATAAACAAAACTCGTACTTTCTATCAAAGCAAAAATAGAGTTTCGCAACAAGTACGCAAACGAAATCGTAGCAGACTTACAAGTCTTGTGTAGCAATTCATCGATACAAAAATAACAGTTTTACAATAAATACAAATAAATAGCAAGGGTACATCAAGGGTACATCATCTATATTTTATCTATATACACAGTATTTCTTATCGACAACATTAAAAAAGTCGAAATATCAACCGCTTCAAAAATAATCAATTAGCGAAAATTTACAGCAACTGATCAATATTCCGGCATCCCACAAAACCCAGCCAGTGTTGAGTTGCTCAGGCAACTCAACACTGGCTGGGTAAAAGGCTTTAATTTTATAATCAGATCTACATATTTAACTTGAGCTCAATATAAGGTTTATATTATTACAGTTCCAATATCGAGATTTACAACAAGGGAATAAGATTTGGGGTGCAGTTAAGCACTCAATAATATTTAACGAGAAGAACAACTTCATTAGCACACGTATGCAGCTAAACTTGCGTACGTGTCCGGCAAAAGTTACATACGTACGGAAATATATTTATAGACGTGCGCAAGTTTGAGTCGGCACGAGAGTACCCAAATTCTGTTTACATAAAAAATCATTAGGTTTAAAAAACAAACTTTTATAGGATAGTGCCCTTTCAGGACTTAATTGGTTTTGCTATTTCACACCCAGCGTGTTAATGAGAGCATTTACACCTTAGCTTGACGGCTATGGCGGTGCACTCACGTTATTTACTACAGCAATAATATCTCAAATGAATAAGCATTCTATTTTTAACCCATTATATAACTCACAAAAAAAATAGAACCTGTACAGCAAAGACAGGTTCTATTCTTTTAATATGATTTTTTTAAATACTAAAACTAGACTCATCACACCTAACAGGTACAGCCCAGCACTATAACTTAACAACAGAGTGTTTCTAAATGAAAAGTGAAACTGAAACTGAGATTAGATCACACTGCATTTCCGATTAAATTTATCTTAGCTTTAACCCCATTGTTAGATTTAACATCGTTGGATTCTTAGTAACATCTGATACCTGATCAGCGATAGATTTTTTGTTCAAAGTATATCTTAGGTCAGTAGTTATAAATCCAAACAAATCTACACCTACCCCCAACTGCCATGTCAGCGTATTAGCCCCAGCTAAATGGTTCTTATTATCGAGCAACATACTATAAGCAGGACCACCCATAGCGTGAAGACTGAAAAGTCCCAAATCCAGGAATTTCAGACCAAGCATTAGTGGTATTTTAATATAGTTCTGTTTAGTGGTTTCATCAACTTTATAACTTGCATAATAAACCTCGGGTTGAATAAAAAGTGTACGTCCATATTGCATTAAAATACCTGCCTGGTAGTTTCCTTTCAACTGTTGGGAAATTTCATTCAGCGAAGTAGTAGTTGAACTTACGTCCAATCCAAATTTTGGACCAATCCAAAATTTGTGTTTCTTTACACGGGTTGTAGAAGTTGAGTCTTGTTGAGCAACTAAAGTACTTGCCATGCAAACAAGCATTATACAAAAAAATAGTTTCGTTTTCATACTGTAAATTGAATTATGGGTGAATTATTTATACATAAATGTGAGTTCGATATAAGATTATTTTGAATTTCATTCTTTTACAAGTCTAAAGTCTTCTGCGTGAGCGTTCGACTAAGCTCACGCAGAAGTCTAAGTCGAATGGACTTGAATTTGAATACCCATCGATAAAACCGTTGGGTAAACAAAAACTTAAATACCAGCCGCTAACCAACTGTCGCCGCAGCTAATGGAATTTAATACATAACTAGTATCATTAAAATACACGACTAAATTTCCCTCAGATTTTTATAAATTGCTTTTCGATTCATATCGCCCTGATTTACATCAGCGCGATGATAAGGTTTTACCCAAATATACCAAATCGCATTCATCAAATCAGTATTCAATTTATACCAGGGAGTTGTAGTGTGAACAGCCCCAAAAATATGTCCCAGTTCGTGTGCTAGCGTTGTACGAAAGATTGCAGTAGTTGCAGAGAGCAAGTAGGGTGATCCATTATATTCTCTATTTATATTATACGTTCCCCACGATATCCCGGTAGCATCATCTGTCCCATATCCATGATAACCCCAATCTCCATTACGCACAAAACAATAAATATCTTTTCCTGCAGTAGGATATACGTCTTTGTTTTTCAGCACATAATTCTGAAATGCCTGAAGATCTACTGATGCTTTTTCGGTGCTTTTAAAATCACAAATCTTTGTGATAAATTTAAATTTCGGCATATTAGATTTATCATTTTTGAATACATCGGCTACAGAGCTCAGCACATCTTCCTCAGCCCAAACCAATTCGTGAGCTAAAGGCGGAAGTTCTGATAATTTACTATTCATAAGTAAATAAATTGTCACAACTTTGTTTCTTGGAAATACGTACGAATTATCTGTGTTGGAGTTTACTGAACTCGATGCTGCCAACATGGCTCTACTATCCACAGCTGGAGGGATACTGATATAGTCATTTTGTGTATAAGAATTACTACTTAGCTTTCGAGCAGTCGCCATGGCTTTATGAACCTCAGTAATGTTTATTTTCGCCGACAGTTGGCTTACAGTTCTTTTTACAGCTGAGTATGAACTTCCTGTTTTCACTTTAGCTTGAGCATACACTGAGTCTACTACCTTTTGGTTATTATCATTGGCATAGGAGACATAACCTAATTGATCTCCGTCTTTTCCTATTCGAAAAGAAACAAATTGGTCACATAATGATACGGAAACGGAATCATTTGAATCAGCTTCATACAATACAATTGAATTACCCGGCACCGACAATCCGGCATCCAACACTGTTGAAAATGCTGAAATCGGAATTTCACTTTCCCCATCCTTCAACAGCACTGATCTTCCGGATTCTAACAAGGCTTTTGCTTCATTAAATGAGAAATTATTAAGATCCAACACTTGCGTTGATTCTTTAAGAGAAGTTGATTCATTCGCACAAGAAGCAAACACAACCAAAAGCACAAATACTACATTTTTGAATTTAAAATTTAGTTTTTTCATAACAATATTTATTTTTAATTATACAGCTCTCAATTTATAAAGTACCTACATAAATCTACAATTTGGCACGTTCGACACTGTGAAAACAAAAAAATCGTTTGCCAAAACATTATCACTAAACAAAACATTCATAACCAGTTTCACAAGCATATCATTACCTTGGATTCCATATCACTAATACTCACTAACTAGCTATATTTTTTTCAACACATTGAAATATTCAACATTACCCATCATCGATGCCGTAATAATTTCATCCTTCCATAGCGTAAAATTAAGTGAGCAATTATCAGAACTATCATTTAAAAGCTTTATCAATTCACTTGTTTGGTAAATCAACAAATGCGATATTTTCTTTTTACTGTGTAAAATTAGTTTATTGTCACATTCATCTAATTCGTATTTAGCGAGGGAATACTCAATAATAGCTCCAGAAGTCACTTCTGTTTTAAGCTCAACCGGTAGTTCAAACCAAACAGTGAGACCTTTATTCAACTGAGATTCTGCACCAATAACTCCTCCATGTGTTTCGACTATCAATTTGCAAAACGTTAGCCCAAGACCTGTCGAATAATGCACGTCAGAACCCTTAGAATTGACTTGATAATACTTATCAAATATGAGATCAATATTCTCTTGCGCTACTCCTTCACCTTCATCTATCACTTCAACTCTCAACCGACCATTATTATACTTTACATGTATTGTAACAATACTATTTGGCTTCGAGTATTTGATTGCATTTGTAAGCAGATTAATTATCACTCGTTCCATCAAATCCACATCTATTTCTAATGTTGAATACCCGGTAATCTGCTTATGTAGAGTTATTCTTTTCTTAACTAGTAAATACCCAACATGCTCTATTGCTTTTACAATTACATGGTCAATTGTAGATGTTGTCAACCTTAACTTTATTTTAGAATCTTCAATTTTAAATACATCCAATACATTTTGAACAATCAAAAGTATATGTTTTGTAGGTTCAACTATTTCGTCTCTCTCTATAACATCCATCTTGCTTGCGGCCAAGATTCTACTAACGGGATTTTTAATATCGTGTATAATCATATTAAAAACTCTTTCTTTAAAATCTGAGAGGACTATTAATTCTTCATTTTGAGTGGTTATAGTTTGCCCTAATTTATGTATTTCCATAATAAAAACATGAATACTATAATGTACAAAATATAATATTAATGTGATGGCAATAAAAAAAACACTATCCAATAAAATTAAAGATAAAAGAAATGAGTCGCCAGAATAAACAGTAAATCCACATATCCACACAACAGAAAAACTGCCTATAAAAAGTATATGACGATGATTTGCTATTAAACCACTCAACGAAATCAACAAAACAAGAATGAAATGTGAATGAAGAAAAATCTCATTAATCAATACATTCTTGTTGATTAAAAAAAAAATATCTTTGAGTACCAAATTAACACCTGGCAGATACACAAATAAAAAACTAGCTCTATTAGCAGTTAGTTGCTTCCCACGATTATGTAGGTATATTACTACCAAAATAACCAGTGAAATACATGCAGCGATCATTATATAGTAATAATGTGCATTGAAATAACCATTTGCAATTATTATATATGCTAGCGCAGTAAACAAATAAAGACTGCTAATAATTTTTGATTTCATCAAGGCATACCTTTCCTTAATTTTATCAATCGAAAGCTTGTCATAACTAAGAAATTCTCGTAGATACTTAAGCAATTTAAACTCTTCAATTAGTAAATCTATCATCATATATCTGATATTCTATGGTGCATTTAGCACACGTTCAATTTCAAAGTATTTACATCAAACAGTTAGCTCAAATTCATTTTTTAAGTCAGCAATTATCGAAATGATTCTAGTTACATAACTATCTAAAATAAAGAACATAAATTATCGTCAAACATAAATAACTACGTCGCCCAGATTTATTTTAAACACATTCCATATTCTGACGATAAAGACTATTATTTTGAAGTCCCTGAAATGAGACAATATCATAGTTTCAAGTAACCTCTAATAGTGCCACTGAAAAGAATTTAACAAAATTCGGCAAAAAGTAATAATGCTTTTATAAACTACTATATTACACATACATAGACCATTAGTACAACCTCCACGCACTTCCATATTAAGTCACGAGCAAGCATTTATATGGGAACTCTAAATTCAAAAAAAATCAATTCTCCAGACAAGCATCAGTCTCAATTTTGAATATCTAAAAATAAATGAATAAAATGAAATATTATTTTAATTCAAGGGTACATAAAGGGTACATAATATAAAAAAGTTGAGTGAAGAATAATTTAAAACATCTGTTTCAAAGTTGAACCAAGCTTTCTGCAGTTAAGACTCATTATGCTACAAAAACACAACTCACACAAAGGCCTGTATACAAAACGATTACAAAACATCGTAAATTAACTACTAATATCAGGTAAGTCTGGAAAAAAAATCACAAAAGCAATCGTTAGGAAAGAAGGGGATGTAATTGAATTATCAGAACTAATAGATAACCGAATTAAGACAAGCAAAGAAGATCTGATTAAATCTTTAGAGGGGAATTAGCGACGCGAACATTTATTTCAACTCATGCAAGCATATGAACTTTATCTGATATTAAAAAAATTCTTGAATATGATCAACAAAGAGAAAGTTCTTCAAGAGCTACAGGCAGATAATGGTTCATATTTATGCGACAAGGCAGAGGCCAGTGATATTTATAGTGAAAATCGGTTTATATTTAATGTCTCTGATAATTTGAAAGGAATAATAGGAGTTGATCTAACAAAGATATTTTGTATTAGTGAACTCATTGAAACTGAAATAATATATGAAACAGGCATATATATATGTCAAAACAATCAATCAAAAAATACTTTACATCTTGCCTAAATTTAGTTCCGAATAATAGAATTTTTGGTGGGATAATGTTGAAACCAAATAAAGTCAAGAAAAAGAACAAAGTTGGTCAAGCGTTTTTAATGGCTACCTCTGCATAACAGAGAAGCAACCATTGGCTAGTTGGCTTTATAGACGAATTAAAGCAAAAAATGGAATTCATATTTTATAACATAGTAAAATACAAGAAAGAATATACACCGATATTAATTGATACCTACAATCATCATTTTGAAAAAAAAGTGAAATCTATTCTGAATCAAGATGTAAAATATATATTGAATATAAACTCTGTTTAATTTGTTTCTTAAAAGATAAAAAGGAAGTCAGCATTTGGGACGAAAACCCCGACTAAACAAAATAAGTTTTTCGAAATGCGCTACGGGTCATCTTAACAAAGACGAATTCAACTCCTACAATTAAACTGGTAAGTGATTCTCATATGGGACTAGACTGGTTATCAAATAAAAAATCTCATACTCAAACTGTATAGTGGTAGATGTTCAAAATTCGAGGTTTCTAAGAAGAACTTAATCAAACAAGACATTTATATTTTGACTTTAACTCTAATTCGACACTACTATATGTATGTTCAGTAGTCAGTTTTTCAAACAATTCTTCACGTGTTTTTAATTGGAGTTTCACTACGATCTTATTTATACTTGTATAGGTATTGGCGACAAGTTTACATCTTATTCTAGAAATTTCTTTTATTGAGAAACCTAAAACAATAAGACTACAAATAATTGCTTCTGAACTTAAAAGAATTGGATACCGTTTAACTATTTGCTGAACTACACTCTGATCAATGAAACGCTCATGAGGTGCTTTTCTGACTGCATTGTCTGCAAAAATTTTCATTCGACTCACCGATTTAACTTCATTCACATTAATTATATTCACATCATACAAATCGATGCTATTACGCTTTTTATTTAAAAGTCTATTAGAATAAATGGGCAGTTCAAAAAACTGAAATATAAAAACTTTTCGTATTCCTGAAAGCATACACGCACTAAAGTTTACTGCTATTGACTTACCTTCAGGTGTCATTAACTCAACACTAACATTTCGAATTATTCTACCTAAAGACAATTCTTGCACTATTTTTTTTAGAGAAGAATGGTTATTTAAAAATCCCCACCTCTTAATTCTATAATCATCTAACGTATTTACATGTAAAAAATCAAGAGCAGATTGATTCGAGTCCACAATATTACCATTTCTATCAAAAATAACAGTATTAGTTGGCAAAGATTTCATCATCACCATCATCTCATTGAAATTTGCTGTGATTGAAAGATATTTATACATAATATCAGTTTAAGTTTTCAAACATTACAATTAGGAACTACATAAGCTATAAAAAACGATCTATTACTTCTTGGGGATATCAGGTTCACGAGCACATTCATCAAAAAAGTCTACTGGTAATGCTTTAGGATTAACCACATCATCTTGTTTGAAATTATCAGGATTCACTTCCTCAATTGGTGACTTTTGTTCTACATCATAATCAAGAATTTTCACTTCTGTACGACGATTCGCCTGATGTTCCGCTTCAGTACATTGCACTCCATCTACACATCTATTAATCAATCTGCTTTTTCCGAATCCCTTTGCAATAAGCCTTGTAGAATCTATACCACGCTCCACAATATAATTCACAACAGATTCCGAACGTCTTTGTGACAACCTTTGATTATATTCGGCAGTTCCACGGCTGTCAGTATGAGAACTAATTTCTACTGTTATAGGATAACTCCTCAAAACACTAATTAAACTATCAAGAATTGGTTTAGCCTCATCTGATAATTCTGATTTATTAAATTGATAGTAAATATTTCCTAATTTCCAAGCATAATTAATCTTTAATTTCTCAAGAGCAAAATACTGAGTCGCTTTTGAAACGGTTGATTTTGTAGATTGGGAAATAAGTTCTGAAGTCACTGGAAGACAGAAACTTGAAAAGCCCTTACGCATAGCCCTAACAATAACACCTTTGTTTGCATCCGGTACCTCGAAATGATATTTACCATCACTGTTTGTTTTAGATATATAGACCTTTCCATCTTGCTTATTAAACAAAAACAACGTTACATTTTCAATTGGCTTCATTGTTTCAATGTCAACAACTTTATCTTCAACAGAGTACATCTTTACCGGCTCTTTATAATAGAAACTATATAAATCGTTATTGTTATTCAGCCGATCAGATGAGAAATATCCATTTATGCCAGTACTATCCTGCGTCCAACCAAAATCATCTGCAGCGCTATTTATTGGATAACTTAAATGCTCTGGTTCCAATTTCCCATCTAAGGCAACTTGCAGTTTTATCTTATATATATCAAGTCCTCCTAAACCTGGTAATGCATCGCTGCTGTAATATAAATAGCCATCGGGAGTTAGTGTTGGAAAAACATCATTGCCTGCAGTATTTACATTGTCTGAAAATATCTTAGGTTCACTCCAAGCTTGTTTAATACTTTTTCGCTGAGCATAGTATAAATCATATCCGCCCTTGCCTTTGGGTTCATCACTACTAAACACAAGAAAAGTTCCATCCGCATTCACAGCAGGGTGCATAACTGAGAAAACATCGCGTTCACCAAAGGGCAGTTCTTTCATTTTGAGATGACCATTTTTTTTACAAATACCTTCCATCAAGCGTAAACGATTAGTTCCTACTTTATCTGATTTAGGATAATTAGCTGAAAAATAAAAATGATTATTCTTATCTACCGAAACTGCTCCAACATTGTACCTAACTATGTTAAAACCAATAACTAAGGTAGCACCTTTACATGTATCACCTTTTGTATAAAGTTTGTCTAAAAACACATTTATATCTTTATTTTTCTCAACTGTAGGTGTATTTCGATCTTCTATAATGTTTTGTTGTCTTGTTTGATACGAATCCAATATCTTTATGGGATTAACTTGCAGTTCGTGTAATCGAATCTTCCATAAACGAGCATAATTATTCTCTATTCCTTCGAAAATATTTAATTTATTTCTATCTGGTCTGTCACTACTAAAATACAATACGCTATCAGCTAAAAACGGCGTAAATTCATTATAAGCAGTATTCACATTTAATAATCCCAAGTGCCAATTTAGAGAATCCTTTCGCATTGACATCATATCAGATTTATTAATGTAGGCACTTGCTTTCAATTCATATCCAGCAAGCCCGTTAAGCCATTTGGAAGCTTGCTTGTAGTCACGTGATCGAGCAAACAATTCAGCAATTCGAAGCCTAATTTGTGCAGATACATCTTCACTACCCGAAGAGTAGAAAAGATTATAAACTCTTGATGCATCATCATAATTCCGTATTTTCCAATAACAATCAGCTAGCTTTAAAAGCACTGCTTTCGGCATCTCAGCAACAGCTTGAAAATATTTTTCGTAGAAATTAGCCGCAATTGAATACTTAAAATCCTTGTATGCAGAATCCGCACTTTTCAATATCGCCTTTCGTTCCTTCGGAGTTATCCGTTTTGGGTTAAGTCCTCTCGAATTCATTGATTGAACTGGAGATAACCAAAACATATTCACAAAAAATATTATCAATATTTTTATCGTCAACTTCTTCATTACTTTTAAGATAATAATTGAATAAACATAATTATCAATAATATCTAGGAGATATTACATTCTGATTTCTTGGTCCGTTCAGTTCGAGTTTTATCATTAACTCATGGGATCCTGAACTAAAAGATTTCAGATTTGAAATCATATAGTCATAGGCATATCCAAGTGTAACCTTAGGTGTAACCCGCAAATCGAACATACCGACCAGAGCATCACCCATCCGATAACTTACACCTAGTCCAACAGTGTTATTAATCCAACCATTAACATTAAAATCAAACTGAACATCTTGCCCCTTAACTACTTTTACAAGGATTGATGGTTTTACTTTTAAAGCTTGAGAGGCAGTAAAAACGTACCCTCCTGTTAAGAAATAATGACAATTTGCACCTGTAGTTACCTGGTATTCATTATAATGTATTTTTGTTTGTAACAATGCAGGGACTGACAAACCAATGTACCATGTATCGGAGGCAAAAAGTGCACCAATACCTGCAGTTGGCAAATATGCACTTATATCTTCTTGAAATAAAGGATCTCCACCATGTTCTGTATTCACTTGAGAATATTTGGCAGTATAATTATACACACCAGCACTTGCACCCAAGGATAAATATGATAGAATTTAATTCTATACGAATAAAAAGCTTGAACACCTAAATTACCCTCAATACCGACTTTATCATTATAAATTTGTATCCCAATTCCCATAGGAGTTCTATTTACATGCAACCCATCTCCCACATCTTCGTTACCCCTATCCCACGACAATGAATAAGTTGTGGGTGCACCTTGAATATTCACCCATTGCTTTCTATATACTGAGGTTATATTATCGCCCACTCTATTACCTGCATATGCCGGGTTAATATTTATCATGTTATACATGTACTGAGAATAAAGCAACTCGCGCTGTGCATTAACGGTTACACCCGTAAAAAACAAACACAAGAACAAAAACTTGATTTTCAAATTATCAGGCTTAAAATATTGGGAAGAAATGAGGTTAAGTTTCATATCACATTTTTATTCGATTAATAGTCTACAAAAAAAATACTGAATTCAATTTTTTCTTTCTTGAAGTCTAATTTTGCATTTGGCAACACATAATTATAGAAATATATGTCATTCTTATAAAGTATATCCGATAGTTTTGAAACAACAAGTTTCAGTACTGTTTTAGTTAGCACACTTACATTGACATAGGCTTAAAAATAAAAACAGTCAAACACTGCACAGCCAATTTAAATTATAAAACAACACCCAATCTTATAAATCAATAAATTCTATTTATGAGACTAGAGTGTCATCTTACAAACTTCTAGCGATGTATTGTAATAAACTTTGTACCCGAAGTAACTACTTCTCCGGTTGATTGCTTAACAGCTTTAAAAGAACAGAAGTACGTTCCATCTGGTAAATCCTGCCCAGCATACTTACCCGTACCCTTACCATCCCAGTCATTTTGATAATCAGAGCTATGATAAATAATATAACCTGTACGATTATAAATATCTATAGATAACTTGGTTGAGGCATCATGAGCAATCA
>Ga0302206_1000760_pt1 | contig 12337 bp, 8 predicted proteins | sample II_Fen_E2_1_FD_194581 | JGI IMG/M metagenome (GOLD analysis project Ga0302206, IMG submission 194581) | Peat permafrost microbial communities from Stordalen Mire near Abisko, Sweden - II_Fen_E2_1 | ecosystem: Environmental > Terrestrial > Soil > Wetlands > Permafrost | place: Sweden: Abisko...
GTTAGAGCAATCCCGAGTACTCGGGATTAATCCGTGGGTCGTAAGTTCTCCCGAGTACTCGGGATTACCTGGGGAGCCCAAAAGAATACAGAAAACCTTGATATTCAAAAATATCAAGGTTTTTTTTTGATGATTACCATTCGGCCCTGGAAAAGCAGTCTGATCATTATTATTCTGAAAGAGAGTTTTTTTCCTCTTCTAAATATTATATCCCGGACATCGTCAAGAGCAAATTTGTTTAACTTTGAAGTAGAAAAGGAGTGCTGAAAGAACTTTCTATTTTTAATATATGGTTTCCAAAGATTCAATTCTGATTATTAATCATAATTAAACAATAAACAATGGAATATAATCCGGCAAAAGGGCGATACGATAATATGAATTACCGGCGCTGTGGAAAAAGCGGCATCAGATTGCCCGAAATTTCGCTTGGTTTGTGGCATAATTTTGGATCTGTTGATGTTTTCGAAAACTTCAGGAAGATTCTCTGGAAGGCATTCGATTCAGGGATTACTCATTTCGACCTGGCGAATAATTATGGTCCTGTAGCGGGTTCCGCGGAGGAAAATTTTGGTATTATCCTGAAGAAGGATTTCAGCTGTTTGCGGGATGAAATGATTATATCGACAAAAGCCGGATGGGAGATGTGGCCAGGTCCATATGGAAACTTCGGTTCAAGAAAATATCTCCTTGCAAGCCTCGACCAGAGTCTTAAGAGGATGAACCTTGAATATGTCGACATTTTCTATTCTCACCGGCCTGATCCTGAAACGCCGCTTGAAGAGACTATGGGAGCATTGGCTCAGGCAGTTCATCAGGGTAAGGCTTTGTATGCGGGGATTTCAAGTTATCCGGCAGATCTTACCAAGAAGGCTGCAACCATTCTTAAAGAAATGGGTGTTAATTGTCTTATTCATCAGCCCAAGTATTCTATGTTTAACAGGTGGGTTGAGGATGGTCTCCTTGACGTACTAGAGGAGACTGGAATCGGTTGTATCCCATTCTCGCCACTCGAACAGGGATTGCTGACCGACAAATATCTGCATGGTATTCCTGCAGGGTCAAGAGCTCACAAACCAACCGGGTTTTTGAAAGTTGAAGATGTAACCGAACAAAGAATTTCCAAAGCAAAACGATTAAATGAAATTGCAAAAAAACGTGATCAATCACTTGCCCAGATGGCGATAGCATGGTTGTTGAAAGATCCGCGTATTACATCTGTGCTTATCGGGGTAAGTACTGTTGAACAATTGGATGATAATATAAAAACTCTTAGTAATCTTAATTTCAGTGAGGGAGATCTGAAAAAAATTGAGGCGATCCTGAAAGAAAAATGAAAATTAAAATTAAAATAAAACAATATCTTTTTAGTCCTTTTGCACTCTTTCTTACAATATGGGGAATTCTAAACCTGGTGCAGGCCAGACTGACCCCATTAAATAATGATGAAGCATATTACTGGATGTATTCAAAATATCTTGCCTGGGGATATTTCGATCATCCTCCGATGATAGCCCTGATGATCAGAATTGGGTATTATTTCTTCCATAATGAACTAGGCGTAAGGCTGATTGCTGTATTTAGTCATTTAATAACCTTATCGGTAATCTGGTTGCTAACCGAAGAGGAAATCCGAAAGAGAAAAGAGAATATTTTGTTATTCTTCATGTTTTGTGTAATCCTTCCTGTTTGCAATATATATGGATTTATTGCCACTCCTGATGTCCCCCTTTTACTCTTTTCAGCGGCTTTTCTTCTTGTATATAAAAGATTTTTAGAGAAAGAGAGTTGGCAAAACACGCTGTTCCTTGGCATTACTATTGCTGCCCTTATGTACAGTAAATATCATAGCGGACTATTAATTATTCTGGTAGTTCTTTCAAACCTTCGGTTACTGAAACGCAAAAGATTTTATTTGTCAGCTGTTCTCTCTTTATTATTATTTTCCCCTCATCTTTTCTGGCAATATTCGAACGGATTTCCCTCTTTCAAATATCATCTTATTGACAGGATCTCAGGTTTTAATCCAGGCCATGTTCCTGAATATCTGGCGAGTCAGTTTTTCTTTCATAATCCATTTATCCTTCCGGTATTAATATGGATTATGATAAAAATCAGACCTAAAAATCTATTTGACAAGGCTCTGTATTATGTTATTACCGGATTCTTTACATTCTTTTTCCTTTCAAGCTTTCGTTATCGTGTTGAACCTCAATGGACTGCTCTGATAAGTGTTCCTATGATCATTATTTTATTTAATAATCTGGGGTATAAACCCTGGATAATAAATTATGTAAAATGGGTCACAATTATCGTATTTCCATTGTTTCTGTTTGTCAGGTCAGCATGTGCCATTGATTTCCTGCCAATCTCTTTTTTGAAAAAAGAAATTCACAGCAAGAAACAGTGGTCCAAAGAAATAAGTGCTCTGGCGGGCACACGTCCGGTGGTTTTTACAAATTCGTATCAACACCCGTCAGTGTATACTTTTTATACAGGGAAATTTGCGCATTCACTGAATAATCTTGCATATCGTAAAACGCAGTATGATTTATGGGATTTTGAGGAAAAGGTTCATGGCAAGGAGATTTTATATGTTCCACACTATCTTACTTATTCCTATAAGAAGAATCTTACAAAACAAATACTTTCCAATGGCGATTCAGTTTTTGTAAGGGTTTTTAAGGATTTTCAGTCGCTTCAGAAGGAGTGTGTGATTTTAAATGATTCTCAGTATACATTCAGCAGAACCGTAGTTAATTCGATTCATTTAAAGATTTTTAATCCATATCCGTACCTTATCAACTTAAGACATAAAGAATTGCCTGTAGTGTTTCAGATTGCTTTCATTAAAAACGGGACTTTGTTAGTTAAGAAGAATCTGGAGCTTCCAGGTAATATTTCGCAATTGAGTAGCAGCGATACTATTACAGTAGATTGTCAGTTTACTCTTAAAGACTTGCCTGCTGGTAAATATAAATTTGGTATTTGTTCTGAGACCGGAATTCTGTATGACACGTACAATAGTAATTTTAGAGAAGCAATAATTAATGAGTAAAATTAAACCAGTAATTTGCTGAGAAATTCCAAACTGAAGTTACCATAACTGCAAGTAATTTAGCAAAATAAAATCTGAGTTTCTTTTCAAAAATATAAAGAAAAAGATTATTTATAAAAAGACCTATCAGCGAAATTATAAGGAATGTTCCATACTCTTCGAAAATCCTTGGGTTATTGCTTTGAAATGTCCAGAACCTGTTAAACATATAATTTGAAGTTGCAGCTGATATGAAACCGGCTGAACTTGAAATGTATCTGTGTACTTTGAGTTTTTCTTTAAGAAGGATCGTTAATGAAAAATCAACAAACAATCCCGAAAAGCCGACAATAACAAATTTTAAAAATTTGAGTATCATTCAATACCGTTAATATTTGGGCAAAGTCCAGCCATTGTGATATTCGGGGATAATCAACTTGTTGGCTGTACTTGTCTGAAACGACTGCTTTGCATCATCCCAGTTGACCTTTTCACCTGTCCGGAATGCAATATTTCCCATCTGGGCAACGAGGGCTACATCCCTTCCTATATTAATACCTGCATTAAGTTTCTGGGGGGTATTGTTTTTAAGGCAATCGAGAAAATTTTTTACATGAAGATCAAGTCCGACGCCAACATTTTTCTGAACGGGAAGGCCTTCAATTCTCTGTTTTTCAGGGATGACCTCCCAACCGTTGCGGTCGAGGACTAATGTGCCATTTTCTCCAATATATGACATTCCGTGAGGTCTCTTCCAATTACCGAGACCGATGCCTATTGTGTGTTCCCAGATCATAGTAAAATCCTTAAAGTCATAAACTGCCGTCATGGTATCGGGAGTCTCCATAGCATCGTCAGGAAAAGCATATTTGCCGCCTATTGCCATTACAGAAGCCGGGACACTTTTCCCCATACCATATAAGATATAGTCAATAAGATGAACACCCCAGTCAGTCATCAGACCTCCTGCATAATCCCAATACCATCTGAATGTAAAGTGAAAACGGTTGCTATTAAACGGACGTTTTGTAGCAGGGCCGAGCCACATATCATAATCAACTCCATCGGGAACCGGTGAATCGGGAACTTTAGGAACGGCGCCTTTCCAATCTACATACGACCATGCTTTACAGGTACGGATCCGGCCAAGCTTCCCTGATTTCAGATAATTGACAGCGTCAACAAAATGAGGTTGGCTTCTTTGCCATTGGCCAACCTGTACAATTTTACCATGCTTTTTAACAGCCTTTTGCATTATGTTTATTTCAGCAATAGAATTTCCTATAGGTTTTTCAACATAAGCGTGCTTACCGGCTTCAAGAGCATCAACAAGAATCAGACAATGCCAGTGATCGGGTGTTCCTATGATAACGACATCAATGTCTTTGTTCTCGAGCATCTTTCTGTAATCGACGTAAAGTTTGGGTTTTGGAAAGCCTAGTTTAACCAACTCATCTGTACGGCTGTTCAGAACATTACGATCAATATCGCATAATGCCACACATTCTATTTCCGGGTTCTTAAGGAATGATGTAAGGTCGTTAAACCCCATCCCATGCCCGCCGACGAGACCGACATGTATCTTATCATTTGGCGAAACACCTGTCCTTGCATCCGAAAGAGCGTTAAAAGGGATAACACTCCCTGCCGCCAGAACGGAGGCTGTCTTAATGAAATCTCTTCTTGTGGAACTCATGGTGAATTGAATTATAATGAAAGGCAAGGTAATATATTAATTCAAAATGGTCAACCGGACAATTAAATTTATTAAAATGTGTCAAAATCTTGTGATATTTTAGAAGTAGAGACGCCCAATTTGGGCGTCTCATATGTGAAAATAAATTTATTCATTTGGGTTTTAATAATAAATTTCTAAATTTACTTCCTATACTCGTTTACAGATATCTTTTTTATCGCTGCATAACAATATAAAGTGAAAGTTTTATTCTCAATAAGTATTTAAAATCATTAAAATGAAAAATTTTAGATTCCTTTTTATTTTAGTTTTCTGGGGATTTGTATTTAGTGTCAGTTCTGCTCAGATACAGAATCCGGATAAACCCATTCCTGCTGATCCGAATATTGTAATCGGGAAGCTTGATAACGGAATGACATATTACATCAAGCTTAATAAAAAACCTGAGAAAAGGATGGAATTACGGCTTGCGGTAAATGCAGGATCCATCTGTGAAACAGAAGGGCAGCAGGGGTTGGCGCACTTTTGCGAACACATGTGCTTTAATGGAACCAAAAATTTTCCAAGTAATAAAATAATAAACATGCTTGAAGAGATGGGGGTGAAGTTTGGTGCAGAACTGAACGCATCAACCGGCTTCGATCAGACTGTTTATATGCTGAAAGTACCGACCGACAGTATTGAATGGATCAACAGAGGCTTTCAGGTAATGGAAGACTGGGCACACCAGGTCAGTATGGAAGATGTTGAGATTGATAAGGAGAGAGGTGTAATCACTGAAGAATGGCGGTTAGGTCTGGGTGCTGAAGACAGGATGCTTGCAAAATACATCCCTGTCATCTTAAAAGGTTCCCGGTATGCCGAACGGCTTCCTATCGGGAAAGTTGATGTAATAAAGAGTTTTCCTTATGATACATTACGTACTTTCTACAATACATGGTACCGTCCCGATCTTATGGCGGTTATAATCGTTGGCGACATTGACCCGAAACTTGCTGAGGCAAAAGTAAAAGAATATTTTGGACGCGTTCCGAAAGCAGTCAATCCCAGGACCAGAGTCGAATACCAGGTTCCTGATAATGTTGAACCACTTATCAGCATAGTCACTGACAAGGAAGCTTCTGGTTACAATGCAACAATTTTCTATAAACATCCGAAATCTGATAATATTACATACACAGATTATCGTAACCAGCTTATGCGATCGCTGTACACAGGTATTTTAAATAATCGTTTACAGGAAATTGGCCAGAAACCCGATGCTCCATTCCTGTATGCCAGCACAGAATACGGTCCCTTTGTAAGCCGTTCACTTGATGTTTATTCATTATCAGTTGGAGCAAAAGAGAATCAGATTGAAAAGAGCCTCGAAGTCATTCTAACTGAGAATGAGAGAGTACATCTGTTTGGCTTTACTTCAACCGAATTGGAACGTGAGAAAAAAGACATTCTTTCCATGTACGAAAAAATGGCAAAAGAATCTGACAAAACTGAATCCCGGTCATATGCCGACGAATTTATCAGAAACTATCTGTCGCAGGAATGTATTCCGGGTATACAGAAAGAATTTGAGATAGTAAAAGAGTACCTTCCGGGCATTACTCTGGAGGAGATAAATAAACTTGGCCAGACATGGACCACCGATAACAATATGGCAGCACTCATTACAGCGCAGCAGAAAGAGGGAGTTATTGTTCCTACAGAACAGCAGGTCACTGAGATAATTAAATCGGTAAAATCGAAGAAGATAGAAGCTTATGTTGATAAGGTTTCTGACGTTCCTCTTTTATCTGATGTCCCGGTAGCCACTAAAGTTGTCAAAAGAACTGACAACAACAATTTCGGATTTACGGAACTGAAATTTGCGAACGGGGTACATATGATTTTAAAATCCACTGATTTTAAAAATGATGAGATTGTTTTGTCGGCCTACAGTCCGGGCGGAATGTCTCTCTATCCCGATGCAGATGTCATGTCAGCAACGCTTGCTTCCACTATAATCACTCAGAGCGGATTGGGAGACTATGATTTTACTGGACTACAGAAAAAACTTTCAGGAAATACAGCAAAGCTTACACCATATATTAGTGATATAAGAGAAGGGGTGAATGGGAATTGTTCACCAAAAGATCTGGAAACAATGCTCCAGCTGAATTATCTCTACTTTACAAAGATACGCAGGGATGAAAATGCTTTTAATGCATATGTCTCACGTATTAAGAATATGATTAAACCTGTCAGATCAATGCCACAGATGATTTTCTCAGATACATTGTCCAAGATAGTTTCACAAAATTCACCCAGGGTGATTGCACTGCCATCAGAAGCGCAACTAAATCAGATTAATTTAGACCGAACGATCGCGATTTTTAAAGATCGCTTTGCTGATGCCAGTGATTTTACATATCTGATGGTTGGTAATTTTAAGGTTGATGAGGTGATTCCTCTTCTTGAAAAATACATCGGGAGTTTGCCTTCCATAAAGAGAAAAGAGACATGGAAAGATTTGACACCAGGATTCCCTAAGGGTTTATTAGTTGTTGATGTTCCCAAAAATTCAGAACCACAGAGTACAGTAGCGATGATCTGGAAAGGCGATTTTAAATGGAACATTCAGGATTGCCAGAGTTTCACCATGTTAATGAATATCCTGGCTATAAAATGCAGGGAATCAATGCGCGAAGATCAGGGTGGAGTTTATGGTGTAAGTATTAATGGGACTACTTCAAAACTTCCGGAAACCATATATTCAGTAACTGCAACCTGGGGCTGCAATCCTGAAAATATTAAAAAGCTTTCTCAGACCGTCCTGGATGAAATGGAGAAAATAAAAAAAGACGGGCCAACTGAAATTGATTTGAATAAAGTAAAGGAAACATTAATACGCGATCGTGAAACCAAGATAAAAGAAAATGGTTTCTGGTTGACCACTCTTCAGAATCATTTCTTTTATGGTGACGTTCTTCTTTCCCTTGAGGAATATAAAACATTTATAAATTCCTTCAGTGGTAATGATATTAAGGTTTTAGCCAACAGGTATTTAAATACAAACAACTATGTTCAGGTGGCTTTAACTCCGAAACCAAAGACTGAAACTGAGACCAAATAGTAAGCTTGTAAACTATATTTCCGGAGATGTTCTGACATGACTTCTCCGGAAATTAAAATAATCCGTGTAGTTCGGCGTTGATCTTGTCAATAACCTCACTGAGGTGATCTCTGTTATTGGGAAAATTGTAGTGGTCGGCTTCTATAATAAGAACCTTGCCAAGATTGTATGTCTCCATCCATGCTTCGTATCTTTCATTTAATCTTTTAAGATAATCGATACGGATAGAACTTTCATATTCACGTCCACGCTTTTGAATCTGATTTACCAGAGTCGGAACAGATGCTCTAAGGTAAAGGAGCAAATCGGGTGGCTTTACAAGCGAACTCATCATTTTAAAAAGTGACGAGTAATTATCAAAGTCACGCGTCGACATTAATCCCATAGAATGGAGGTTAGGTGCGAAAATGTAAGCATCTTCATAAATGGTCCTGTCCTGAATTATTGTTTTATCAGATTTTCTGATTTCCAGTATCTGACTGAAACGGGAATTAAGAAAATAGATCTGCAGGTTAAATGACCAGCGTTGCATATCTTCGTAAAAGTCATTAAGATAGGGATTGTCATCCACATCTTCATAGTGGGCAACCCATCCGTACTGTTTTGCAAGCAATCCTGCCAGCGTTGTTTTCCCTGATCCTATATTTCCTGCTATAGCGATATGCATTGGTTCGAATATTATATTTAACAGATTATAAAAATACTAAACTTTAATCAATTCTGATTCCTGCTATCTTATAAAGGTCCTCAATATACTCCCGGGAATTTGACAGTCTTGGTACCTTGTTTTGTCCTCCAAGTTTATTTTTCGTTTTAAGCCACTTGTTAAAAGTTCCTCTTGGTACTGATCTTACAACCGGGAAACCCAGATTCAGGTCATGAACCCGTTTGGCCTCATAATCCGAATTTACAGATTTAAGCGTATTATCAAGAGTGTTGGTAAAAATAGTCAGATCTGCCGGAACTTTATCAAATTCAATAATCCATTCATGGGATCCTTTAGACAGGGTATTCATAAACACCGGACCTGCAGTGTATTCTGCAATAACTGCATTTGTTTCTTTACAGGCCGATTCAAGAGCCTTATCAGCATTGTCAACAATTACTTCTTCGCCGAAAACATTAATAAAATGTTTCGTGCGTCCGGTTATTCTGAAACGGTATGGTTCAACAGAGGTGAACACTATTGTATCTCCCATCATATATCGCCACAGGCCGCCATTAGTTGATATAATAATTGCATAATTTACTCCCGACTCAACTTCAGCCACGGTAAAGACAGGAGGATCATCAGAGTTGATTTTATCTGCAGGAATGAATTCATAAAAAATTCCATAATCAAGCATCAGGAGCATATCATTGCTGAGAGGATCATCCTGTATTCCGAAGAAACCCTCAGACGCATTATAAGTCTCCATATAATTCATCTGATCACCAACAATGAGTTTTTTATACTGTTCACGATAAGGCGTAAAACTTATGCCACCATGGAAAAAGACCTCAAGATTTGGCCAGACATCGAGGAGGTTTGTTTTTCCGGTATATGTGAGGATCTGTTTTATTAAAACCAGATACCATGAAGGAACTCCTGAAATACTTGTCACGTTCTCATTTACAGTTGATTTTGTAATCAGATTTAGCTTTTCCTCAAAATCTTCAAGCAAAGCAATTTTCTGTCTGGGGGTCCTGATAATATCAACCCAGAATGGTGCATTTTCAATAAGAATTGCGGAGAGATCTCCATATAATGAATCGTTACTGAATTGATTCATTCTATGACTTCCGCCAAGGGTAAGGCTTTTGCCTGAGAAAATTCGGGTTGCGGGTCGCTGCATGGTATATATTACAAGGATATCCTTAGCGGCTCTGTAATGACAATCTTCGAGTGCTTCACGGCTCATTGGTATGAACTTACTTTTGGCGGAAGTGGTACCGGAAGACTTTGCGAACCATTTTATTTCCCCTGGCCATAATAAGTCAGTTTCTCCCTTACGAAGCCTTTCAACATAAGGGATAATATCCTCATAGGTTTGCACTTTAAACCTTGACTGGTATTCTTTAATTGAACTAATTGTTGAGTAATGAAACTTTTTCCCCCATTCAGTTTTAGCGGCCTTTGCCAGTAACTGATATAAGGTCTCCTTTTGAGTTTCAACCGGGTACTTTTTGAATATATCAATCTGATTTATACGTTTGACATTAAGCCAGTTAACTATAGAAGGTATAATTGCCATTATCTTATCAGTTTGACGACTAAAGATAGATAAAAAACTTCAGGACTATAATTAAAATTCAGCTGAAAACCTCCTTCAGAACATCCAGCGACTTTATCTTTTTTAGGCCCGGAAGATGAAGTGAATAGAATCTGACAATGGTTTCAAGTACATCATTCCTCATTTTCCCGGTTAGAGATATTTTGTCTATTGAATCGTAGGATGCCATAAAAAAGTCAGCAAGAATATTTGTAATTTCCTCATTTGCATAATTGCCATGAACCGGCGGAATTGGCACAAATATGCCATTCACCATATCAAAGAATATATTCTCTTTTTCAAGCCTTTGGCCCGGTTCGAATCCCAGAAAGCTGCTGAGGCCAGCCAGAAAAGCTATATGGAAATTTGCAAAGCCTTCCTTGCATTGCTCAAAATATATAATTGACTCTTCAATAAAGTCAAACATCTCTTCATGAGGGCTTTCTTCTTTAAGAACTGAGGTTAAAATTTCTCCCAGGAAAATTGCAACACAGCTTTTTTTAATATTGGAATAAATATTGTAAGGAGTGAAGGAAACGGAAAACTCTTTCAGTGACTGCATTTCCCTGGTTTGCTTATAGTACAACTCCAGATCAAGGATGAACATAGGTTGAAACAGTATTGCGTGTTTTCCTGTTTTCCTGTTTCTCATTCCTTTGATCAAGAAAGATTGCCTTCCGAATTTTCTGGTGTACATCTGGGCAACAATCCCTGAGTCAGTATATTTTATCTGATGAAGTATTATCCCCCTGGTTTTCTCAAGCATTGTACAGAATGAGTTATGAAGAACACTATAAAAAAGTTCCTAGAGTGCCTAAAATGCCTAAAGTGCCTAGAGTTATTATAAATATACTAAATTCCATTTTCTTCAACTTCAGGCACTCCAAACTCCAGCTCACTCCAAACTCTGTTAACATTTACCTCAATTTCTTTCCAAATTTATTATATTTACTGATCAATCAACTCTATTATGCCAGTAACTAATAGTGAAGAGCTTGTAAAAAGAATTGCGAAGCTAGCCAAACAGAACCAGGATCTTGAGGAACATATCAAGAACCTGGAAAAAATAGTAGAAAGGCTGACCAGGGATAATGAAAAGATCAAGGCTCTTTATGAAAAAGTATCTCCGGAGGGTCCGAAGGAGCCGGGCGAAGGTGAAAGGAAAGAAAGGTCGCTTAAATTTAATATGGCGACAGTACTATTTGCAGACATCCATGGTTTTTCAAGACTGGTTGAAGGAATGGATTCATCATCTGTTATGGATGAACTTGATGAGATACTCGTGGAATTTGAAGCCATCGTTACACGATATAAAATTGAGAAGATCAAAACAATAGGCGATACATACATGTGCGCCGGCGGTATTCCCGTTAAAAATATAACTAACCCTGTCGATGTTGTCATGGCTGCAATAGAGATGAGAAATTTCCTTGAGAAATTTGAATTAAAAAGGAGAGGGATAAACAGCAGGATATGGGATTTAAAGATTGGGATTCATTCGGGACCTGTAACTGCGGCAATTTCAGGCAGAAAGAAAATTAATTATGATATAAAAGGAGATACTGTAAATACTGCAAGTCGTATTGAAACAGTTTCTGACAGCGGCATGATCCTGATTTCGGTTATGACATATGAACTTGTGAAAGAGTTTTTCGACTGTGAGTATTTTGGTAAGCTCCCGGTAAAATACAAGGATGATCTCCAGATGTATAAAGTGAAAGGGCTTAAACAGGAGTTTTCGATTAATAATGAAGGAGTTAGCCCAAATGAATTATTCAGGATCAAGTTCGGGCTTATCCAGTTTACAGATATTCAGGAAATAATTTTAGATAAGTTGGAAATGGATTTGCCCGGGTACCTGTTTTATCACAATGTGAAACATACAGTTGATGTAGTTACAGAGGTGGAACTCATTGGCTGGGCAGAGGGATGTTCCGATGAAGAAATATTGCTGTTGAAAACTGCTGCCCTATTTCATGATGCCGGACACATTGTTGAATACGATAATCATGAGTACCACAGTACACAAATTGCAAGACAAATGCTTCCGGAATTCAATTATTCTCCTGATCAGATTGAAAGGATATGCTCTATAATAATGTCAACCAAGTTGCCACCTAAACCCACAGATCTTCTCGAGAATATTATTTGTGATTCTGATCTTGATTATCTCGGCAGGAGCGATTTCATACCCGTTTCAAATACCCTTTATGAAGAACTTAAGGCCCAGAATAAAATGGGAT
>Ga0302206_1000764_pt1 | contig 12322 bp, 10 predicted proteins | sample II_Fen_E2_1_FD_194581 | JGI IMG/M metagenome (GOLD analysis project Ga0302206, IMG submission 194581) | Peat permafrost microbial communities from Stordalen Mire near Abisko, Sweden - II_Fen_E2_1 | ecosystem: Environmental > Terrestrial > Soil > Wetlands > Permafrost | place: Sweden: Abisko...
TTTATGTCGAAATACAACTGAGCACCCGATTGATTCTTTGTGTCATGCGCTTTGCCAGCTAAATGAATAATAGTATCAATTGAAGGAATTTTATCCAACTCATTCCATCCAAAAGTTTTAACTACCCCTTCCTTTTTCGGTGAAATGATATCAAGACCGTAAATGGTGTGATTGTTTTTTAGTACAGCAACTAAGTTGGTACCTACAAAACCGTGAATGCCGGTGATAAGTATGTTCATTCCTTCGTTATAATTAGTTCGAATACTTTTACAAAATACTTTAATGATAAAATAAAAAGATTAGTATATATACCATTCTCTTTACATCCGCGGACAATCTCTTTATTTAGTAAAAGATTACTTTTCCAGGAAGCAGTACTCATTCCACCTGTGCGCATTTTCATTACATCAATTGGCAAATACTGAAATTTCAATTTATTAGTATATAAAAAACGTATTAACAACTCAAAATCAGCAGCAATTTTATAATCAGTCTGATAGTAACCATACTTTTCAAAGTTTTTCTTATATGTAAAAAATGTAGGATGGGCAGGCATAAATCCAAATCGGAATCTGTTGACAGTAAATTTTTTTGAAGAATAGTATCTTACTGTTCTATCTAAATTATCAGGATTCACAAACCTTACATCAGCAATAGTTGCTTGTATGTCATTATTTTCAAATGCCTTCGCTATTTGTTCTATTACGTCAGTTTTATGGTAAAAATCATCAGAATTAATGATTCCTATTACATCCCCTGTTGCCATTCGTATTCCTTTATTCATAGCATCGTATATACCAGTATCAGAATCACTAACCCATTTCAGTTTACCTTTGAACTTCTGCTCATATTCTTTAATAATACTTAGAGTACCATCAGTAGAATCACCATCTACAATGCAATATTCTAAATTATCATAAGACTGTGATAATACAGATTCAATTGTATCTCGTATTGTTAAGGAACTATTATAAACAACAGTAATTATTGATATTTTCATAATTCTCTTAGCTCATTTATCCACTTTAAAGTTTCTTTAATACCTTCTATTCTGGTAAATGGAAGATTAGGAGCAATTTCATATGTATTTTCTAAATTAACAATATTATCTGTTGTCATATTATGTAATCTAAATGAGTTCATTGGAAAATTTACTCTTATCAATTTTAGAGTATCTCCAAATAAAGCGGCTAGTTTAATCAAAGCAAAAGGCATTTTTTTTATTTTATATCCTAACTCACTTGCTATTTCATTTCCCCATTCTTCAATATTTATCGGAGGATTGTCTCCGATGAAAAATACTTTTTTCTTTTCATCTTTTGTATCCGAGAAAAGTATTTTTTCAATTTGATAGACTGAATTACCAACAAAACCATAAGTTTTATTACATCCTTTGTTACCAATATGAAAATATTTTCTGGATTTTACTAAATCAAAAAAATTTTTATACGGAATGCCAAACCAGGGTCCCCAAATAGACGTTGGTCTTAAAATTGCCCATTCACAATTTGGCTTATTTGCCCAAACCATTTTTTCAGTTTCAACCTTACTCTCTCCATATATAGTTGTTGGAGCGAAATCAAATTGATCTTTTGGGTAATATCCTCCATGACAAACAAGCATCGATGAAGTGACTATAATTTTTTTTAAAGAAGTTAAATCTTTAGCAATTATCAATAAGTTCTCGACTCCTATAATGTTTACCTTGTAATCATCCAACGAAATACCTTCTAAATCAGTGCGAGCAGCTAAATGTACTATATAATCTGGATTAAAACTTTCAACACAAGTTTTGAAAGAAAGTAAATCAGTTATATCGATGTACTTCCATGAATTAAAATAATTGAAATTTTTCGGTTTCTTAATATCTATATTTAAAACTTCAAATCCATCTTTTATGAATTTCTCAAATAAATTTGTTCCTATAAAGCCAGATCCTCCTGTAATTAGCACTTTAACTTTTTCCATCATTAAATTTTTATCTATTAGTCCATCTAACTGATTCTAATATTTTGACTATTCTTGTAAAATTTGACAAAATATTTTTTTTATCTCTTTATTAAATCGATCACTAGAATAATTTTCTTTTGCGTGTTTAATATTATGACGTTGAATTTCTAACATAATTTTGGGGTTATCTAAAAAATATTTTACTGCATTATATGTATCATTAACGTCATTAGGTTTAACCAATAAGCCTTCATTTTTAGTTACAATATTTGATAAAAAATTATGATCTGTTGTAACTATTGCATTTCCTGCTCTCATTGCTTCGACATTTACAATTCCAAATGATTCTGATTTGTGATAAGTTGGAAAAAGGAAAATGTCATTATTTACGAATAAGTCCTTTTTATCATTTCCCTCTACAACACCATGATATATAAATCTATTTGGAAACTCATAGTCCAATTTCTTAAACTTAGACTCAAATATTTCTTTTACATCCAACTCGGACATTAAATAATCTGCTAAAGGCTTGCCTGCTACATGAAAAGTAACGTCTTTATATTGTTTTGCTATCATTTCGAAGACTTCCAAAGCAATAAAAATTCCTTTACTTTTTTGTAAATAAGAAATAAAGAGAATACTTTTTTCATTTTTTGACTTTGAAAAATCACGTTCTATTTCTTCTAAAATAGGATCATAACAATTTGGAACAACAACCCTTTTCATGCTGAGTAAGGAAGCTGGTATAAATTGTTTTTGTTGTTCAGTGACAAAAATTGTTGTATCAATTTGTTTATACGTCCAAAGAATTATTGATGAAATAACCCCCCCAGTAAAAAGATCCATAACTTCATTTCCATGTAAATGGTTAATAACTTTTATTTTATACATTTTGCAAAGCAGGAGTAATATAACATCTTTAATGACTCCTTTTTTACTTCGTGAACAAGTAAAATAAACTAAATCAATTTTATAAAATAAAAATATTCGAAAAGTATTAAAAATAATTTTAAACGTACCAAAATATTTATTTCTAGAATTGATATTGATTAATAAACTAGGTTGAATAATTTTATAAACTATATCTGAAATAATTGCTTGCCCTCCTATTGGAGGTGGTAAAGGACAAAAAAATAAGATTTTATTACTATTCTTCATTTTCAAGTAAATTATTGTAATTTATGGATTCAGCTTATTAACAGTAAACACATTATAAACTTTACCTAATTTAAACGAATCAAATTTATAATGAGTTAGACATAATAATAAATTCATTTTTTCTTATTAATAAAAAGGTAAATATTTAAAATAGGAAATAGAAAACATAAAATAGCAATAGCAAGTAAATCATTTATAAACTATTTATAAGTTATTCTATTAAAAAAATATATAAGGGATTCATTCAATATAATACAAATATTTTTTTCTATATATCAACCAGATAACTGGAACTAATAAATATGTAGTAATACCAGGTCCATCTTGTAGCGGGTTATTAAACGCAAAGTGAAATATAAAATAAAAGAGTAAGCAATAAACAGTAACAGAAAGTGGATTTAAAAAATTAATTGAATCTCTAAGAGCTAATGAAAATAAATACCCAATTAAAAATACAATTAATATAGTTCCAGGGAATGTAAAATCTGAAGCTATCCAAGTGTAAAAAGTTGACCAAAAAAGACCATAGCTGCCATATGCTTCATCATTATCTAGTCTCACTCCATATGATATTTCTTTAAGTCCCGTCCAGCCGGTTATCTTCTCAATATTGTTCATTATAAAATATGAATTTGTAAATCCAAAGCCTAAACCTTCAAAAGGAAGGTTCATTGCTTGGTTTAGACGATAATAAGAATGGGATATATAAAAAGAAATATTATTAATTACATATTGTGTTTCAGGGGATGTGATTTTATTTAATAAAAAATCCTCTCTTGGTAATTCACCTGTAATAGGATTTTCAATCCAAACTCCACCTCTATTGTTTGTTAATAATGAAGTATAAGATAAATATGCAAATAGCATAATTACACAAAGAATTAGTATTTTGATTTTTTGATGTCTTTGAAGTATAATATTTCCTTTATATATACCTAAAGAAAAAGCAGCCATTGAAATTATTGCAATTTGTACAATTCCGCTACGAGTGGCTGAACTTATTGAAGAGAGTACTGAAAAAGCAATTAAAATGTAAACGCTATATCTATAAAGCTTAGGTAAGTTTTTATAGCTAAATATAGAGTTAGTTATTGCAACAAGTGAAATTGGAGTGAAAATCATATCCAAATATGAGAAGATATTTGTATCGTTATTATTATTATATGAAGATGATGCATCAATAAATGTTTCAGATAAATTACTTATAGAATTTCCTGAATTCACAAGGATTTTTACAATAAAATATAAGAATGAAATTTTAATTGTCTTTTTTACAAAACTTATATAATCAAATTCTTTTCTAATGTCTCGTCCATAAGATTTTAAACCTCTTTTATATCCCAGAAACAAAGCCAAATGTATGAACATTAAGTACATATAAAAAACAAATGGATTTGTCAGTTTATATTCATAAGGACCGAATATAAAAGTAAAAATAGTAATTCCTAACCACGTTAAAAGGAAAATAATTGGAAAATATATTTTTTGTTGTGTCTGTAACATTGTTTGATCTTCGCTTTAAATCTTAATTTTTTAAAAAATAACCTTAAATTCAAATTTCAGTATAAGATTATTTTAAATCTAGTTTTTTATTAATAATATAATATGATTGGAATGTAAATAAACAGGCTAAAATAAACCAAATAATAGTAGTAGATATTGCTATTCCAGCAACATGATACTCTTTAATAAATATTTTACTAATTGGAAAAATCAAAATACAGGAAACCAAAGTAGATATTATTAAAAGATTAATTTTATTTGTTGCATTCTGTAAAACTGTAGAAGTAGAAAATATAATAAAAAATAAAGAAGTTAAACCTATCAATACAAATAAAATTCTACTTGAAATGTAACCTTTTCCTGCGAAAAATAACAAGAAGTAATTTCCAAAGAAATATAGAATTATTGTTGTAAAAATAAAAATTACAGAAGATACTTTTAATGAAAAATCAAGTGTCTTTTTACACCATTTCCAATCATTTTTTGCTGCTGCTTCAGCATAACCTCCCCAAATAGGATTAAAGATACTTTGATATATACCTGTAAAAAAAGCATATATTTTTTGAACCATATTAAATTCAGCAGCAATACTTAATCCAAGAAAAGAACTTGCAATTATTGTACCTACATTCTGTAAAAAACTATTTGACAATTGGAAACTCATAAATTTAATCCCTGTTGTAATTAATTCTTTTATTTGAGTAAAAAATTCTTTAAAAATGAATGTATAACTATACCATTTTCTTCTTTTTAAAAAGAACAAAGTACCAATTCCACTAACAATTGTACTCGAAACAAAATAACCAATGGAAATTGCAACAATTGAAAAGTTTAATAATGTAAACACCACAACCACTAAAAATGAAATTACAGCTTGAATTGATGAAAATATTGCACTATATTTTGATTCATGGAAAGAAAAAAAAGATGCAATTCCCATTGAAAATGGAATATTCATAAAAAAGAGAAACTGTACCCAGAGAATTATTATAACTCCCTGATCTTTTAAAAGTTGGTTATCTGTTTTAAATAGAACATTAAATGAAACATATTTACTTAAAATAAGTATTGAAATTGATAAAAAAACACTCAAAAAAACAAAGAAAATAAAAGAAGAAAAGAAATAATTTTTTGCTTCTTTCAAACCTTTTTCTCCATCTACAATAAGATTACTCAGTTTATTTCTAAGTGCATTAATTATTCCGAAATCTCCATAAGCAATTACAGAAGCAGTTGAAGTAATAGTTGCCCAAATTCCGAATTCTTCTTTTGAATAAAATCTTGATAAAATCATTATAGTTCCAACTCTAGTAATGTTTCCGATCAAAGACGAAATCAACATTGAAAAAGAACCTTTCATAACTTTTTTAGTTCTTGTTCCTTTAATATTTAATTTAAAAATCAGTGCCTGTTTAATCTTTTCAATCATTTATTTTATATTTAAATCCTTATAACTTTTACGAAATTTTCAAAACCTATGTAATGTATTTAAATTATTTTTTTCAATACTTTTTTAATTATAAATTTAATTTTTTTTTGGAATCTTTTTTCAGGATATAAGGTTACTTTCACAGATTCAGAATGAATATTTTCCATTTTTTTTATAGTATTAACAATTAAGGGAAATAAATTATATCTATTTAGAATTAAATTTTTTGACTCTTGAATTAAATTCAAAGAATTTTCAAATTCATTTGAATTTAAAATTGAATTTATAATATTGACAGATTCTTCAATATTATTAATATCTATTAATGCTAATGACCCTTTTGGAAAATACTCATATATATTAGTGCATCCGTAATAAATTGGATAAGTTCCACATAAAAAAGCATCGGCTATTTTTTCTGTCCAATAATCACAATACGAACTATTTTCAATAACTATTGTATATTTATAAAGTGATATTGCTTCAAACTTATCTTCAATTTCATTGAATCCTCTGCCAAAAATATCAATTCTATCTCCAAAAATTTCTTTCAGCTTATTTACAAATTTCACTCTTTGTTCGTGACCTTTTGTAAATGTTTTATTTGACACTACTATAGAAATTTCTTTTGTCTTTTTAGAATAATCATTATTTATAAAATCATCATAACTTTTGAAGTTAATATTATCCCATTTTTTTTCATTTCTTAAAAACTTTGCACCTACCATCCATGGTAGACCTTGCTGTATATATGTTACGTTAGCATGTATAATATTTCTGTTACATGTTATAACATTATAAAATTGTTTGACAAACGTTTGGCTATATTTTTTTATGGTTGGTGGTTCTCCAGTGATTAAGATAACATTTCTTTTCGGGCATTTAGTTTTTTCAATCTTAATCAGATTATCATAAACAACCCAATAATCACATTCTTTAACATCTTGGTTGAGATAAAAAATACAGTTATCCCACGTTCCTATTGAATTAGGAGTTTGTCTTATCAAAGGAAATTCAGGATTTGTTGTTGTAAGTTTTATTTTAATCATAAATTAAAATTATATCAAATTTAATATATATAGTAAGTAAATGTGTTCATATGGTTCGAGTAAATCATATCTGGCAATATTTTTTTAAATAAATATTAAATAAATACATTGTTTCCATTTTAAATGTAATCATCAACTTGAATAAGGTTCACTTACAAAATATCAATATGATTTACCTATTTTAGTATAAATGGTAGATCTAAAAACATAATTATATTTTTTAAAAAATTCAAATCAAAGATTGTAAAATTTTATTAATTCTTTTATCATAAGTTTGTTGATTGGTTCGTAAATATCCACTATTTCGAATTTGTTCACGTTCTTCCTGAAAAAGAAGGTAATAATCAATTTGTTTTTTTAACTCTTCAATGTTTGAAAAAATCGAAATTTCTTTTCCAATTCTATAATAATCTTCAATTTCAAGTGCAAATTGACTTAATTGAAAACCTCCACATCCAGGGATCTCAAAATTTCTTGCTTTAATGGTTTCTACACGTTTTTTACTAAAGATGAAATATTTAAATGAACTAATATAAAATTTTAAGTTACGAATAGATTTTAAAGGATGTTTCAACGGAATTTGCAGAAAAGTTAAAAATAATTTAATAGTTAAATATTTTATATATCTAACATCGTTGGAGACACTATTTGAAAGATTCAAATTTATTTTTGAATATAAAAATATATCTTTCATTATTTCGTAAGAAACTTTTCCATTTTTCCATCCTGAGCCAAAACATTCAACATTAATATTGTGACTTTTTAAATAGTTAATAGTCCATTCACGTGTTGGATTTTTAGAACCTATAAAAGACACTTCATATTTATAATCTATTTTTGAAAAATCAATATTTTCAACATAATCAAAAGCAGCCCATTGTGAAAGAATTACATTTGAAAAACCAAACTCATGATATTTTAGAATACTATACTTATCAACAGTTATACTATAAGTAAAATATTCTGCAATGTGTTTTGTATAATTGTTAAATCTCCAAGCATCATCACAAAACCAGTTGATAGTTAAATAATTATTTTTAAGTTTTAATAAAGTTTCTGGAAACAGTTCATTTTCCATTAACATAAAAAAAACAATATTGGGATTCTCTTCTCGAGCAAATTGCAACAATTTACTTTGCATAGAGATTAAATCATTTGGGAAACCATTATCTTCCAACCAAAAAGGGACTAAAAATTCAGCATTACATTTGAACGCTGGATAAAAAGCCTTATATTCGAGAGACTCGCCTCTTGCTTTTATACCATAATCGTATTTTAAGGCTGCAAATAGTATTTTCATAATTAACTTTTAAATATTAAAAGTTTTAGAATTGCTCTTGGAAAAAAATCAAAGGGTGAAATTTTAAATATTAGTTTTAAAAGTTTAATCTTCCTATTAAATGGCATTTGAAGATTATTTCTTTTATCCTGAATTAATTCATAATACAAATTAACAATTCTAAATTTTTTAATCAATTTTGATTTTTTTTTATAGATAGAAGTATTTGTAATAAAGTTTATTAGTTTAATCTTATGTAAAAAATCATTTGTTCTGCTGTCTTGAACAGAATGAATATAATAATTCATCAATGGTTTTATAAGAAAAAGTACGTTTCCCATTGATGTAATATCCATCATAAATGCAACATCACAATGCTTTCCACCATTATCTGGATTTAATCTAATTTTTTTTGCAACCTCAGATTTATAAAGGTAAGATGGGAAAGGAACAATTCCTCTTTTTACTAAATATTGATGTACCATTTCATTACTATTGCAAATCAATAAATTATTATTTTTATTTTTAAGCATTAATTTCCCAGTATGAATTCCAGATGAAATAATTCTGGCATTTGCACCAACTGCTATGATTTTATTATCTGAGATTATGTTTTTATATAATTCACTCAGCATCTCCGGAAACATAACATCATCATCATGAAAAATCATAAAATAATCAGCAGTTACGTCACTTAAAATAGCATTTAAATGATCAATTGGAAGTAATGAAGGTTTTCTTCTTTTATATTTAAAACATTCCTTGTTAATTTCAGATAATAATATTTCAGTTTCATCATTTGTTGAATTGTCAGAAACAATTACTTCATAAGATTCAAAAGTTTGATTTAAGGCAGAATTAATTGCTTTAAATACTAAAGTTGGTCTATTGTATGTTGCTATAAATAATTGAATTAATGCCATTTTATTTTTTTTATCAACTAAATTAGTAATTTATTTAGTTCTCATTTTTTCTTTTCAAAATACATATTAGCATCATGCTCCTCTTCCGGCAACAATGGAATAGGCATTTCAATAGGCTTATTATATTCTAATTTTGGTGATACCGATGTTAATCCTCCAGTGATATATTCGACAATACAATTTCTGGAAGTAAATATTTCATTCATTAATTCTTCATGGATTAGATCAGTTTCTGTTAATCTGTAATAAGTCAATCCATAAGCTGCAGAGATATCCTTAATATTCGGAACAACATACCCACCTTTATAAGTTGTTCCTGATAAGCGACCACCAAAATATAATTGTTGAAACTGTGTGATCATTCCTAATGCATTATTATTTAATACAATTACCTTAATTGGCAAGTTGTATTGAGAGATGAGCATTAAGGATTGAACTGCAATATGAAATCCACCATCGCCATTAATAGAATATATATTTTTATCCGGACTGGCAAAAGCAGTACCTACAGCAGCAGGTATTGAAAATCCCATTGGTGCAAGTCCGCCACTCGTAATAAATCGTTGTCCTTTTTTAAGATGTAACGTTTGAGCAGCCCACATTTGATTTTGACCTATGTCCGCACAAAAAACATCATTATCTTGGCTATATTTGTTTAATGTTTGCATAAAGCGATATGGCGCTTTATTTTCAATAAATCGATCTATCTCTTTTTCCTGATTGTAGTTTTCCTTAAGTGTCAATAAATAGTCTATCCATTCCTGATTAAAAGAAATATCAATTTCTTTCGAATTAATCTTCTTCATAAAAGTATATACATCCGTATGTACCTTTATTCGGTTAGTCAGCCTGTGATCATTCAATTCATTTATATCTATATCAACATGTATAATTTTCCCGTGTTCAAGAAATTTATCCACCATGGCTCCTGTTTGCCTTGTATCCAGTCGGGTTCCTAATGCAATCAGCAAATCAGAATTAGCGATTCCCATATTGGCATTTCTGTTACCATAACTCCCAATCATTCCCAAATAATTGGAGTAAGTTTCATCAATAACCCCTCTTCCCAACAATGAACTAACGACCGGTATTTTTGTCTTGTCAATGAAATTATTTATTTCTTTTTTTGAAAATTGAGATAAACAACCGGCACCGACTAATATCATAGGTCGTTGTGCACCTTCTATTATCTTTATCAATTCTGTATAATCGATAGAGTCAGATTTCCCTGTTTCCGGGAGATACTTTCTAAGTTCATCCGGATTTATTTCTGTACGTTGAATATTCATTGGAATATCCAATAAAACAGGTCCTTTTCTTCCTGACATTGCAATATGAATTGCCTTTTCCAGTTCATAGCAAATGTCTTCTGCCCTGTCAACTAGTTTTGCATATTTTGTAACCGGTTTAACCATACTTACAACATCTGTTTCCTGGAATCCCTGTTGACGTATTAATTTCTCGTATTTGTATTCGCTTGTATTTACCTGTCCGGTAATATAAAGAACAGGTACCGAATCAAAATAGGCATCGGCTATTCCAGTCATCATATTGGTTGCACCGGGACCACTGGTAGCAATTGCAATTCCGAATTTTCCGGTTTCTTTTGCGAATCCTTCAGCAGCAATAGCCGCTGATTGTTCATGATAGGTTTGAACAAAATGTACATTTTCATTTTGCGTTATGGAGTCAACAAGATGAGTTATCATTCCACCAATGTATCCAAACACGATATGAACACCCTGCTTATCAAAATAATCTACTATGTAGTCCGATAATTTCATTTTTTATTTTCTATACGAATTTATAACTCTCTCCAGTTTAGTTTTAAAATCTGAAGAGTCAATTTTTCCGAAAGTCTGAATAAATTTCGTAGAATCACCTTCGATATGCATAGATTGGTTTTGCCTGTAAGGTATTGTTCCTAATTTTAAATTAAAAGAAGGATTAATCAGATCTTTTATCATATTTAAAACATCTTTCAAACAAACAGCCCTATCAGATGATATATTATAAATTCCTGATGGAGCATTTAATGTAATAACACTTATAATACTATTTACAAAATCACCAATATATAAATAGGCATATTTTTGTTCTCCCAACGTAAAATTCATTTCTTTTTCTTCTGAAAGCATTTTCAATATAACACTTGGGATGAGCCACTTTTCATCTTCTCGTTCACCAAAAACAGAAAAAACCCGTAGCCAATACCATTCAATGTGGTTGTCATTACAAAAAGATTTCAATAATTCTAAAACAGCCAATTTAATGGCACCGTATGAACTTATTGGATTTAATGGATAATCTTCTGAAATTTTACCTTCAAACTGACCATATTCGGCCTGACTACCCAAAGAAATAAATTTCTTGATGTTACAACTTTCAGCTATTTTTAGGAGCTGGTACATTAAGTTTATATTCGATAGTTGATTATTCCAATCATCTCTGTTCAAAGAATCAACTCCATTCCAGGCTGCATGAACAATAATATCCGGCTTCAGGTTAATAACTGTTTCTATCCATGAATCTGAATCGGTATTCACCCATGTTACTTTTGATTGAAATGACTGACAGTTTTTTAAATTTGACGTTGTTCTTTTAGTCAGAATAAGATCAATTTTTTTTAAAATAAAACTCTCAGCTAAATGAGAACCTATAAAACCGGTTGCACCTGTCAATAATACTTTCATCTTGCCACAAATTTAGATATCTGATTCAAACATAAACTCAAGACATTCTCACTCTTATATCTTTTATACCAATCAACCGTCAATTCTACTGACTGATCAATATTTAACCTTGGTTCCCAGCCCAATTTAAATTTAGCTTTTGAGATATCCAACATCAGCAGGTTAGCTTCGTGAAGATCATTTGGGTTCGATAAATCCCTCAAATAGTGGTCAGTGATGAGTGATAAATGATGATCTGAATGTTCAGAATCCTGGTTCTTGTTTCTTGATTCTTGAAAATAATCTTCCACCACTTTTGTTGCAACATCCCATACTGTTGCAATAGATTCTGCATAAGG
>Ga0302206_1000765_pt1 | contig 12319 bp, 9 predicted proteins | sample II_Fen_E2_1_FD_194581 | JGI IMG/M metagenome (GOLD analysis project Ga0302206, IMG submission 194581) | Peat permafrost microbial communities from Stordalen Mire near Abisko, Sweden - II_Fen_E2_1 | ecosystem: Environmental > Terrestrial > Soil > Wetlands > Permafrost | place: Sweden: Abisko...
GTAAGCACCAGGGAATCTATATAGCCTTCATACCACAGTTAGGCTTGCAGTAAAAAAACCATCAACACACATCATTCTCCGGAATCCTCTTCAAATCCCCGAAACGGTATATCATCATCCGGGTCCTTATCGAAAGGACCGACACCCGGAGGATTAAACAGTCCCCAACGATCAATTATATAATCCCATTTGTCAAACCCGGCCACCCAGTCTATGAACAGAAATCGGTATTCTTCAATCAAGTCTCTTACGATCTGATAGTATTCAACATATTCAAAGCCAAATGCATCGAGAGAATGATTCTGAACCATCAGGTCACGTGCCGCTTTACGGATTATGGCAGCATTTTCCATTTTAAGATCATACAATCCAGCCGTCTCAGCACCCGCAACTTTTACAGAAAGAAGCGCTGCATCACAGAGCATCTGACCTTTAATTTCCATGAGGTACTCATTGTTTTCAGGGATTAGTGCAGTTATTTTGTGCACCATATCAAAGATCTCTTTCCCTTTCCGGTAAATCGGAAGTTTTTCAGGTTTGGGATCATCTTCTTCGTCTTCTGAATCCATATTTTTTGAATTAATTTGTTTTCACCGATAGTATTTCCTTTACTATAATCAGTGCCAACCCATTATTCTCAATATTGGAGGTGTCAATTTTGTACCTCCAATTTGCGTGTTCTTATTGGTGAGTATCATTTGGATTGTTGAAAAAGTCGAAATCCATTAACCACAAAGGTCACAAAGACCCAACACAAAGTTCACAAAGTCCCGATAGCTATCGGGATGAATTATAAAGTTTTGCCTATGTGTCCTTTGTGCTTTTTTCAACCACAGATGCTTTAGCGAAGGTGGTCTTTGTGTTCATTGTGATTAAAACTTAAATTCTCAACATCCTTCTTCAATTTTATTGATTCTCTTTAAGGTCACAAAATGTGACCTTAAAGAAGGCTTTTCAAAACGATTTTTAAATTAGAGGACGCAAATTGCGACCTCGGGTCTAACTCATACCAGGTTATCACAAACTGTGATATGCTGGTCATCATTTACAATTTTTCATAAGCATAACATTGGAATTCTTACTCATCTTACTTGCAATCCTAAAAGGCCGTAGGCCTTACATATGCTAACGTCGGGCACAGCCCGATGCTAACCAACTACATGATTATCAAGCCCCGTAGTGGGCTTAATAGTATGAAAAACAATGTGAACATAGATTTGAACAAATGATTGCGACATAATTAATAATATTTCGCCACTACGGGGCTCATTAAGAATTGGGTTCATTAAGCAGGGCGCTGCCCTGCTCTAAAAACTTTTGCCCCTAACGGGGCGAGTAATATTACAGAACTTCAATCCTGACTCTAAGGACATTTTCTTTTTCATTTGGGTTCTTATTCAAATGAACTTTTACGTAATCATCAATTGAAATCGGGATCCACATAATTTTAAAATTTAGATTTATAACCAGCACGATCTCATGGATATCACATTTTGAGATTTCCATTTTTAGGTTTAAAACTACTTCATGTAAACGCAGCGAACGTTTCAAATCAAATCTACAACAGAAAATTGGAAAATCAAAATGAAATCCCTTAACCTCACCCTTCGGCAAGCTCAGGGCTAGGACACAAAGGGAAGAACCACAAAGTATACAAAGGACTCTCTCCGATTTAGCCGTTAAGCCTTTGCGCCGTTTTGCCTTTAAGCCTTTTTTAAGAACTTACACAGAGGAAAGCCGGAGAAGCACAGAGGGCCACAGCGAAGCACGAAGAGCTGCAGAGATTTAGAGTGGAGGCACCCTTCCCTTATTGTTTAAGGGAAGGTCCCGATAGCTATCGGGGGGGATGGGTTAAGAAAGGACGCAAAGAAGGCGTGAGGCGTGAGAATGGTGCATGACTAACGATTCACGACACACGGCTCATTTCCTAAAGTTCATTCTCTTGTTAATAATTATTCATTTCTATAAACACCGGGATCCGATAACAGACAGGAATAATAACTATTTTTAAAACAAAATTGCGGTGTGTGGCTTGCGGATTGCGGCGATCGGAAATCCCAAATCCACATTCCTAAATCCGAAATAATCACAATAAGTTTAACCCAACAAAAACATTATAAGAAATGGCACAACAATATCTTGATCATTCAAAAGCAATTTTAACTTCCAAACGTTCAAATTTTAAAGGTGGAAGCAAAGAATCGGGGATCATCTCCTTATTCGGGTATCAGGACGAATATGATCTCAGAGAAGGATATCCGTTATTGACCACCAAAAAGATGGCTACCAGATCAATGTTCCACGAAACAATCTGGTTCTTAAGAGGGGATACAAATATTAAATATCTTGAAGACAATAACGCCCCTGTCTGGAGACCTGATGCATTTCAGGGCAACCTTCCCGGTATGCAGAAAGAAGGAATCTTTTCTCAAGGGCTTGCAAAGTATTCTCCTGATTGGGATAAAGCGATGGAAGAATATGGTCAGAGAATAAGAGAAGATGCTGAATTTGCTGAGAGATGGGGTGATGCCGGACCAATTTACGGGAAACAATGGAGAAGATGGGAATATTTTGATCATGACAAAGACAGGTTTATTGAAATAGATCAACTGGGAATGTTGATAGATGGACTGAGAAAAAAACCAACCGGGAAAAAACATATCGTTGATTCATGGAATCCCGGAGACACTCCAAGAATGTCATTACCTCCATGTCATGTTCTATACCAGGCAACAGCAAATGAAGAAGGCGAACTGGAATTGCAGCTGTACCAGAGAAGTTGTGATCAGTTTCTGGGTGTTCCATTTAATATAGCCAGTTATGCTGCTCTCACCCAGGTAATTGCCCAGGAAGCAGGGATGATTCCTAAAACCTTTATCCATACTTTCGGAGATTCACATTTTTATGCCGGTATCGGAAAGAGAACCGAATGGCATAAAGAGAATTTTAAGGAACTGCAAAAAAGAATAAGAGCTGTCTCTGAAAAAGCAGGATATCTGGAAGTTGTTGAATGGATTAATAAAAATGCTCCCAGTGATGGCAATGAAGAAAAATATGATCATGTAACTGCAATTCTTGAACAAATGTCAAGAGATCCCAAGCCTTTGCCAAAGCTGCACATTACAAAAAAACCGTTTGATCAACTGAATATTGATGATTTTGTTGTAGAAGATTATAATCCTCATCCGGCGATCAGGAGAAGTATGGCGGTGTAATCGACGCCCCCTGCCGCTGCGCGGCTGTCCCCCTAAAGGGGGACTAATTCTGAATCCTTGATGAATTTATTGAATGACTGAGAACTAACGCCCCCTTTAGGGGGGCAGGGGGGCAAAAAACATGAACAATATGGAGGAATTAGTACTTGTCTACCCTAATGACGAGTTATGGAAATTAATGACCTATAAGAAAAAAGGCTTAATAAGGGAAAACAGTGAAGTATTAAAAAAGATCGTTCAAAATGGTCTGTTTCTCAAAAGAGGTGAATTGGAAGAAGACCCTTCTTTTAAACAGATTATTCCATATGCAATTATCTCTAATAAAAATTCATTTTATTTATTCAGGAGGACATCCGGGCAAACTGAAAAAAGATTACACAATAAATTCTCTTTAGGAGTGGGAGGCCATATGAACCCTGACAACTCCGTGGAATCGAAAGAACAATACTTAATTGAGGAATTAAAGAGAGAATTATATGAAGAAGTTAAATTACTGAATGGATGTCTGATAGAGAATATTGAATTTATTGGCTTTATAAATGATGATACAATTCCGGTTGGCAGAGTTCATATCGGACTTTTGTATATCATCCATGTATCAAATAAAGAAGTGTATATTAATGAAACGGATAAAATGACGGCAGATTGGATAGAGAAATCCGAGTTGGCTGAGTTTTATGCAGGGATGGAGACATGGAGTAAGATAGCGTTTGATTGCTATATTAAATAGTCTTGCAGTTGTCAGGAAATCCTTTAACCGCAAAGGATACAAAGGTTTGCGCAAAGTTCGCAAAGGAAGAACTTACACAGAGGAACACAGAGAAGCACAGAGTTACACAGAGACCTTCCCTTGAGCCTTATGCCGTTACGCCTTTACGCCCTTCAAATATATTTTGAGACAACATCTCTTTTTGAGAAGGGAGCCATCAGAAATCTCATCATCACTTTGCCTGATGTCAGCCAGGCGATTTTTGCCCCGTTCTTCTTGTTTTCTGTCATCTTTCTAACCAGAAAGGGAGTAACAGTGTCAACATCATTAGCAAGAAGATTGTATATTCTGATCATTTGCTTTTTGTTTGACGGATCTTTTCTCAGAGGTTCAAGAAGCAGGTCAGTCAATACCATCCCGGGATTGATAGTTCCAATAATCACGGGACCATCTTTTACTTCTTTCGCAAAGCCTTCCGTGAAATACCTGACCGCCCGTTTTGAAGTGCCATAAGGTAATAATCCGGAAATTGTTCTTCCGTCGCTTCCGAGGCCTTCCATATCATAAATTGCACCGAATCCCTGACCGGCCATTCGATTATATGCAATGTGGGTTGCCAGCATTAATCCTTTTATATTCGTATCAATTATTTTCATGAATACTTCAGGTGGAATTTTATTAAACGGAACCTGTTCACTGGCTGTCCCAGCATTGTTCACCCAGATATCAACCTGCCCAAACACTTTAATCGTACTATCCCATAAACTAATCAGATCTTTTTCTGCTAACACATCACATTTAAATGCTCTGAACGATTCAGGCTTGTAATTTGCCGAAAGTAATGACAATGATTTTTCGACTGAACTTTCAGATGTTCCTGAATAAGAAACATTCCATCCGAGTTTAAGGAAGTCTCTGACAAGTCCGGCACCTATGCCTCTTGTTCCGCCGGTGATAATTACTGTTTTCATCATACTGTACAAATCAAATTTATCAATTGATTGTTCAATCAACCTATACAATTAAGTTCTTATAGACAACTTTCATAATCCTTTGACAAGTTAAAGATTAGCTCAGTTATTTTAAGGGCAAAGGTAATAAGGAAAATTTTACCATGAAGTAACACAGAGTTAAGTGGAAGTTGCACTGCTTACCTCTCCCCTCACACCTTTTAGATTCCATCGTTCAGCAAGGGAGGCTCATTTCTCAAAACTTCTTCCCCTGAGTTCTCTGCTCTTTGCACTTTTCCAATAAGCCGTTGTGCCTTTGCGTCGTTACGCCCCTTTTACTGTGAATAATGCAATTTTATAAATGAATTATGTAATGATCAAATGCAGTATCTCAGTTACGTTTGTACTGAAAACTATAAATCTATATTATGAAAAAAATAACTTCAATATCAGTTGTAATAATTCTCATTGCAGGACTATTCTGGGGATGCGAAAAGAAAGAAAATCAAAATCCTCCATCACTTCCTCCGGCCGGTACAATGTCAATAAATTTCAGCACTTTTCTGACTTCCAAAAAATCAGCAACTGTTGTAGGTGATAAAACTAACTGGTCAATTGCCGCAACTACGGCTGGTGTCTGGAATATTATCCTTGCAGTAAATCTTGTTGTACCTGTTTCATCTTTCGAACTTGCCATAAACAAAACTCCCGTTTTTCTCGATAACAAGTGGGTATGGACCTATGATTTTAATGTTGTTGGAGCAACCTATAAAGCAAAACTTACAGGAGTGGTAGTATCAAAAGATGTCAGATGGGAAATGTATATATCAAGAAGCGGCATCGGAGCATTTGATGAATTGCTCTGGTATAAAGGCACTTCTAAAACTGACGGTACAAGCGGTCAATGGTTATTAAACCACAGCCAACAGTTTCCGGAACCGATGTTGCAGATAGATTGGGAAGCAGCAGGTACTAATGTCGGGAATATCAGATATACATATGTCAGGGATAAAAAAGATGACAGATCAACAGATCTTTTTAAAGGCAGCTACATCCAGTACGGTCTGACAACAAATAGCCTGAATTCATTTTATGAAGTTCATCAGAATACCGGTGCTGCAGATGTTTATAATGATATATCTATTGAGTGGAGCTCAACAATTCATAACGGTCATATTAAAGCAAATAGTTATTTCCAGGATAATCTCTGGCATTGCTGGAATGAGGTTGGTGATAATGTTACGTGTAATTAGAGGCAGGGGGAATGGAGCAGTGTGCAGGGGGCTTGTAGCAGGTTGCATGGAGCAGGGCTGTAAGGTGTGAGGCGTGAGGAAAAAGCACTTGGCTCAGAGCAAAGGGCTAAGAGGAAGAAGGTGTGAGGCGTGAGGCGTGAGGAAAAGGCACAGGGACACAGGGGCTCAGAGCTTAGAGGAAGAAGGTGTGAGGGGGCTTTGAGTTTTAGACAATTCTGAATCAATTCATATGCTTATATGCCTTTATAAGGGATTTTGGAAGTTCACCATTGTAAACAATTTTGTAGTATGAAAAGCCATTGTAAGGTATTTCGTTTTCATCTTTATAAATTTTTACACGGTTTTCCAAACCATCCTTCTTAAAATGCAACAGAAACGCATCTTCTCTGGTTTTGGTTAATTGTTCCGATTTGGTATTGATAACTGACCGGCCAACAAAACTGTTGCATTTTTCCTGTATTGTATAGAGCATGCTATCATGAACCTGTCTGTTTAAAAACTTAACGAACAATGAATCCTTTACAGGCATGTTTTCAACTTTCATAGAATCCTCTTTACTGAGAAACATTGAACTTAGCTTTCGGGATATTAAAAAATATTTCTTCCTGGCTTCAAAAAATCCTATGTATTCTTTTTCTTTTTCAACATAATGATCGGGATAAACACCAATTGTTGCCTCAGGATTCTTTTTCAGATAATCTGCTAATTTATTTACAAATTTTTCCTGTTCGCTCATAAGCGAATTCTGTCGTATTTCCCATTGCATAATAAGTGATTTATCAATTTCATTTTTTGGTTTTTTATCCAATAACTTGAAAGGAATTAATGCAGGATTAACAAATATTTTCTCAAAAATATGAAAAACAACCTGGTGCAGATGAAATGTCGGATCCTTCAGATTGCCGGTTATAGGAATCTGATAGTCAATGATATTACCGTTCTGACGGGTTAAGAAAATTATTAAAGGTGAGGAGATCAGTTTTGTGCTTTTATGACTTTGTTGTCTGAGTACATGCGGATCAATGACCGTCAGGTGATTATCGCTTTTGATAATTCCGTTCCTTACTTTCCAGTTGCCTGAAATTTCTATTGTACCTCTATCTAACGGGAAAGAAGTATAGTTAATAAGATAGGGGTTAAAAATTGAAACAGGCAATCGTTGAAGATGATATTGCATATCAAAATCTCCGCTATCTTTTGGATTTATATTCAGTGTTACTTCGATATTGCCATAAGGCCTAATCCCTGATTGCAGGAATACCTTAACCCAATTGCCGTTTTTATTAACAGAATCAGCAACGACATTTAGCGGATTCGCCTGGATTGAAAATTTTTCATCCGAAGAATAGTCATTGAATGTTAAACGTGCTCCGTAAATAGCCAGTCTGTTAATCTTGTAATCACTCTGGAAGAAATTTTTTACAAGTACCTTAATGTATTTCCCAATTATAAAGATAAGGTTAAACCGTGCGGGTTCTGCTACATTTCCAGACGTGCTGGCGCCGTATTTTCCAAATATCTTTTGCACGTTATCCAAATAATCATAAAGCTCATATCTTACAAAAGGATTACTTAGCGATAATGAATCGAAAAGATATTTATGGTTACCGGGGCTTAATTCATCTATTTTTAAAACCAGTTTGCTGAAGGATGCAAAGTCATCTTTAGCTTTTATGCCAAAATGAAAGTTATTCAGTGCCAGCAGTCCTCTGGCATTGATATTTTCCTTATCATTAAAATTACCTGATGCGGTTATATCAGCATCGAGGTTGACATTTAAAGTGCCATAGTTGACTAAGTTTTTTAGGTATTGGTCCAAAATATTTAAATCATACCTGTGAACTACAGCAGCCAGCCTGTAATCGAGATTTTTTAAGTTTAAAGTAAAATTGCCCCGAAAACTACCGGAATCAATTCCCGCCAGGAAAGAAATATTAGCCCTTATGGTATCAGCATTCCAATACTTGCCCTTGCTTTCAATATTAACTTCTTTAATAAAATAATTTATAGGGATTACTGTTTCACGGTAATGGAACTCACCTTGTTGAATTTTTATATTCAGGATATTCAAGTGAAATGGCGATGAGCTTGACTGAGTCTTATCAGCTGCAATTTTTTTTAACAGATCGTTGAAATTAAAATCCTTTTTGTTTTGAATTATTACTCCCATCGGATGATCCAATATGAGGTCCTTTATTTCTATAGTTCTCGCCAAAAGTTTAAGCAATGCAAAATGTGCACTGATCACTTTTGCTGAAAAGAAAATGCTGTCGGTTCCAACTGTGTCAGACTGGCTTTTAGATTCAAAAATTCTCAGATTGCTAATATTAATATAACCTGTAAACAGATTTGCATAAACCCGCCCCGTTTTTATTTCCCTTCCAATGTATTTTATGTCATTTTTCTCAATCAGATATTTTATAACCGGAGAGCTTAATAAAATAACAGCGAATACTATAACAACGATTGAACTGATTAGGGTAATTAATGGCTTTTTATATCTGGTGGTTGGAATTTTCATTTTCGTTGTGGTGAAAAACAGAGGATTTTCTGGTTTGACTATTTATCTGGCAAAATCCATTTTTCATCAAGACAAATGTAATGCTTTTCTCTCATGTAATCAGATAATTGCAGAAAATAATCTCCATTCCAATTGTAAAGAACTGTGAAGAAGAAGTGAGGTGGGATGAAATAGCACAGGGCACAGGGCGCAGAGCTAAGTGGAAGAAGGTCTGAAACATCAGGTGTCAGGCATCAGGAAGCTTTTGCACCTTTTCTATTAAAAGGAACATAATTCGTAAAGAACTTATATTCAGTTCTTCAGGACTTATAAATAAACATAATAATGGGTAGAATGTTACAGTATTTAATGAAATATACTAAACCTAATTCATCACCAGTTTTATGTTACATACTTTTAAAACAAAACAACTCATCAAGAGCAATATCCATAGCTTGTGGAATTTTATAAGCTCGCCATCAAACCTGACAGTCATAACTCCCGGATCGATGCAATTTGAAGTAATAAATAATGAAAACATGGAAGAAATTTATCCGGGACAGATTATCGAATATTATGTAAAACCTTTGGCGGGCATCAGAGTACACTGGGTAACAGAAATCACACATGTCTCAGAAGATAAATACTTTTGTGATGAACAGAGGATGGGACCGTACAGACTCTGGCACCATGAACATTTTCTGAAAAATGTTGATGGTGGTGTAGAAATGACCGATATTGTCCATTACAAAGCTCCGTTCGGATTCCTGGGAGACATGGTAAATACTCTCATCATCAAGAAAAAACTGAAAAGCATTTTTGACTACAGGTACGCCAAGTTCGAGGAGATATTTAACCAGCCGGCGTGAGGTGTGAGGCGTGAGGCGTGAGGCGTGAGGTGTGAGGCATGCGGAGTGAGGTGTGAGACGTTGGAAGAGTGGATAGCGTTGCGTGTTGAGATATTGATCTGAGTAAATCTGAGTGATCTGTGGGAAAATAAAAAATTAAGAGCTTCTTAGTTAGAATTCAGTGAAATTAAATTTGATTTCAGCTTTTATTTCTTATAACTTTAATTACCAATATTTCAACTTTGCATACCAATTCCCATAATCATGAAGAATCATTTCATTACTCTGTTCGCAGCAGACTACTTAAAAAAGACTCTGATTCTTTTTGTTATTGCAGTCTTGTTAATAATCATTTCATCATTAGTAGGCATCAGTGACAATCTGCCTATGATTTTAATGCTTTTAACCGGAATTATTTTACTGTTTTTTTCAGTGTTACATCCATGGAAAAAGGCGATTAATTATGGGTACCTGGCGCTGGCAAGCGTAGTTATCCTGATTCTGGAAGGGCTTGGGATTATGATTCTAGCTAATATGCATTTAGATAAATATTTAAGTGAAGGTATTGCTATGGGGGTAGCATTTCTAATCTGTGTTCCGGGGATTTTAGTAGGTATAATAGGTTCAATAATTTGTGCCGTTAGAAAAAAACGTGAGGCGTGAGGAAAGAGCACAGGGCACAGGGTGCAGGGCTCAGAGGAAGAAGGTGTGAGGGATGAGAATAAGACGAAGAGAATTAAAGTGCATTATTATTTTTTGCCGTTGAGCCTTTGTGCCATTGCGCCGTTGCACCCTCTTCTATCCTTTCATTTATTTCGTCAATAACCGGTTTTACGTCAATATGCCTGTGTCCGCCTCTTAAGTGATGCACTGCGATATTGTGTTTTGTAAATTCTTTCTTCTCGAACTTTTTTTCATCTTTCCCCCAGAATACAATGATCTTTTTATCGTCAATTTTCATTATTTCATGCAGAACATCATACGGCCAGCGCTTAAGAGTAAACCCCACCCTGTCTAAAAAATGAATCTTGAAGTCTGAGTTGTATGACGGGGAAAGCAATACAATAAATTCCACTTTATCTTTCCATTTATCGCTCATTAAATTGTAGAGAAAAGGCACCACTTCAGATCCGAATGAATAACCGGCAAAAATGAATCTCCTGCGATTATATCTTTTCAAATTCAGATCAATATAGGGCAAGATGCTGTCAAGGGTCTGCTGAGGGGTTTTCCGCTTGCGGAAAAACTTATATGAATTGATACACATCAGAGGGACATTATTTGTACATAAGCTGTCGGTTAATTTTTTATCAAAATGACTCCTGCCTGAATCACCCGTAAAAAAAATTACTAATGGCTTGTCGCTGGTAATAGTATCACTGCATACAGGATGTATTATATAATTTGTCTGAGCCTGGGCGGTGCAGGAAAATATAACAAGTAAATAAAACAGATACTTTCTGAACATGGCTGATAAGACAAAAGACAAAAGTATAAAGATAAAAGTGAAAAGAGAACAGTGAACAGTGAACAGTAAATAGTAAACAATAAACAGTAAATGCCAAAACTTCGTAAAGGCATAAGGAGGCAATGGCATTTTGGGAAAACCAAATCCTTGTAACTCAGTATTAACTCAGTGATACTCCGTGGTTAAAAGAGATTGCACATTCCTGTAAGCGCATCCTTCGGCAGGCTCGGGGTAAATCGCAATGGTTTAAATTCCAGGGAAGTTAAGAAAAAAGAACTTACAATGAGGAATTAAGGAGAAACACAGAGAGCAACAGAGGAAAAAGGCATGAGGAATGAGGCGTGAGGTGTGAGGCATGAGGCAAAGTCTAAGGTTGAGGTTGAGCAATTAAGTGGGACAACTACGTGTTACTCCGAGAACAACTCCGTGCGACTCCGTGTTTAAAAAGTAGTTGATCTGCGCCTATTTTATTATACCGTTTTGCCTTTGGACTCACCTGAATGACTCGTCAAGTGACTCAAGCAGCCTATCTATATCATTTCTCGCAATATGCAAATGCGGCGAAAACCTCACCGAATCACCTCTTTGACTGATGTAAATTTTCCTTTTGCTTAATTCCGCTACCAGGTTCCCTTTATACTTCGCGGGAATTGTTGCCCCGAACATGTGCGGAGATCGTTGAGAACTATCAGGCAACTGAAAACCCAATGCGGAAAGATGGTCAGCAATCCTGTTATTTATTTCTACAAGAGAATCAGAAATATTACCTATCCCCCACTCTTTTAGCTGTTCAAATGCGGCAATTACTCCAGGTAATATTGTCGTAGTACCTTTCTGACCTACGTCAAAACGTCTCGCTCCCGGCATATAATTATCTGAAGAAAGAACGAGTGACCCGAAATCTCCGGCATTCTCCCGGGCCTGCCACGATTCTTCAAGCGGTCTTGAATCCCTCCACCGTTCAGAAACATACATAAGAGAGAAACCATATGGACAAAGAAGCCATTTGTAACCGGCCGAAACGAGAAAATCAGGTTTTACTTCCTCCATTGGAAAAGGCATTGCTCCCAGACTCTGTGTTGCATCTATCGCCATCATAACATCAGCTCCAACAGCCTTCCGGATATCTAAAAGATTAATGAAGCCGCCGTTTGTCCAGTGAGAGCTAAATAACGCAAGTACCTTTATGCTTTTATCTATACTATTAATTATTGATTTTGTCCAGTTTCCATCTGCCGGCACCGGAACTTTTATTATCCGCACTCCCATCTCCCTGGCAATGCGTGTCCATGGCAGAACGTTACTTGGAAATCCCTCCTCCAGGATCAGAATTGAATCACCTTTTCCCAGCTGTGGTTCTACGGCCCTGACGGCAG
>Ga0302206_1000771_pt1 | contig 12280 bp, 9 predicted proteins | sample II_Fen_E2_1_FD_194581 | JGI IMG/M metagenome (GOLD analysis project Ga0302206, IMG submission 194581) | Peat permafrost microbial communities from Stordalen Mire near Abisko, Sweden - II_Fen_E2_1 | ecosystem: Environmental > Terrestrial > Soil > Wetlands > Permafrost | place: Sweden: Abisko...
GGGGTAGGAGATACGGGGCTTAATACCGGAGGAATGGGTGCGGTTTCTCCTGTCCCGTTTGCTGATCAGAACTTCATGAAAAAAGTGAAAGACAGGATAATTGATCCTACTATGAGAGGATTATCAGCCGATGGAATCAGATATACTGGATTTATTTTCTTCGGTCTGATAAATGTTGAAGGGAACCCGTATGTGATTGAATATAATGCAAGACTTGGAGATCCTGAATCCGAAGTAATAATACCAAGAATAAAGAGTGATTTGTTTGAGCTGATTGAGGGAGTCGCTAATGGGGATCTTTCTGAAAGAGAAATTGAAATAGATGAAAGATTCGTTACAACTGTGATGCTGGTATCAGGCGGATATCCGGGAAAATTTGAAAAGGGGAAGCCTGTTCATGGTCTGGATCTGACAGATAGGAGTGTATTATTTCATGCAGGCACAAGAAATGAGGGAGATAAGGTTGTTACCTCAGGTGGACGCGTTATAGCCGTAAGTTCCTGGGGCCATACAATGAAGGATGCTCTGAAGGAATCTTACAGGAATGCAAAACTTCTGAACTTTGACGGTAGTTATTACCGGAGTGATATTGGATTTGATTTATAAACAGATGCTTCTACGTATTTTTAAAGGAACAGATCCTGGAGTAATATTCCTGATTATTATTACAATTATTGCTGTATGGATCAGTGCCATCATGAATCAAAGGTTACACCCCAGGTATATATATGAGACTGATCCAATGCCTCTTTATGGTCTTCTGAAGACCGCTATATATAATAGTCATAATGTGGGTGTGATTCTTTCCTTTTTGATAGTCTCAGTAATGGCTGTACTTGTTGTAAATTTCAATACTACTGTATTTTTTATAAATGAAAGGACTTTCCTTCCTGCATTATTTTATGTGTTGTTCGGGGGCTTATTTCCTGATCAGCAATTGCTTAATCCAGTCCTTCCGGCTTCAATATTTCTCATGTTTGCAGTAATGAGAATTATGGATAGTTATCATATTACAGGCACCGCTTATAACTATTTCGATGCTGGAATTCTGATCAGTACCGGTAGTTTGTTCTATGCAAATCTGATATGGTTTGGACTTTTGGTAATCATAGGGATCGCTTTGCTCAGAACCGGAAATCTGAAAGAAATTGTAATCTCAATTCTGGGATTATTAACACCCTATCTCATTACTTTCGGACTTTATTATGTAATCGGAAAAGACATAAGTGCTTTGCTGAAACTTCTTGGTGATAATCTTTTTAGCAAGGCAATATTCTATCCATTCCCCAGGATTACAGTAGCAGCACTCGTTTTTATGGGTGGATTAATCTTGATAAGTACAGTTCAGGTTATTAAGAAGATGAATACAAAAAAAATCAAGTCGAGAAAAACTTTTTCACTGATGATCTGGATTTTTTTGATATCGATGATAGTCTATTTTGTTCAGCCATCAGCTTCTGTTGAAATAGTTTGGCTGGCAAGCATTCCGGTCAGCTATTTTCTGACACACTATTTTTTAACTGTTAAAAAGAAGCTTGTGCCGGAAATATTATTCTTTATGATGTTTGTATTTATTCTGCTGATACAGATGTGGTACCTTAAATGATGATTTTATTTTATCATTGATACAACTCCTACTCCGGATCCCTGCTGTCCATCTGTGAAATCATAATTAATCGTATATATTCCACTCTTATGGCACTCAAAATCAACGTATGGGTAAGTCTTGCCTGTTTTCTTATCGAAGGTAGAAAGGATCAGTTGGTTTCCATCATCTTTGATTACCAGATAAAGCTGGCCCTTGGAATTCTCTTCATTGCACATTGAAAACCTGTACTTGGTAGATTTCCAGAGCGACATATTTGCCTTGTATCTTAATTCACTCTGAGTAGTTGAGTTGCCAAGTTGTATTCTGAAATCCTTCAGGTATTTAGCATCGGCTCCTGCATTTGCAGCGCAACTGCTAATAAGAGGATCTGAGACCTGTCCATAGGATAGCATCCCGAGAGTAAATAAAATTGTAAGAGTTATTAAAGTTTTTTTCATACTAATTATTTATAATTAGCCTGTCCCTGATATTCTTGGTAATTTCTATAATACCGTCCAATTGTTCTTTTGACATATTAACAACACTTGTTTCAGTTTGTTTTATAGTCAGACCACCATTTTTCTCAACACTTACCGGATCTCCTTGTGTATAAGTAATTCTGATGTCGCGATATTTTTCTTTAATGCTCTGCATATCTTTGCACAGGTTGGAGAATTCATGGTCGCGGTTGCAATAAGGGCTTATAAGAAGCAGAAGATCATTTAGAATTATCTTTTGTTCCCCAATTCTGTCACTTAATATTTTATTCGGATAGAGGTTCAAAACCTGGGTTGCGAGATATTGCCCCTCAATCCATACTCCTATAATCATTAGCGCTGAGAGCTGCCCGCGATCGTCGCTTCGCAGATAAGAATCTATTTTACTATAGGAATTTATCGAAATGAACAGGAGTGAGTCAAGATTGGATTTGTTTTTTGATAATCTTTTTATTGATTCAAAATCAAAAAACTGGCCGACTTTAATATCATCTGCAATCTTTCTGATTGAAGATAGAATCTCGAGGGAAGACCCCGTTTTTTCATACATATTCAGATATCCAAGATCAGCACCAAGTATTCCGAGTTTAAGTGCCTTGTCAAAACTTGTGCTTTGTTTACCGGCATCTATTGACGATGCAAGGTAGTTTTGTGAGAAAGGAATTTGTAATGTCTGAAGAAGATTTGCGATCTCAACAGGTGAAGAAATGTTTTTGGAAATATCAGCAATTGCTTCGGGACTTAGTTTTTCAGCTTCTGAAACAGGAACTGAATCAGATTGAGGGAATACGAATTCAGTAGTTTTACTTTTTGAGTTCCTGCAAGAGAAACCAAAAATGGCAATCGCCAGAAATAAAAATACTCTCCCTTTCATTTAAAATGATCGATATGTTAAAACAAAAATACAAAAAAATACCTATTTAAAGTTTGCTAACTCTTTATTTCAGGTTTTTAAATTTGAAGAACCTTACTGTTTTACGATTCAACTCAAAATAAAAGAGCCCCAGAAGTCTTTTGACCCGGATAATTATTTCTTACCTGTCAATCCTTTTATAATATCTACTTCCTCCTGTTTATATGGACTGCCGTTTTTCCTGAAAATGTCGTGGAACCATAAAACCGGTTCCGATCCATCGGATATAGGAGTATCCCACGCATAAATTGTATTCGTTTTTCCTGAGACAAATCCCCAGTTTATTGCACCAATATTCTGGGCTTTCAGAATTGGCATGATATTGGAAAAAAGGCTATTATTGCGCCTTGCCATATATTCGGTACAGATCATCGGACGATCATATAATTTTAGAGAATCAATCATCTTCTGATGATTCGCTGCCTCGGAATAATTATGGTAAGAAATGATATCAGAATTGTGAACCTGAAAGGAGTTAAGTTCCTTAAGACTATTGTCCCAGACACCACAAGTCAAAGGTTGCGAGGGGTTTATTTCACGGCTCCATTTAAAAACATTTTTTAGCAACTGCAGCGATCTGTTCCTGTAATCTGAATTTCCTGGTTCATTGTATAGATCCCAGGCTAGTATCCTTGTGTCTGAACTGAAAGTATGAAGCAGATCCTTCACATATCTTTCCAGGGTATTGGCAACTTCAGGATTTGTGTAAATAAGTTCACCCGGGTCTCTTACCCAACCGGAATTATGAACTCCTGGTTTTGGATCAGGTTGTTTCCCCGCCTTATAGGTCGGATTCCAGCAGTCATCAAATATTACGAATATTGTTTTTATCTTATGTTCTGCGGCTATTGAAAGGTATATATTTATTCTCTTCTTAAAGCCTGTACTGTCGGTTTGCCAGGCCAGGTGATGGAGATAAACTCTCATGCAGTTGAAACCGATATTTTCTGCCCATCCCAATTCCCGATTAATAGTAGCTGAATCAAAAGTTTCTGACTGCCACATCTCCAATTGATTTATAGCTGTACTCGGGATGAAATCAGAACCTCTTAACCAGGGCAATTTCTTAGCCCATTCTTTCGCTTTTTCAGTGCTCCATACTGATACCTCAGGTGTTTCCTTCCCTTCTTTTGGTTTTGTAGTCTTGCAGGAGAAAGACACAGTAACAAAAAGGATTATTATGATTGCCGTTGCTGAATATTTTGAATTCATAAATAGGGAAAATTAGGATTTGCTGTTAATAAACTTCAAGTTCAGAATTGATTTACCTCTGATCAGCTTTTAGTATGAAGGCTGAAAGGATAAAGATGAAAAAATTTATGTTCAAATACAAGTTACATGTTTCCATCCGGGGGAATGTTAAATAAAAGAATCCTGTAGAGAAGCCCTATACGGGCGTCTCAGAAATATCACATCCCTTCGGATTTAAATGTAGAGACGCCCTACACGAGCGTCTTAGGATTATCGCATCGGATTTAAATGTTAGGATACCGGTGTATAAAATTTGAGACGCCCATGTATATAATTTGAGACGCCCATGTAGGGCGTCTCTACAGTAAATAACACATTGCATCGGTTATAAATGTAGAGACGCCCTATACGGGCGTCTCAGGATAAAATGTATAAAAAACATCTAACCCGGCATGTGAATATGATAGATCTGAATATGTAATTTGAGACGCCCATGTATATAATTTGGGACGCCCATGTAGGGCGTCTCTACAAGAAAAATGTTTTGTAATGTCCTCAGGGATTTATAAATTGTACCTGTCTCGCTAATTACATAACCTGATGACTGAAAGATTCAGGAACAAATATCGTGCAGCAACAACGCGGTTATATGGTTACGATTATACACGTAACGGGGCGTATTTTGTAACTATATGCACGAGAAAAAAAATACCTTCTTTAGGGATTATCGTTGACAATAAAATGATCTTATCTGATATAGGTGAAATGGTAAAAGAGTTTTGGCTGGAAGTCCCAATTCATTCTCCTAATGTCAGCCTTGATGAGTTCATTATTATGCCAGATCACATTCATGGGATAATTATTATAAAACCGATAATAGAATCAAGATCAGATTTCTCGACGATTGGAAAGTCCGGATTGGTCGGCTCTACAATTAAAAATTCCGGGAATAAATGCTGGAAATCAAAATCAATCGGATCAATCTTGAATCAATTTAAACGCATATGTACCCTCAAAACAAAATTATCGGGATTAGACCTTTCATGGCAACCTCGTTATTATGATCATGTAATACGGTCTGATAATGAATTAGATCGGATACGTGAATATATTAAGGATAATCCTAAAAAATGGACAACCGATTAATATAGATAATAAATCTAGATGTAGAGACGCCCTACATAGGCGTCTCACGAATTAATGTATCGAAGCAAATGGAAATATGTAGAGACGCCCTACATGGGCGTCTCTGTATATAGTTCATAAATAAATCTATAACCCGGCATCTGAATTATGAGATGTCTGAATATGTAATATGGGACACCCTGTATATAAAATGAGACGCCCATGAATATAATTTGAGACGCCCATGAATATAATTTGAGACGCCCATGAATATAATTTGAGACGCCCATGAATATAATTTGAGACGCCCATGTAGGGCGTCTCTACAGTTATTGTATCGAATTTCATTTATGGGATTGACGCGTATAACATTTTTGATAGGTTTGCATTTGTTGATATATTTAATGTAGAGACGCCCTACACGGGCGTCTCTGGAATCATCACATTGCATCTGATATAAATGTAGAGACGCCCTACACGGGCGTCTCATGAATTATCACATTACATCGAATTTAATTGTAGACGCCGGTATATATAATATGAGACGCCCGTGTAGGGCGTCTCTACACATTATAAATTGGAATAATCCTTCTCCCGATTAAGCCCCAAGATTTCACTATTCAGCATGAATTTTGAACCACTCTGCAACTTATTTTTTTTTTGAAAAAGGTTCTGGTTTTACTTTGATCAGGATTAGTAAATAACCATAAAATAAAAAACAATGAAAAATCAATTTTATTCAGTTTACGCAGGACTTGTGTTGGGTCTGCTGATTATTTTATCGACTGTTGGAAATGGACAAAGCAATAAGAAAGTTGAAAAAAAGTATTTTAAGAAATTGCCGGAACTGCAGAAAAACAATGCATTACAGAAGTACAGAATGACAGCAGTTTATATCAACAGGGACCTGTATGGAAAATTCACAGGAAAAACAATGGTTTCAGGAGATTATACATGCGGACTACCCGGCGATAGTTCAATGTGGAGTAATGTTTATATTTCAGCCTCTGACAATTTTTCTAACCCTTTCCCTGCCGGGAAAAAACAGGAATATATGGAAAACTTCAGATATGTTCCTTCAGATAAAATGATTCAAGAGACTGCATTTAAGAGTTTCCCTAAGACGGTTGACAATATATTTGCACGAAACCTGATATGGGATATGATGTCGACAGATATCTTTGCATGGAATTACTACGACTCATTGAAGCTGAATGTGCCTTATATAATTCCGGATATTAAAGGTGAATTTAGTATGGCTGACATTGGTAACTATTCGCACAACAAGATAATGTTAACCTGGAAGGGATTAACAGAATCAAACGGGCAGCTATGTGCTGTAATAGATTTCAATGCCATTGACAATAAGATTGAACTGACCATGGATCTGATCAAATCGAAAGGAACTGAACAATACTGGGGATCAATCCTGATTTCACTAAAAACACGTACGATTGAACAGGCAGTGATGTACAGCGGGACAATCCAGGAAATTGAAGTTAAGGGTATAAAAGATAAAATACTGATGAAAACGATACGAGAACTGAATATTGATAAGATTAATTAAGGAACTAATATACTTGTTGAAATGGAATCGTCCCAGCCATATAATATTCTGAATCTTCGAAAACCAGCTTCACATATTACTTTTTTTATTTTTTCTGTTCTGGTGACTGTATTTACTGCGCTTTCAGGCAAAAATGATAATTCGCACGCCTTCCTTTTGAGCATGTTCACTATGCTTTTTGTGCAGCTTGAAGTCTTTGTCTATTTAGGTAACAGACTATTTGCCAACCTGAACTTTGATAGAAGTCCAGGCGAAATAACCAGGATTGTACTTGTCAGGTTTTCGATATTCCTGGCGGGCTGCCTTTTTGTATCAATGATTCTTTTCATAGGGCTTCAATATTTAAATCTATCTATAAATGGTAAGAACGTATCAAATGTGTTAAGTGATTTTTTGCATACAGGTTTCCATTACTGGATCAAATCGACAATTACCGGTTTGACTGTTGGAGCCATCATTTTCATTGTATTGCTCTGGCAGGCCTCCCTGAGACGGGAACAGAAGCTCAGAGAAGAAAACCTGATCTTTCAGAATGAAACTTTGAGGACCCAGGTAAATCCCCACTTCTTGTTCAATAGTCTTAATACACTTTCATCTCTCGTTGTAACCCAACCTGAAGTTGCAGAAGAATTCATAAACAGGTTATCATCAATTTACAGGTATATACTAGAGAATAGTACAAGGGATAAAGTTCCAATAGGAGTGGAATTGTCATTTATCAGAGATTATTTCTTTCTTCACAAAATACGTGATGACGGTAAAATTCAGATAGATATAAAGGTTGATGAGACCAGCAATTATGAAATTCTTCCTGTGTCGCTTCAGATACTTGTTGAAAACGCTGTGAAGCATAATAAGGCCACCAGGGAAAGTCCATTGTTGATTTCAATTTACATTGAAAATAAGCACATTGTGGTCCGGAACAACCTGCAAAAAATGGCCGTGCAATTAGAATCAACACAAATAGGACTTAAAAACCTTGCGCAGCGTGTAAAACTTATTTCAGGGAAAGTACTGATAATTGAAGAGTCGTCTAATAATTTTACTGTTAAAATTCCTTTGCTGTAATGAACATACTTATTGTTGAAAATGAAAAACCTGCCGCTGAAAAGCTTGTCAGGTTATTAATGAAAATTGACAAGTCAATAACCATACTTGGTGTCGTCGAGACAGTCGAGGAATCCATAAACAGAATTCAGGAGAAGCCATTGCCCGATCTGATCCTTATGGATATACAGCTTGATGACGGATTGTGTTTTGAAATATTCGAAACCACCAATGTCGATATTCCGGTAATCTTCACGACAGCTTACGATGAGTATACACTCAAAGCATTCAAGGTAAATAGTATTGATTATCTCCTTAAACCAATAGATGAGGAATTACTTAGATCTGCCCTGGCAAAATTTATGAAGCTATATGCTGACAAGGACCCTTTTAAAAGAGATTTCAAACAACTGCTCTATGAGTTCAGAAATCAATATAAATCAAGATTTCTTATAAAGATTGGAGAGAAGTACAGGTCAGTTACTGCTGCAGATATAAGCTATTTTTACATAAATGAACGAAGTGTATTTTTAAGCGATAACAATGGGAAAGATTATGGTGTTGACTATTCCCTTGAACAGTTGCAGACATTGCTCGATCCACGTAAATTCTTCAGAATTAACCGCGAATGTATAATCAATATTGAAGCTATTTCACTTATGTACAGTTTCTCTTCAAGCAGGCTGCAGCTGACACTGAAGGATAAAGAAAAAAGTGATTTGTTTGTTGTAAGCCGTGATAAAGTTACTGAGTTTAAAAGATGGATAGATAAATAGATTAATAGCGATCCAACCACCTGTATCTTCTTGCACTATCGCCAAATTTCCAGGCAATATTTATTTCATGAGTACCGTATGTAATTCTTTGAATCTCCTGAAGTGTAAAATCAAATGCATAGCCAATGAAAACATTCGAATATTTTACTCCGATGTTTGCAATAATTGCACCACTGGTTCTGTATGATAATCCGGCCCAGAAAGATTGTTTGTAAATAGAATTTAATCCAATTTCTGCCAGGGGTTTTACATAAGGTATTTGTTGTTCAGACATCATAACCAAAACGGAAGGTCTGAGCTCTATATCTTTCCGTGGTTCAAAGCTGTAAGAACCGAACAGATAATAGTGTCTGTACAAATTGTAATTTGAATAGGCAGGGTTCCCTATTTTTGCAGATCCGCCGAATAGTTGATATACTGAAAAACCCACATTGTACTTTCGGTTCAGCAGGTAGATTCCGAATGTGCCATCAGGCATGAAAATTCCACGCCTGAGCTTATCGTTAAGTGCCGGATCATTCTGGTCTTCCAAAGAGAGTTGCTTTTCATTAATCCTGAAATAAGTTCCCGTCAGAGAAAGACCAAATGAGAGTTGGGTCATTTTGTGAAGCCAAAGATGATAAGCGTATGAAACCTGAAACCCGGTTCGTTGAATAAGGCCACTCTGATAACTGAAAACTGAAGCTCCAAGACCCACCCTGGCATCGTTCTCAGGTCTGAATACTGTTTTATTATTTTTTAATTCAACGTTACCATGATGTTTCAGAAACCGTGTCTGGACACTAAAAGAAAATGTTTGTGGAGCACTGGCGAGTCCCATCCATTGTTTCCTGGCAGTCAGGTTAAGACTTGTGTACCCGTCGCTGCCTGCAACTGCGGGATTTATCAGAAATTTATTGTACAGATACTGACTATATAAGGGAAGTTGCTGAGCAAATGATACCTGCCCAATTACTACAAAAAATATAATATAAATAATCTTTTTCATAACGGCTGAAATTTTCATTTCTATTTGATTAATGTCACACTTCCCGCAATGGGTTTCGATCCATTATGCAGATTGATAATATAGAAGTAGGAATCGATAGGTAATTTCATATCATTGCTCCTTCCATCCCATGGTACAGGATATCCTTTTTCAGATTTCCAGACAGTCTGACCCCAGTTATTGATTATTGTTACTTCCATATGGGGATATAATTCTGTATTTCCAATATTCAGAACATCATTAATAAGGTCACCATTTGGAGATATCGCGTTCGGAATGATAAGGCAGGATTCATTCTGAGGATTAACCTGAACTGAATCACGTACCGAACAACCATTAAGATCGGTAACAGTAACTTTATATAATCCAGGTATAATATTAGAAAGATTTGCATCGGTAGAGTTATCTGACCACTTATACTTATAATCCAAGCCATGAATTCCACCGGTAACAGAAAGTGCGATTGCACCATCAAGTTTATCGGGACAGAATGGTTCGGTTACATCGAAGGTAAGCTTAATTAACTCAGGCTCTGTGAGAGTCACTGACGAATCTGCATGACAATTATTTGAATCAGTTATAATTACTTTGTAGAGACCGGCAGGAAGATTTTGTCTGGAATTTCCAATAAACCCATCCTCCCAGTGATAAATTGCCTGACCAGTAAAATTATGAGCTAAAACTGCAATAGATCCTGTACTTGCACCTGAACAGCTGATATTATGTTGCCCGTCTGCACTGGTGGATGGTGCAATTGACATTACAAGCTTGCCTGGTTCGGTCAGCGTTACTGTTTCTGTAACAGAACAATTATTCTTATCGGTAACTTGAAGAACATATTGTCCTGCCTTTAGTCCTGAGATATCTTTTGTTGAGGATGTAAATCCATTCGGGCCAGTCCAGTTAAATGTGTATTGTTTACCATCACCTGTTGGAGTTATCTTAATATATCCATCCGTCATTCCAAAACAACTTATGTTGAATCCGTTAAATTCAGATATTGTTATAGAGAAATCGTTTAACAGATCCGGTTGTTTGTTTACAGTTATGCTGGTTAGAGGCGATAAACAATTACCTGCGTTTCGAGCTGACAAGGTATGCAATCCGGCAGCTACAGATGCAAATCCGCCTGCAGGGTATGCCTGATATGTTGCTCCGTCTAGACTGAAAGTCAGAGCATCAGTAGCTGAAGTTATTGTAATCGTACCGGTGGCTGTAATGCAAGTTGGATCAATTACTGAAACAATTGGTGCTTCAGGAGCTCCGGGGAATGGAACAATATCAACAGTAGCTGATGGTGGAGAAACGCATCCGGTTTCATTGGTGACTGTAAAGTTGTACGATCCGATTGCAATTCCTGAGATCGTTGTACTTGTTCCTGATCCTTTTATTGCACCAGGATTTATGGTCCAGTTTCCGGATGGCAATCCACTTAATATAAGGCTTCCGGTTGGAACAGTACATTGAGGTTGTGTGATTGCCCCCAGTGTTGGCGCATTCGGAAACGCGGAAGATGCGTCGATAATAACCGTGGAGGATGGAAGCGAGGTACAACCGGAGGCTAAGCTAACTGTAAATTTATAACTCCCAGCAGTAAGGTTTGCAATTGTTATGGTTGTCCCTGTTCCTGATACAGATCCTGGGTTGATTGTCCAGATTCCCGTTGCAGGCAATCCATTAAGGGTAACACTGCCTGTAAGTGCAGTACATGTGGACGGCTGGGTAATAGCTCCAATTCTCGGGGTAGCCGGAGTACCTGGAGGTGAAATTATTACAACATCTGTTGAAGGCAGGGAAATACAACCAGCATCACTTGTAATGTTAAAATTATAGGTACCCGGAATAAGGTTTATTATAGTTGTACTCGTTCCAGTTCCGATTATCCCTCCAGGATTAATAGTCCATGTTCCTGTTGCAGGCAAACCATTTAACACCACGCTTCCGGTTGGGGACGAGCATGCATAAGGTTGCGTAATAGTTCCTACTACCGGTGCTGTAGGAGCTACCGGTGCGGCACTTATAACAACATCCGCTGAAGTATTTGATATACAACCTGCAGCTGAAGTAACATTGAAGTTATAGGTTCCGGGAATAAGATTTGAGATAGTTTTTGTAGTTCCTGTTCCGGAGATTGCTCCCGGATTAATAGTCCAGGTCCCAGTTACAGGCAGCCCATTTAATACTACGCTTCCGGTTGTTGCAGAGCAAGAAGAAGGTTGTGTGATTATTCCAACTAATGGTGCTGTCGGAGCTGACGGTGCAGGATTTATAACAATATCCGCTGATGCATGTGAGATACATCCGGGATCACTGTAGACAGTAAAGTTATAAGTACCGGGGGCAAGGTTTTCGATAGTTATACTTGTCCCATTTCCTGTAATACCACCTGGGTTAAGAGTCCAGGTTCCTGTGCCGGGCAGACCTGTTAACACGACACTTCCTGATGATGCCGTACATGAAGAAGGCTGTGTGATCGTTCCAACGATCGGCTCTTTTGGAGCTGAAGGAGCAATATTGATGATTACATCTGCTGATGCACGTGATATACATCCTGCAGCACTGGTTACAATAAAGTTATAAGTGCCCGG
>Ga0302206_1000772_pt1 | contig 12274 bp, 11 predicted proteins | sample II_Fen_E2_1_FD_194581 | JGI IMG/M metagenome (GOLD analysis project Ga0302206, IMG submission 194581) | Peat permafrost microbial communities from Stordalen Mire near Abisko, Sweden - II_Fen_E2_1 | ecosystem: Environmental > Terrestrial > Soil > Wetlands > Permafrost | place: Sweden: Abisko...
AAACCATACTCAAATTTTGGCCGGACTCATTTCTATGCACCATATAAATTGATAGGAAATCTAAAAATAGATACTTTTTGGTTTAATATTTTTATTCTCTGGTTTGCCACATTGATCCTCTATATTGTACTATATTTTAATGGATTGCGAAAAGCACTTGGACTTTTTGAGAACCTTAGATTTAAAAAATCAAACTGAAAAACAAATGCCTAAATTCTTCTATTCTTCTCTCAGTCTGGACTTTACATCTTCATCAAATGGGTTTTGTCTTCATAACTCACCATTGATATTCAATGTGTTAAGATAAGAATATTATATTCTCGTATTCTTCTGGATCAGAAGGCCAGCGCGGCAGTCTGTCCCCTTCGCTAAAATTGCTCCCGCCGAAGCGGGACAGGCTCACCGGGCAATTTTTTAACGCTCGGTCCGGTTCGAGACTTGACTGGACAACAAAAAGCCGCCCTTCGACTTCGCTAAGGACGGCTGTTTTGTTTATTTGGCTCTTAAATATAATTGAGTAATTTCACATAAGTGTTATTACAGTCTTGGAATGCAAACGAATAAACGCCTTTTAATGAAAATAAAATATTTTTTTCTCGCCATTTGCATTTTTGCCTCTGGATGCAAGTATAACAATAGTAGCTCAACATTGAAAAAACTTAATATTGAGATAGAAGGGAAAAATCGGGAATATATTTTATACATTCCTAAAGGCTTGCCCTCGAATTCACCTTTGGTTATAGCACTTCATGGCTATACTGATAATGCAAATTCCTTTATGAATTATACAGGGCTTAACCTGGTTGCCGATAAAAACGGTTTTGCAGTCTGCTACCCTCAAGGTCTTGTTGACAGCTCACGAAATACCTTCTGGCAAGTCGGTTATTCATTCCACAGAAACGAGAAGGTAGACGATGTTAAATATTTGACTATTCTGACAAAACATCTGCAATCCAAATACGGATTTAACCCAAACGAGACATTTGCGACAGGAATGTCTAATGGCGGAGATATGTGCATAATGCTGGCTTGCAAAAAACCTGATTTATTTAAAGCAGTTGCGCCAGTAGTAGGATGCATGATGAAAACTGCCTTCGATTCATGCAATTCTTCTGTACCTATCCCTGTGTTTATGATCAATGGAAGTAATGACAAAATAACCTGGTGGGATGGTGATATTTACGACAGGCAAGGTTATGGAATTTATTATTCTGTAAAGACAACTTTCGATTTTTTTGTTAGAAAAAACAACTGTACAAAAGTATCGGTAGATACTCTTCCTCAAATCGGTCTAAATGACAAAAGTTATGTTATTTCTACAAAATACACAAGCGGATTGAATGGAAATCAGGTATGGCTCTATTCTGTCATAAACGGAGGACATGACTGGATTGGGAAAGGAGGAAATATGGATGTGAATGCAAGCGAAGTGATATGGGATTTTTTCAAACTCAAACAGTCTGTTCGCGGTAAAGTGGAGGATTAAATTTAACTCACTTATTGTCAGGTTTTTGAATGGAATTGGTACATAATTGGTCTAGAATGGTTCATAGATCTGTGGTAATTAATACCATCCTTATAATATAATAAAACCATCCACCTAAATATCACTTCAGGTGGATGGAATATGTAGTAAATAATTTAAGTAAATAAACTTAACTACTGAATGAGCTATTTATCCTCCGGAGTCGTAGGAACCTTCTTAACAAATACTCCATCCTTGTCATAAACGAGTGTCATGGAGGTAGCATCCTTAACAATAACTACATGATAGGTTACAATGTCATTTTTCGTAACGCTAAAGGCTTCTTTAATAGTATAACCAACATAATCTTTCGCAATATTTTCTGTTATAGGTTGTTGAAGATCAGCTAAAACGACAGGAGTGCGGACACCCTTTTCTTTAGTGTCTGTGGTTTTGGTGGTCTGTGCATTTACTGCCAGAACTGCCATAAATAATACAAAAACGATTAAAACTTTTTTCATAATAAATAAAATATTTAGTTAAAAAACTTAAAAATACTTTCTGGTTTTTTTGTTTAAATAGATGATTAAAGCGCTGTAATAATCTTGTCAAATCTGAACAATCCAATTTCATTTTAATTCTGTATTGTTCTTTTTTTATATTTTAAGTTTTGAATAAAATTTTGAGATGCAATGATAATTCTATAAACTCCTGAAATCGTTACATAATCTTTGAAATAAGTTACATAATTTATAGCCTTTACGGTAGGTTGCGTCTTTAATGTTTCGCATCTGCTTTGTCTGTAACTTTTACAGCAACTTCTGTTGGCGAAACTTTTCCAGTGAAAAAATCGGCATAGGCCCGGGTAAATTCTGCACCATAAAAAAATATCATGGAAGAATAACTCACCCACAAAAGAATTAATACAATGGAACCTGCTGCACCGTATGCTGAACCGGGATTTGTTTTGCTTAAATAAAATCCAATTGCGGTTTTTCCAAGTATAAAAAGAAATGCAGTAAGAACTGAACCCCACCACAGATGTTTCCATTGAATTTTTGCGTCAGGTAATATTTTGAATAAAAGTGCAAATAGGAGCATGACGACTCCAAACGAAATAATAAAATTAAGCATGTAAAATATTATGAGCACAATGTTTGGCCAATGATTCATCACCCAATTGCCTATGACTGCAATTATAGTAGTGATTGTAAGCGAGATTAGCAGCAAAAAACCTACAGACAAAATCAGCCCAAATGAAAATAGCCGCGTACGAATTACTGTAAAAATTGCTCTGCGCGGTTTGGCTTTTACTTCCCAGATGACGTTTAACGCCTTCTGCAGTTCTACAAACACACCTGTTGCACCAAGAAGTACCGTGATTATTCCGATGATGGTTGCAAGCACTGATTTATTTGTATGGCTAATACTGATGATCATATCCTGAATCTGCCTCGCTGTTTCTACACCCATTATTGAAGATATTTGTGTATATAATTGTCCAGTAATGATATCTTTCTTAAAAAAAAGTGAGCCAATTGAAATTACTATTACCAGTAACCCAGGCATACTGAAAATAGCATAATATGCAATAACGGCACTTTGCATAAAAGGATCTTTTCTCCACCAACGCCTGGAAGCTGAACCTGCAATTTTGAAAAACGCTTTTATTGTTTTTTTCATTAGATGACATTTTAAGAAGCAACAATTACATTTAATGCTTTTGGTATAATTTCAGCTAAAATATTCGTATTGACATAAGGAATTATTGCCAGTGTGGTTTTTAATTCAACCATCCCATTAATTACTTCATTTATTGTTACATCGTTGCCGGAAGAAAGATTTATTATTAGAATAGCTTTCAACTGTTATAAGATGCTTTCATGGTCTAAGAAATATATTGCATTAATTCTTACCGGTGGTCTAGACGTTAAGCTTTTGATGGATATCGTATTCCTTTTAGAGTCTCACCCGCAGCTTTGACAGCAATAATTGTTGCGTCTTCCCAGCTTTTGGGAGATGATGCCATTATTTCAATTACTTTAAGTACTGCCATGATGTAACCATACTAAATTAACTATTTGGAATTTTGTGATAATTCAGATACAAAGTTGGAATTCTTTAATCTGAGAACCATTACATAATTCCACGAATTGATTACATCAATTACAGGTTTCCCAGAGAAGTCCATTTTCTAGACTCATTAATAACCTGTTTGGAAGTAAAAGTAAAAGTTATAATATTAAAGATTTATAATCAGCTGAGAGTCGGCGACCACGAGCAGAAAACACTCAATTTTTAATAAATTTTTGCAGAATCTTCATTTCATATTTACGGTTTATTCCATGGATTTCAACCAATATAAAATAATATATATTTGTCATTAAATAACCGGAATATGACAATCAGAATCAAGGACGCATCTGGCAATACCAAAACAGTCAAAACACGGTCAAGACGTGATTTCATAAATCAGACAGTAGGAGGAATAGCACTTCTAGGTGCGCCTGGAGGTGGAATTTTAACCAGGATACCCAACAGAATAGCTCCGGGAAAACAGAAATGAGAAAACTTAAAATAGTAGTTACAGGCGGACATCCGGGAGATCCGGAATATGGTTGCGGTGGCACCATCGCAGGCAGGAATCGTCTAAACAAAAAGCCTGTTTTGCACATGCATCACAATCACCTGAAAAGTTTTATCCTCTTCAAGAACAGGTATGCAAGTTCCGTGGACTTGAATGCGGATGTAAGCTGGCTGAATCATTCATTCTTCAAATGCAGTCACAAACAGGTTTGTTATTACCAAATCGATAATTTTGAATTGAACCTGGAAGTTGTCGGAGGTTATGAATTTTAAGAAGGCAAATTCGCTATAAGCTGTATTATCTAAAAGCCATGGATTTAATCATTGAGAATTTGAAATATCTTTACAAAAGTATACTTTAGCTTATAATCTTAACTGGTGCACTTTGGTTTGAATACATTTGGTATCATGAAAAGTTTGCGTGAAGAAGAATTAGAAAAATTTATCAGAGATAATAAAGAGAAGTTCGATATATCTGAGCCTGAATCCGATCATGGTCAACATTTCTTAAAAAAACTGGTAAAAAAATTTAAGGAAGTAATCAACATAGTACCTTATTTAGTAAAAGTTGGTTTAGCAACAATACTTGTATTTTTTTTATCTTTTCTTATTTGGAGAGCCTATATCTGTCCTCCCCTGACACGCATTTCTTTAAAATACTTGAAAGCAGAACATGATTATAGATATCAGATCCATCGTAATACTCAACTTACTTATAATTATATAAATAATTCAGAGGAGAAAGCTAAATTCAGATTTGAACTTCAAAAATTTGATGATTCTTATGAAGTTTTAAAGAAACAATTGATAGATAATCCTTCTGTTGATAACATAGCTAATATGTTAAAGTTTTACCAGGAGAAATTGTTAACATTAGAAGAAAATATCCAGGATTATACAAATAAAAAATCACAAAGCAATTAATATTAAAGGATTTATAGGGAAATCCAATGCCCTTGATAATAGTTGGCAGGATTTCCTGGTGTCAGTTTCCCAGACTGTAAATCCTTACCCGATCACAATCATATTAACCGGTTTGCTTATTGAAGGTTTGAAGGCATCTATATTGAAATTCTATTCAATCTATTGTCGGGTAGCTAATAATTTTATTACCTTAGCAACTGATCAATTATCTTCTTGACACTATAAATCCTTTATAATTGTATGAAGTTATGGAAAACAAAATGCTAATAAAATCAGTCCACTACAGAAGAATATTAAATTCGCATGGGAGATTTACCAATGAGTTTATCATTTTTCTGAATAATGGTTCCATAGGCAGAGGTGCCTCACCGCAAGGTGAAACTATCAGTATTTATGAAGATAAACATATTGATATAAGCCCTAAAAAAATAATAGACGTGCTTCAGAAAGATGGAGTGTTTGATAAACCTGTGAATCAGGAAGATCTGGACATCTATCTTGAAGATAAGATGGGGTTTTTTGGCAGAAATAATTCCTATGCTTTATCATTAGCTTTTTATGACGCTAATGAACATTTTATGCAGACAGGTACCATCGAGACTCGTAACATTCAAAATAACCATATTCCCAAACAAGTTATTAATATATTGAATGGAGGGAATCATGCCTATACCAATCCGGTTCAGAGTGAGTTCTCTGAATTTCTGCTTGTTGCAAAGACAGATAACCTGATATCGGTTTTAAACGATCACGAGTTAATTCAGAACAAAGTAAAGGATGGATTAGCAAAAATGGATAAAATATATATCAATAAAAACCTGGTTCATAAATCAAAGCATGGTGATAATCGTGATTGGTTTGACTTTTTGCTGACGACACTTAAAGAATTAGGACTGGAGAAAGATTATGATCTGATGATAGATGCCAGTGCAGGCGACCTGTGGAATGGAAAGGAATATCGGTTTAGCATAAGCAATAATCTCTCTATGACAAAGGAAGAGATGTGTACTTATTGGTTAAATTTAATAAAGGACTATAATCTGACAATTCTCGAAGATCCATTTCATGAAACCGACTTCGAATCATGGCATAACCTGACTAACAATCAAACCAGATGCAAAATAGTGGGTGATAATCTTTACTCTGGTGATCATAAGAGAATTGCGGAAGGGATAAATAAAAAATACACTAATGGTATAATCCTTAAACCCAACCAGGCTGGTACAGTATCAAATACAATTAAAGCTATTAATCTGGTACAACAGAACAATCATTTGCTTATTACATCACATCGGTCAATTAGTACAGAATCCACTTTTTTAGCACATATATCAAACAAGTACAACGCAGAATATATTAAAAATGGTCCAATTTTTACTGATTATTCTTCAGTTGTACGTCTAAATGAATTTATTCGCTTAACAGGAATGGGATATGAATAAAATTACAAGGATTTTAACTATCAGGCATGGTCAAACAGCATATAATGTTGAAAAACGATATGCTGGTTCAATCGATATCCCTCTGAACGAACAAGGCATCGAGGATGCAGAAAATGCCGCTATTGTATTAAAAGACTATGAATTGGATATTGTGATTACCTCTAAGTTAAAAAGAGCAATTCAGACAGGTGAGCTACTAATCGCAGGGCGTAACATTCATATCATTCATAATAAATTATGTAATGAAAGAAATTATGGCAAGATGCAAGGTTTAACTTATAGTGAAGTAGAAGAAATAAAACCTAGGATTAAGTATTTTAAACTTAATAATGATTTTCATTCTTTAAATCCTCCGGATGGCGAGACTTTTCCGGTTCTAAGAAGAAGGGCGAAATTATTTTCTCAATTCATTTTTCAAAATTATATTGGCTCCAATATCTTAGTGGTATCAAGCAGTGCTTTTATGCAACAACTACATGGTATATTTCGTGGAACTCACTGTATGGAATCATTAAGAGATGAGATTCATAATCTTGATTGTACCACTTTTACTTTTAACGAGGCGAAGTTAATTGAAGAGATGACTGTAAGTCTTCGCAGGAATAATTCTGTCTTACTCCAATAAATTTTTGTTTCCTACGCTAAAAACTGATTTAAGGAGGAGGTTGAATATATCGCCTCAATAAAGGAAGATATTACCTGGCTTAGAAAAAAATTCATTACTAAAAAGTCAGAATTATAACAATATCAAATTGTTAAAGATATACAGGAAATCCCCTGGTCAATCGTATCAGGAATCCTTCTTCATGTATGAAATATAACTTTCAAATTTCCCTCGGGGTGATAATACAGGGCTTTCAACAATTTTAACATTTATGTCAATAATATTTTTTGACTTTTTGGTTAATAAATCCTTTATACTACTTAATTCCGACATTTTAAAGTGTTCACCGACAATTATTAGAAGATCGGTTTTCCCTTTCTCAGACTGAATGAACTGAGAACATATTATGTTATTGAATATAGGATTTGAAAGATCGAACGCAGAACTTGGTATGAATTCATCATTCATCCCATATAAACCAATAGTACTGCTTCTTTTGCCTTCAATACGATAATATTGTTTTTCAGGGATACAAACGTCATCAGTTTTGTACCTGATAAAAGGCATAATATTATTCAAGAATCCTGTTCCAACGATATTATAACTTCCATTTTCGTTAGGAATCTGTTCCGTAAAACCATAGTAAGGATCAAATCTGTAGAGGTTTCCGCCAATTCCTTCGGCTAAAACACATCTTTCACTATGCCCATAATGTACAGATGATTTTACTTTAAAAAATTCTTCAATAAAAGCTCGTTGCGCTTCATCTATATTCTCAGACATCAGAAAAATGCCTTTTAAATTCAGATGATGCTTAACCTTATTGTCGTCCAACAATTTTGCAAAATACCATATTGACGACGGGTAGCCGTTTAAATACTTTGGTTTGAATTCGACTATTTTTTTTGTTATATTAACTATGCTTGCTTTGGTTAATTTTATTGGAAAAAATATGAGTTCATTATGCATAGGATTAAATTGCCAAAGATCTTCTCCGAACTTAACCTGCCTGAATGTTGCCATCCGATCATTCAGCTTATATCCCAGTTTTTTCCGGTAATAATATAGAAATGCATTCTCTTTGAATACTGAATCATAATCAAGTAAAAATCTCAAAGGCGACCCTGTGCTCCCTCCAGTTGTTCCAGGATAATAGCCATTCTTAACTTTTTTCTGTGAAATGAGTTTATCAAAATTTTCAGTTACTATCTTCCTGGTAAGAAAAGGGATTATCTTTATCTCCTCAAAATCAGAAAACCTTAAGGGATCAAACGATATCTTATCAAATAATTCAGTATAATATGGAACAGTCTGGTAAGCATGTATTAAAATACACTTCAGCTGGATAAACTGATAATTCTTTATCTGGTCGGTGCTTAATGTTTCCCTTTGTTCAAGGAGCTTATAATATCTTGAAAATTCTTTGTTCTTTATCAGAGATTGCCGGAATAACGGAGCTGAAATATATTTCAGATTTTCCGGCATTTTATCTCTTATATTTTTCAGATATTGCCTATTCATTTGAGTATATATATTTGTAAATAACTTCTCTACCAATCTTCCCTATTGAAGATCCTGAATTTAGGTATGACTGCATAAAGATATTTCAAAGTTTTTCATAATTCAGTTCAAAACTTCCAAAAATAAAGTTTTTTTGCGGCTTTCTGAGGGTAGAAGCAGTGCAATGTATGGATTAAAAACAATATAATTTAAATTTAGCTTTAAATCTGATTTACTATTAATCTTACCTGATTCTTAAGTGGTCAGAGAAGAATGGATTTTGCATTCAGGTTTAAGACCTGATGGAACAACAAAACAGAGCAAGAGTAGGGGCTTGGGCGAGCACTTTCTTTCTATTTTGACTCAATTCGTTTGTATAGCTTACAATGCTCTCATTCTTCGTTTCTCAAAACTCACTCTCACACTCAATCTATTTGAAATTTGCTGCCATTCAATGAATTTCAGAATTATTTAGTCCACTAATAGCATAGTATTTTGTCCTGAACTTTATACATCGTATTATGTTTATTAGGTCTGATTATTTATAATTTAAATCGTAACAGTCATGAAAAAGGTATTATTTCTTTTGGCATTAGGTTTTTCTGCGACACAATTATGGTCTCAGAACATAGCCTCCTCAGATATACGATATAATCCAAAAGAGGGCAAAATCAATAATATTCCTCTTATTGGAGACCCGACACCTTACTTCACTGCCAATTCTACAAATGGCATTATTAATTTTCCAGGTGATTACGGTCGCAACTGGAAAATTTTATTAAGTCATCCTGCGGATTATACACCTGTATGCACTACAGAGATCATGGAGCTTGCTTATTTACAGGATGAATTCGACAAGATCGGAGTTAAGGTGGTTGTGGTATCTACTGACCGGGTAGAATCTCATTTACGGTGGAAGAAAGACATGGAAGGTATTTCCTTTAAAGACAGGAAACAGGTTAATATCAAATTTCCTATTGTCGGTGATGAGAATTTATCAATATCCAAAAAATATGGTATGATACATCCGGCAACAAGCTCAACTAAAGCAGTAAGGGGGGTATTTATTATTGATCCTGACAATAAGATCGCTGCAGTACTGTTCTATCCTATGAATGTAGGTAGAAGCACTGACGAACTTTTAAGAATGATCACAGCACTTCAGACCACTTACGCTGATAATGTATGTACTCCGGTTAACTGGAAGGCCGGGGATGATTTATTGATTCCTTATAATCCCACTCCTTCTAAAGATTTGGATAATCCTGTTATTTTACCACCCGAAGGGTACTATAATCTTGCATGGTTCGTATGGTATAAAAAAAACAACTAATTTTTTCTGATCAGGTTTTAGAATTGTCTGTAATACAAATCATTTTAATATCAGTTAAGAAAAAGTCAGGATTATACCTGACTTTTTTAATTTCAGTCTAATCCATCCAATTCTATTCCTTCTTATTTCTGTGAATGTGACAGTTCTCCAAACTCACTCTCACATTCACATTATCTTTCAAGCTTTCCGAAGCTTGAAGGGCGGGTAACAGCTGATCATTAAAATGCGAGTATCTTAGAGTCCATCCACTCCAGCCTGTTTCTAAGCCAGGTATTCATCTCATTTATACTACCTGAATAATCAACAGGAATACCTGTCCATTTTGAATAATTCCTGCTGATTGCATTATTCTTTGTAAGGTATTCTGCAGTCTCATTTGTAAAATCCAGTACATTCTCAGTATTAAGGACATCGGTTCTTAACTCTGTCCAGCGCACTTTTAATTCACTTCGGAACTGCGGGTCTTCCATTAGCCGTTTCCACCAGAAAGGGAGCATCCAGGCATCAGCTTTTACGTAGGTATTATAATTTATAATCCAGTCGTTAAAGGGCACTCTGTCCTGTAAATTATATCCAATATTAAGATCCCACACGGGACCCATTTTCAGTTTTTCGCTCCTGTTCTTATACATATATGTACTTAACCTATAAGCATCTATATTTCCACAAACTTCATTTAGTATAAAATAATCTATAAAGCTTTTCCTGTCGATATACTTAGTATATGTTCTAATATCCGAGCTAAAATCATCAGTTAACAGAGCTGTTTCAAAACCATTCATATAATTTTGAATATATGTTTTCTGTGCTGTATTAATAACATCTGCATCGGGATACTCATAAAGGAAATATGTCTCCAGGTATTTATTGCTGGTTGGCCCATAGGGACTGATTGTCATCAACTGACTGAAAATATCGTATTTTGATCTGAAACTGTTGTGTTCTGTATACCTGAGATCATCGTCCCAGTTATTCAAATAATACTCTAAAGGATGATAACCGATCACATCGCTCCCCGCGGTTTTGTCGATTTTTAAGATGTATCCTCCCGTAATAGTGGAAGTATCGGTGTCTGTAGGAGCAAGCTTCATAATATTTATCCGGTCGGGACCCCTTTTTAATTTTTCCATAATTATATAAATCCCCAGATAGACTCCATTCACTTCCAGTTCTGCAAATTTGGTACGGCTCGCATATTCTCCCATTCTTCTGAACAATTCATAACCCACATAGTGGTGCATCAATGTGGGATCAAAAATAATATGGTCCGATGCTCTGAATACATCTCCAGTCAATATCCAGTCAGATTCTGCAGGGAACCCTGCAACTTCTAAATCAATACCATTCCCTTTGCTATCCCTGGTTTCAATTCCATATGATTTTTTATCGGAAATCCTGAAAGAGGAAGATCCCCTGTATTCTATACCAATTGAGGTTTTTAACACATTTATTTTGTCGATATAGATATTCATCTCGGCAGAAACTTTTGGCTCATTCAGAATCTGACTGGTTGTTTTTATTTGTATATAAGGAATTTTACTGTCACCAATCTCAACTGCGAATTTAACCGCTGCCTCAGGTGAAGAATCGTTAAACTCTTTTTTACAGCTTAATATAACCAGAAAAGAAATCAGAAGAAAAAAATGTTTCATTCTTTATATATAAGATGACTACCGGTAATTAACAATAGTAAATAAAAACTTGAACAAGGTCGAATTTGGCTGCAAATTACAAATGTACAGCTTTCGAAGGGAAGTTATCCACATTCTTAAAGGTAGACTCTGTAGAAAAGCGATTTGGAAAGCCCTTCTTTGCCCTGCGAATCCGGTAAACTCCTCTCAAACTACGAAAATCAAAAGGTTGGATTTGATCCGGCTTCATTCAGTCGTTCGACTTGTGAGGCGACCTAGTTGAGATCATGTATTGTGTATTGAATTGCATTAAATACCTACAGTGATAGGCGAGGTCTTAAAGCCTTTGACGATGAGATAGATGCCCAGCGAGAATTCCCAGAGCGCTATAGGTAGCGCAAAGAGTGCAGATGCAGGGGACAGCTGACCCAGGAGGCCGGTCACCGTGCCTGTCCAGGCTGTCACGAGCAGGGTCGCACCAATGAATCCCAGCACTGGAAGAGCCCGCGGTACCAGACGTGACCGGTACAAAAGGGTACCCAGTAATATGGCATTAACTGCCGGAATAAAGCTTTGTCCGAAGAGGAATGTCCAGTAATATTGTGCGGTTAGCGCCTGGCCGGTGGCCAAAGCACCTGCTCCGGCTCCGGCCTGCCGTAAGGTCACTACCGACAGGAGACTTACGATGCCAACATATATGGTCGCTGCTTCAAGAACCCGCGAACCAACAAAGCCCATTGCGAACCCCTCGTTTTGCCTCTTGAGAACCGGGTACAGAGTGACAGCAGT
>Ga0302206_1000775_pt1 | contig 12220 bp, 15 predicted proteins | sample II_Fen_E2_1_FD_194581 | JGI IMG/M metagenome (GOLD analysis project Ga0302206, IMG submission 194581) | Peat permafrost microbial communities from Stordalen Mire near Abisko, Sweden - II_Fen_E2_1 | ecosystem: Environmental > Terrestrial > Soil > Wetlands > Permafrost | place: Sweden: Abisko...
TCAAATTCTCAATTATGCCCGGTATTGAGTATGACGTCTTCCCCTATTCTGAGTCAACAAGACGTCAGTTAAGAATTCTGTATACCGCCGGGTACACATTGGTAAACTACAATGACTCTACAATTTATGACAAAATGAAACAAAATTTATGGAGTCACAATATATCAGTGTCATATGAGGTGATACAGAAGTGGGGGAATATAGATGTAAGTGTGGGATACAGTAATTACTTTCACGACTGGAAAAAGAATAATCTTTATGTGCAGGGATTCCTTGATCTCCGAATCGCTAAAGGATTAAATATCTCTATAGGCGGGAGTGCTTCATTGATACATGACCAGCTCGGACTCGTTAAAAAGGACATACCTGTCGATCAGATTTTACTTCGCCGGCAGCAACTGGCAACACAGTATTCCTATTTTACCAGTTTCGGACTGACCTATACTTTCGGGTCAATTTATAATAATGTTGTGAACCCGAGATTTGGAAACAATGGAGGTGGTGGAATGTCGTTCAGCATGAGTTATTAGGATTTAAAGAGTCCATTTGTTTATATAAGTCTATAATTGTCATTCCATTTTTCTCTGTTATATTTCTAGTAACCGAATTTAAATTTGACCCAGCGGCTTGTATCTGTCTTAAAAAGTTATAATTATATTTGAGTATAAATTAACGCTTAACGTATGAAAAAGTCGATCTTGTTTATCCTGACAATCTGCATTTTTTTTGGAAATCCTGTCAATGCCCAGGTGAATCGTTTGCTGAATAAGGTGACGAAATCTGTTGTAAATCCAACAAGTACGAAATCTGAATCAGCTGCAAAATCTTCAAACCAGGAACCAGAGCCTAAGTGTGCCTGTGAGAAGCCAGACCTTATACTCGATCTTGGAGGAAATCTGAAACTTAATTATTCAGAGATAACTATCAGTATAAGAGATGACGGAGCCATCCTGGTTAAAGACAAATTTGGAGGTGATTTTTATATAGTAAAGGATGGTGTTCCAGAGGGGCCTATAAAAGCAGGAGATACAAGACTGGCAGGCTTTGATGATTTAAATGATGGTGATGCTCCTAAAGCAGCAAATCGATGGGCGAATAATGAGTATATTTCCTATTCCGGAGAAAAATACATTATAAAATTTGGTGGGAAGAGCTATGGACCGTACGCTCAGATAAATGAATTTAAAGTATCAAAATCAAAAGATAAGTTTGCTGCATTTGTTGTTCAAACTGTTGCTGTCAGCGAAGCTGAAGGAAAAAAAATGGAGGAAGCCATTAAAAATGCAAAAACCGACCAGGAAAAAATGGACCTTTCAATGAAATATTCTCAACAGATGATGCAAAAAATGCAGGAGGGCGGTGGTCCAATGAGCACTTTGCCTAAACTCGTCACTAATATTGCATCAGCAAATTTTGATCCGATGAAATCGGTAGGAGGCTCGTTAAACAATAATGTTAAATACGACGACATTCTGTTGACAAGCTATGATAAAGTGATCGATTTGTCAAACAAGGTTTTACTGACTCTCAAACCTGATGAAAACGGAGCCAAAGATCTGTTTGTAAATACAAATAATACAAAATATGCAATTTATAACTATGGCACACTGACTTTCAGCGATGGAACATCAATGCCAAACCTGTTTAATCCCCATCTCATAAAAATCAGCGGACAGGTATACCTGGCATACATGTATTATTCCCCAAAGAGAAATGCTATTATGCAGTGTAAGATTCCGTTTTAATCAGGCAAAGTGAAAATATTTCTTTTTTCTCTTCTGTTAACAGCATTCTCGATTTCTGCCAGAGCTCAATCTCTCAACTATGCAGAAATCTTTGGCGAAGACTGGAAAAAGGCAGAAAACTTTGAGAAGGAGAACAGGAATTGGATCCAGCCTATTCTTATTAAAAATCACATCTCCTACCCACTGGCAATTTCTATTATATTTCCTGAGCTTGTCCGTTATTCAGCGCTTCGGGATAAAATGGAAATCTCATTACTTAAGACATTATATGTAAATCTTGGCGAAGATTATGCAGATTTTTCAATAGGTGTGTTCCAGATAAAGCCTTCTTTTGCTGAGAGAATCCGTGATGAATCATTAACCTATTTAGGCCGCAAGTCGGGAATCACCTTCAAAAATATTACTGATTATGAGGACATTAAGGATTTCAGAAAATCAATAATTAAAGATCTGGAAGATCCTGAAGGTCAGGTTATTTATCTGATCACTTTTATCAGGATATGTGAAAAGAAATTTAATATGTACCGACTCGATGAAACGCACCGTATAAAGTTCCTTGCCACAGTCTATAATTTTGGCATTGATAAAACGGCTAACCAAATTGTAAATATGACAGATAAAAAATTCTTTAGTACAAAACTCATAAAGTCTGAGACTTACTCATATGCAGATGTGTCGTTGTTCTGGTACAAACAATTCAATTCTGGCAGGTAATCTTTTTCAGAGAAATTCAGGTCAGTAATAACTTAAGACTTCAAGATTCCTTTCATCATCAGATAATTTTAAACCCATTCGAACAAATTGATTTAAATGATGGGAGACAAGTAATTTGCTGAAAGAAATTTCAATTAGCCGAACATATTAAATCATCATATGTTAGTATTAACAAAAATTGCAATCTGATTGCCGCAGCAGGATATTCTGCACCGGATTAAAAAGGATACGGAGTACTCTTCTCGTTTTGTCATTGATATGTCTACATTATAATTTAATTACATATGAAAATCTCAGTTATTGGAGCCGGCAATATTGGTGGTAATCTGGCACGACTATTAGTAAAAGCTGGTTATGAAGTTGCTCTTGCAAATTCAAGGGGACCGGCCTCGTTAAAATCTTTTGTCGATGAATTGGGAAATAAATTACACCCTGTCGATTTGGAAAATGCTATTGGATACAGTGAAATAATTATACTCGCAGTTCACTGGAGAGTAATAGATTCGCTGCCTGTATTTAATAAAGTGAACGGGAAAATAATAGTTGATACCACTAATCCTTATAAAGATGACGGTTCATTTTATGACCTGGGTGATGATATTTCAAGCAGCAAAGTTATTAAACACTTTCCCGGAGGAACAGTAGTAAAAGCATTCAATACCATCTGGTTCAAACACCTTGAAGAAACCGGCAATATCAAACTGCCAGTTGAGGAAAGAAGAGTGATCCCTTTAGCAGGGGATGATGCCGGAGCCAAATTGAAAATCTCAAAATTGATCAATGAAATAGGTTTCGGGCCACTCGATACAGGCAGTCTGAAAGACGGGAGCAAACTACAGGGTGTTCAGGGTGTTTTATACAACAGGGAACTTACCGTGAAAGAGGCTGCCTCTATTATCAGTAAGCTGAAATAAAAACAGTGTTTATCCTTTTTTCAATTATTCAATTCTTAAATCCTTAAATCCTCATATTTCTGAACCAGATTCAGCATTTAATTTTATATCTCTGAGTTACTAAAATTGTCAGTCTCTTTTCTTTATGTTTCAGTTATTTGCATCTGAATTGTATAATTTCCGGTATAAAAGTTGTACTTTCATGAACAATTAAACCTGACAATCATGGGTAAACCCTTTTTACTTTTGACTGCAATAATTTTGTTTTGGACTGGTTGTAAAAAACCATCTGATAATGACCCGGCCCCTGCCGGACTTATTCAATGGGATATCCTTAAGATAGACGGTCCAACATCAGGATCAATAAACCAGGTAATAAGTTTAAAAGTTTCATGTCCTGCTTCAAGTGGATGCGATTATGTTTCACAATTTATATCAAAAAGAAATGGGAAGATTATCACAATAAAGGCATACGGGAATACCCATAAAGATATAAATTGTACAATGGGAGCAGTTACCTTAACTGTCAATTATAATTTTATCCCACTTGAAACAGGTGAACTTGTATTGATATTCAGAAACAAAGATAACTCTGAAATTAGCTATAATATAACTATCAATTAGACTATTAAATAATTTTAACATAAGTCTCTAAAACTTTCTTGTGAGATTTATAGGTCAAATTCAACTTGTCTGATCTAAAGGAAAACAAGAATTCCGCATTATGAAAAGCAGTGAAGAACAACTTGAATCCCGGGGTTTCATTACAATTGGCTATGAGAACGGTTTTTCTGACTTGTCCTTCAATGAAAGAATTAAACTTTTAAGAAGCGATTCCCCAGTAGAAAGATCGCTGGGAGCAAGATTACTCTCGAACAATAAAAACATAGAATCAATTTCTCAACTGATAATAGCCTTGACAATTGAAAAAAAGCTATACCCTAAAATTGAAATTTGTAATTCGCTCGTTTCATTTGGGAAAACGGCAGTGGTTCCATTGACAGAATTCATTGGTAAGATCGGAATAAACCAGCACAGGAAAGTTTCAGAGAGTAAATTTAAAAAAGATAATTATCCGCTGCCAAGAGATATCGCATGCAGAACTCTAATCAGAATAGGAGATGATGCTTTGTCTTATTTGCTTGAATTGTTGGACAGCAAGGAGACAACCATTTTAAGTGAAGTTATCGATACTATCGGATTTATATGTTTTTATAATACTCACACGGGAATCTACTCAAAGTTACTGGAGTGTTTTGATCGGAATCACCACAATGATCTTATCAGGTGGAAGATATTCAGGGCGTTGAGTGCATTTCCGGAAAGTGAACCTTTTTTGAATAATCAGAAACAACAATCTGTCAATCTGCATGTTATATCTGAGATTGATCGTAGTTTATACATAATTGGGAAACGAACTAAATAATTGAAATTCTATTTTTAAAGTAATAACTTCATCCCTGGCGAACTAAGATTAAAAAAAGGAAAATCCAATATGAGCCAGTTTAAAATCTACCAGATAAATCATTATGATCCTCAGATCTTAGGACGAAAAAAGAGAAGACAGGCTATTCTTTATGGTATGATGTATACTGTTTTTATTGTTCTGCTACAGATAGGTTTGAACATCTTTCATTTTAAATTTGCTTTATTGTTCTTCGTTTTGTTACCGCCTATACTCGGCATTTCCCTGTACCTGCATTTAATATTTAAATCGGCCCTTAAACAGATAAAAACAATTGGAGAAATTGAATTCACCAGAACCACCATAAAAAAAAGAATTGGCGATACCCTGGTTGAATATGAAGTCAATTCAATTGAAAAAATTGAACTCCAGAAACATATACCTGCACTTTCAGCTGGTATAAGTAAAGGTGGATACTTTTCGTACATAATTAAGATAATTTTCCTCGATTCTACTTCCGAATCGCTTGTTGTATCTGACAAACCAGTGGATAAAAGAGTTAACCTCTCAATTGTTGATACAATGAAAACCTTAAAGAAATTTATTAAACCAGAGATTATCATCAAACTTTGAAAAGTATAGATTTCCGATAATTATGAACGGTTTTATCCTCATCCGGAAAATTAAAACTCCCCTGGTTGTGATTTTTACCCTCTATCTGTTACTAATCAGATAAAAGATCAAAATGGATTAATTTAGTTTTCTCAAGATTAACCTTAATACGAATGACTGATAATAAAAAGAGAGACCATTTTCTCGATATTTTAGAGAAAAATATCGGGATTCTGATAAAAATAGCCAGGGGATTTTCAAGAACACAAGAAGATAAAGAAGATCTTATCAATGACATCATCCTGGAATTATGGAAATCGTTCGGAAAATTCAGAGGTGAATCAAAAATTTCTACATGGATATACAGGGTTGCATTAAACACATCAATGAACTATAAACGTAAAAGTGAAAAAGGGAAACTACTTTTTCTCGACGATTTAAAGCAACCCGAAAATCTTACATGGATAATTCAACAAGAGGACCAATCAGATTCTGAAATCCTTTACAAGTGCATTGATGAGCTAAATGATCTTAATAAAGCTATTATTCTGCTCTATCTCGATTGCAATTCACACGAAGAAATTTCTAAAATAACAGGCATTTCAAAGACAAATGTCGCAACAAGAATTGCCCGGATAAAAGAACAAATAAGAGATTTGGTAATAACAAAAATTTAAAAAATGGAATTAACAGAATTACAGGAAATATGGTATCAGTACGATAAAAAAATATCGGAAAACACCCGGTTAAACAGGGAAATATTAAGGTTGATGTTACTCTCAAAACCGCAAAGAAGATTTAACTGGATTAAAATCAGGGCCGGATTTAGTATCTTTTCTCCTATAGTGTTTGTATCAGGGTTACTGCTCCTGAATGTTCAGTTTTATATTGCTTTCAATTTTTATATAGGATTAGTAATGTTTCTACCTGTATATATAATTACATATATCTGGGATATTCAGTATTTTAAGTTGATTCGTAAGGTAGATTTTTCAGTGCCGATATTGACCTTAAAAAAGAAAATTGCACTACTTGAGAAGTATAAAATAAAAAAGACACGGATAAGATACCTGCTAATGCCTTTCGCAATGGCAGGGTTTATATTAATGATTATGCATAATATGAACTTCAGGCTTAACTTTATATCTCTTATACCATTATATTTAATCATCCTGGTTTTTCTTTCATCGATGTACATAACCTTTAAATATTCAATTTATGAGCGGTTTAAAAAGCTGAATAAGGAAATTGATGTAATTGAAAAGCTTGAAAAAGAATAATTGTCTTAACTAACAATCCGGAATGGCTGATTTAAAAACTATTCTGTTTGACTTTGATGGAGTGGTTATTGATTCGGAACCTCTTCATGCTAAGGCAAAAAAAATCGTACTTGACAGATTCAATATAAGTTATCCTAAGACCATTTATGATGACTATAAAGGAAAAACTGATAAAGTATTCTTCGATTATGTCTCCAATACACTCGATAAACAGAGACAAAATACGGATTTCTACCAAAATGCTAAAAAGTTGATTTTCGAGGAAATAATAGATGAATTAAAACTGATTGAAGGTTTTTTACTTTTCCTCGAAAAGGCTAAAGAAAGGGGTCTCCGGACTGCGCTTGTAAGCTCAACCTCTTTATATAGTCTTGCACTGGTTGACAAAAAATATAACATCTCCGGTATGTTTGAACTTGTAATAACCGAAGTCGATACTGAGCTGCATAAACCTTATCCTGATCCATATCTGAAGGCGTTGGAGAAGTTGCCTGCCTCAACTGAGAGTTCTATCGTAATTGAAGATTCTCCGAACGGAATTATTTCTGCAAAAAAAGCCGGTCTCTTTGTATATGCTTTGACAAGTTCATTTCAGCGACATATTTTATTGGAAGCCGGTGCAGATGAAGTAGTTGAAAACTATAAGGAGCTGGCACAAAAATTAAATTTTTAATAGTAAATTAGTGGAATTAAGGTTTAATTTATGGGTATTAAGCTACACTTTCATTTTGAAAAGCAGTAATTATTATTTTCACAAGTAAAAATATAATAAGATAAAAGCCTGTAATTATGACAGCAGAAAGAATTAAATTCAGTGATATAGATACCTATATCTCCAGTTTCCCGGAAGAAATTCAAAAAATCCTGGGAGAACTCCGTGCAACAATAAGAAAAGCTGCTCCCGAAGCAAAAGAAACCATCAATTATGGGATGCCTACCTTTACTCTGAAAGGGAACCTTGTTCATTTTGCAGCTTTTAAAAATCACATCGGCTTCTATCCTACTCCTTCAGGTATTGAATCCTTCAAAAAAGAGTTGTCAGTCTATGAAGGAGCCAAGGGTTCTGTGAAATTTCCAATTGACAAACCCCTTCCATTTGACCTGATAAGCGAGATAGTAAAATTCAGAGTTAAGGAAACTCTTCAAAAATCTAAATAAGCCTGGTTTTGAAGGGTAAATATTTAAAACATGCAGTGATAATTTATTAAAACAAAAGTCATTGCTTCTCTGTTTATTATTCAAAAGATAAGTCAATCGTTATAAATGAAACTGATTATGATATTGACAAAAGGTAAGATTAACACTATTGATGATTACATTTCAGGATTTCCAATGGAGACGCAGAAGATACTGGAACAGATCAGGTTAACTGTTAAGAAGGCTGCACCGGATTCAGTCGAAACTATAAAATATTCAATGCCGACTTTCACCCTTAAAGGAAATCTGATTCATTTCGCCGCATATAAAAATCATATAGGCCTGTATCCTGCACCAACAGGAGATGAAGGTCTCACGGAGGAACTATCTGTTTATAAAGCAGAAAAAAGCACACTTCGCTTTCCGATAAACAGACCAATTCCATATGACCTGATAAACAGAATAGTGAAACTCAGAGTCAGGCAACAAATGGAAAAATGAGAACCTTTTTCAAAATTTTTTTTCATTTATTCTCCCCATAACTGTTTTGATTATGGTATAATTTAAATATGTTTAACCTGTCTTCCGATGCGCAGACACTATAATCAAACAAAATGGATGAATTTATACTGATTTTCCGACACGAGGATGGCCTCAAAGTAGCATCACCTGAACAGATACAAATCTGGATGAATCAAACCCGCGACTGGATGGGTGGAATTGCTGCCAGGAACAAATTATCTGGAGGCAATGGGTTACCATTCGCCGATGCCAGAGTTGTACACCCACATAACGTAGTTACAAACGGTCCTTTTGGTGATATTAAAGAGACAATCGGCGGATACATTATTGTCAAAGCAGAATCCGTTGATGAAGCTGTTGAATTTGCAAAAGGCTGCCCTGTTTTACAGGGAGAGGGCAACAGCGTTGAAGTTCGCAGAATTGCCAAAGGTGATGGAATACACTGATTTTAGAACTCCTTTTACCACAAAGGGCACAAAGATTTGCACAAAGATCACAAAGAGGTGATTTGTATTTTTTTACTTTGTGTGCTCTGCGCCTTCTTTGTGTATTTTGGGGTTAAAAGTGATACAGTAAAAAGAATATTGACAATCTTTGAGGTCAGCCGGGTATGCCGAAGATGGAATTGAATAAATCACTCTGTTAACAATCAGCCAATATTTATTGTTATATTGGAACGAGAGTTTTAAATGACCGGACTAATGACACTTACAGATCTTGGATATACAACTGATATTGAAAAATATTTCACAGAAAATGTTCTTTCGGACTTTTTCCCGGCGAGAGTCACTCAGGAACATAAAGAAAGATATATTGTTTCTGATGGTGAAAACGAATATGATGCTGAAATAACCGGATATCTAAGATTTACTGCAGAATCCCGTGCCGATTTCCCCGCCGTGGGTGACTGGGTTGCAATAAGCGTTTACAACTCCTCTATGGCAATAATTCATAAGGTGTTGCCTCGTAGAACAGTTCTAGAGAGACAGGCAGTTGGAAAACCAGGTGAAATACAGATAATATCCGCAAATATTGATGTTGCACTTATTCTTCAATCTATAGATAATAACTTTAATATCAACAGACTGGAACGTTATCTGACAATATCATATTCCGCAGGCATTGAACCTGTACTTGTCATCAGTAAAATCGATCTTGTTTCAGAATCTGAAATGGAAAAAGCCCTTAAAAATCTTAATCTCAGGGACAAGAAAATAAAAACTATACTTTTAAGCAATATGTCTCTTACCGGACTTGACCGGATCTTAAACCTGATTCAAAAAGGCAAAACTTACTGCATCGTTGGTTCTTCGGGTGTAGGTAAATCTACTTTAATTAATAACCTTTTGAAGAAGAACGTCTTAAAAACCGGACCAATAAGTGAAAGCACTAATAAAGGAAGGCATATTACCAGTCACAGGGAGCTTTTTGTTCTGGAGAACGGTGGAATAATCATCGACACACCGGGAATGAAGGAATTGGGAGTCATAGATAATCCCGAGGGACTACATACCACATTTGATGATATTTATAATCTTGGTTTAAAATGCAAATACCCCGACTGTTCGCATACTATTGAATCAGGATGTGCAGTTCTGGAGGCGATGGAAAAAGGAACGATCAGCAGGGAATCTCTTGACAATTTCAGAAAAATAATGAGAGAACAGGAAAGGTTTAAAAGCACTATCGCAGAGAAACGAAGGAAGGAAAGAGAGTTTGGTAAAATGGCTAAATCGGTGATGAAAGAGAAGAAAAGGAACAAATTTTAGTTTTCGTCTTAGACAAAGATGAGATAAATTACAGATTTTGATAAAGAGTTAAATTATGGAATTTGAACATTCACATAGTCATAACAATAGTTTTAGCACAGCCTTTAAGATTGGCATTGGCATAAATATCCTATTTATAACAGCAGAGACCATAACGGGGTTTTTATCAAACTCAATGGCTCTTATTGCTGATGCCGGTCATAATCTCAGCGATGTCCTTGCTTTAGCATTTTCCTGGATTGCAATTATTATTTCACAAAGGAAACCAACTCTGAAATTTACATATGGATTCCGCCGGTCAACGATTCTTGTTGCATTACTGAACACTATCCTGTTGCTGGTAGCAGTTGGTTTTATAATCTTCGAAACGATTGGGAGACTCCGAAACCCTGTAGAAATTAATGCGGGAAGCGTATCCTTCGTGGCAACTATTGGAATTATAGTGAACGGAGTTACTGCCTGGCTTTTTATGAAGGGAAAAAATAAAGATATCAATATCCGCAGTGCGTTCGTACATTTTGTGGCTGATGCTCTTGTTTCGCTGGGTGTGGTGATTGCCGGTATAATAATGGTCCTGACCGGGATCCGATGGATTGATTCACTCGTTTCATTTCTGATCATTGCCGTGATTCTTTATGGATCGTACAACCTATTGATTGATTCGGTTAATCTGGCCCTCGACGCGGTTCCTGAGAATATAAAGATCGAATCGGTAAGGGATTATCTTGCAGGCCTGCCTGAGGTAACCGGTGTCCACGACTTGCATATCTGGTCATTGGGAACAACAGATGCTGCACTAACGGTTCATCTTTCAACTTCTGTTCAAACTAACGTTAGTTTTATCAGTTCCATCCAACATGAACTGCATACCCAATTCGATATTGAACACTCAACTATCCAGATAGAATTCGGCGGTATGGATGATTGTGGCAACAAATTTTAGTTCTTTGTTTCTTTTGGTTTTAATCCTTTGTGATCTACCCTGGGCTTGTCGAAGAGTGCGGTTAAAGGATTTTAATTAATATTTAAAAACAAAAATCCCAGTATAATTGTTAATACAGATTCAGAATAAAAAATGGAAAAACAAAAACTTGAAGTTAAGGCGGCTATTCAGATATCAAAACCAGCCGGTGAAGTATTTGAGGCGATAGTGGATCCTGTTAAAATGTCTAACTATTTTATTTCAGAAAGCAGTGGAAGGATGGAAGAAGGGAAGAAACTCATATGGCGTTTCCCTGAATTCGATATGGATGTCCCGGTTCGTGTTGGAAAAATAGAAAAAAATAAATACATCTCTTTTTATTGGGATTCTGACGGGGTTGAGCTATTATCAGAAATGACCCTAACTTCCAGAGCGAATAATTCCACACTTGTATCAGTCACTGAAAAAAGCAGGGAAAATGATGAAGCGGGTCTTAAATGGTTAGTCGGTAATACAGAAGGCTGGGCTAACTTTCTCGCATGTCTTAAAGCCTGGCTCGAGTATGGCATCAATTTAAGAAAAGGTGCTTTTGATTTTATGTCAGAGAAAACCTGAAAACTTAAGTCCTCTCTCTTTTATTATACCACTTCGCCGGATTTGCATACGGCGAGTGCCACCTAATTCATCTACTTCTTACTTTCTCATTAGATTTTGTTCTTTTACTTTTTACTTTTTACTTTCTCCTTTTGCCTTTCTCCTTTTATCTTTTGGTATGGAATTTGTTAATCAACTCATAAACAGATATACCTAACCTGAATCAATTGTGAAAATCTGCAGCTTGTTTGTTTTTCCGGCTTTAGTTATTAATTTTAGGTAGAAATTATACAATTAATTGGTTGTTGGTCTGCTAACAGGAATTTAAAAACATGAGAACCAATTTAAGATTTATTTCAATTCTGTTTTGTTTTAGCTGTCTGCCAAATTCACAAATGCTTTATTCTCAATCAGCAGATTTTTTCGACGGTAAAGTCATAAATACAACAACAGGCAAACCTGTTCCATTTGCTACCATTAAGCTAAAAAACAATCAGATCGGGGTATATGCCAACGCTGAAGGAGATTTTAAGATTGGCCGGAATCCTGAATTTCAGGAGGATAGCATACTGATATCATGCATCGGATTTAAACAGTCATCGCTGGCTTATAAAAACCTTTCCGACA
>Ga0302206_1000777_pt1 | contig 12206 bp, 9 predicted proteins | sample II_Fen_E2_1_FD_194581 | JGI IMG/M metagenome (GOLD analysis project Ga0302206, IMG submission 194581) | Peat permafrost microbial communities from Stordalen Mire near Abisko, Sweden - II_Fen_E2_1 | ecosystem: Environmental > Terrestrial > Soil > Wetlands > Permafrost | place: Sweden: Abisko...
TCAATGACATTATGCAAACCTCCAAGCATCACACCTGAGTTATCGGGTAATATCCTTCCCCTGAAAGTATCATGAATTGCTCTTGGCTGTTCAAAAATTTCTTTCAGCATAAAATGAGCAAATCCTTCTTTGTCAATCTCCCCTATTTTAAGGTCAATTTCTTTAACTTCAGGCTGTATATTATCGTTTCGCAGAGTCTTAAGAATTAATTCATCTTTTTTAATTATAGCAAGATCGTCGTCATTAAGATAAATTACTCTCTGCGTAAATTCTACTATTGGGGTAGCATCAGAGGCTATAAAGTTTTCACCCTCTCCCACGCCTATTACAAGTGGACTTCCTTTTTTCGCAGCAAATAGCCGGTCAGGCTCATTTGTACAAATTATAACCAATCCATATGCTCCTACAACTCTGTTGAGCGCAGATGTTATAGCCTGCTCAGCAGTAAGATCTCCCTCAATGTAGAGATGTTCTATCAGATTTGCGAGGACTTCGGTATCTGTCTGGCTTGAAAATTTCACACCCCTGCTTTCAAGGTGTTTCTTAAGAGTTGCATAATTCTCAATTATACCATTATGAACTACCACAAAATTGCCTTTGTATGATACCTGAGGGTGAGCATTCAGTTCATTAGGTTCACCATGCGTTGCCCATCTTGTATGGCCCATCCCCATTGTACCATTAAAACTTGATTTATTGACAAGGTCCTCTAGGTCCTTGACCCTGCCCGCGCATTTAAAGATTTTGGTCTCTCCGTTTACAAGAGCAATGCCTGCAGAATCGTACCCACGGTATTCTAGTCTTTTAAGACCATTAATTATTATTTCCCTGGCATCTTTAGTTCCAATATAACCAATAATTCCGCACATATTCAATAAGTTTTAGAATTTACGTACGAAAGTAGTTATTTTGGTTCACAAAATCTAGAACTTGGTGTAGGTAAATTCAAATTTAACCGGAGTTTTGTTGTTATTAGCTTTGAGGATTGCGTTCCTTATTCCTGTGCCCTGGTAGATTTCCAGTTCAGGTTTTATTGTATCAGATTTGTTTTCGAGATATAACTGGATAAAAGCAGGTATGTTGAAATTATATACAAGTGCGGTTGAATCCAGCTTACCGTCGAAGAAAGTATGATATGTCGATTCAATATTCCAGTCAGGCACTATATATCTGTTTCCGCTTTTTGTCCTAAACCTGAGACCAAGAATCGGTGGCAGGGTTGCTGATACATACTGATCAGTGGTTGTCTTATTGAATTTTATCGGGACAACCAGCCTGGCTTTATTAATCGCAATCTTTCCCAATGAAGCATCATTCTTAATCTTTTCAATGCCGGGCAGATCTATTTTTGTATATACCCCGTTAAGAGACTGCAGGTATGAAAGCGTGTCGAGGTAAGTTGTATTCCTGTGTGCCATTTTATCCCCAAGAGTGGCTGTAGTGTAATCATGTAAGAATCTGTTAAAGGCTGCGTTCTTATTTTTGGCATCAATTATGAAATTATATTGTTTAGCAGTCCCTTCATCATCATGACCGAACAACTCAAAATAATTATAATAGGTCTGGGTTGTTGTATTATAGACAAAACTTAGTGAAACTAACATAGGATCAGAACTGGGATCCATCTGGAAGTGTACTCCTTTAAAGTAAGCTCTGAAATCTGGTATGTTATTATTATAAAATAATTTTGTAGTGTCGCGGATAAGATAATTCCCAAGGGCTATTCCATTACCCGGAAGAGTGAGTTCCAGGTCGTTTATTGTATCAGTTCTCAGTGCAGGAAGTTTAATTCCGGTCACACTAAAACCAGTGGTATTTACCTTAGTGTTTGAATAATAAGGTGAATTGACATATATCTGATCTGAAATCTCCGAGAAACCAATAGTATGTATTACATCAGATGTTCCTCCCTTTGTGGTTAAAAGATGCAGAACTAATTTCATTGAATCAACAGTAAAGGGTAGTCCGTCCCATTTAGTGTTGAGCCTGATTTGCGTAACAAATTCTGCATCAGTTGTTCCGAAATATTGATCATAGACCCGTCCCAGGTACGAAGTTGAAGGAAGGTCAGTACGAACAGAATCATCGTACATTGTATAGGAGAAAACACTTAGAGTATCGATGGATTTAATTGAAACAAAATCGCTTAAAGGAAGAATATCAGATCCGTTTTTCAATACCTGCTTCTCGCATGAACTGACAAAAACAGCCAATATTGTGAAGAGGGATATCTGAAAGAAACTGATGAGTTGTTGAGGGACAGAAACAAATCTGCGGTTATGGCGGGAAGTATTACAATATCTTGTCATAAAAATCATTATAGGCATCAATATATTCGGTTTCATCCTTAAATTCAAGAACCGGTTTGTTAACTGTACTCAGGTATTTTTTCAATTCCTCATTAATATCCTCGCTTCCGATTATAATACCATCAGAATATTTGATAGCCAATTTTGATACATTAACAAAATCCGGTTTCTTTACCATTTTCAGGTTTTCACCATCTATTCCATCGAACCGCAGTTTATCTGCGAATGTTGATCTAAACGGAGTTTTAAAATCATTATTGTAAATGGAATATATTATTTTGTAATTGTGAAAAAGCGGATCATCATTATAAATGCTCCTCAGATAAACCGGTACAAGGGCTGACATCCAGCCGTGACAATGAACAATGTCGGGCGCCCATCGAAGTTTCTTAACCGTTTCAATCACACCACGTGCAAAAAATAATGCACGCTCATCATTATCTTCAAATTCTTTCCCCGAGGCGTCGCTGATAATGTGTTTTCTCTGGAAATAATCGTCATTATCAATAAAATAAACCTGCATCCGGGCCGATTGAATTGAAGCAACCTTAATGATAAGAGGATGATCAGTGTCGTCAATAATAAGATTCATCCCCGAAAGCCGAATCACTTCATGAAGCTGATTCCTTCTTTCATTGATACAACCATACCGTGGCATGAAAGTCCGGATCTCTTTGCCTCTTTCCTGAATGCCATGGGGGAGAAACCTTCCGATTTTCGACAATTTTGTCTCACCCAGATACGGTGTGATCTCTTGTGAAATGAATAATACCTTCCTGCTTTCCATTTACCAACCTGGATATACCATTTCGATTTAAGGTGCAAAGATAGTAAAAATTAATAACATAATAAAAATGGGGGTATTCTTATAGAACCGAAGATCCGCATTAAGAGACCATTCTCACCGTTTTAACTTCAAAGTCGCATTAAGGTTTTCTTAATGGTTGAACAAGTTTGTTAATTAAACAGATTAAGTTTGTAAAAATTATTAGTCATGAAGGTAATAAGTACTGTGATTGAACTTCAAAACCAGCTGGAAAGGCAGTCTCTTTCTCCTGTTGGATTTGTACCAACAATGGGGGCTCTCCATGAGGGACATCTGTCGCTGGCAGAATCCGCTGTTCGACAATGTCGGGTAGTAGTTGTCAGCATTTTTGTAAACCCGACACAATTCAACGATAAAAATGACCTGAAGAATTATCCGAGGACACTCGAAAGTGATCTCGAGCTACTTAAGAAAGTCATGAGAGAAAACGATCTTATTTTTACTCCTGGCGTCAAAGAGATATACCCTGCAGAAGATAAAAGGGAATTCCATTTCGGGAATCTCGATAATGTAATGGAAGCTCTTCATCGTCCAGGTCATTTTAATGGTGTTGCACAGGTTGTAAGCAGATTGTTCGAAATAGTAAAACCGGATATTGCATTTTTTGGATTGAAAGACTTTCAGCAGCTTGCTGTTATCAAAGCTCTTGTAAAACAAACAGGCAACAAAGTGAAAATAATTGGAAATCCCATAATACGTGAAAGTGACGGATTGGCTATGAGCAGCAGAAACACGCTTCTTGAGCCTGAAATAAGGAAAAATGCCTGCATTATCTATAAAACAATCTCTGCTGCCTCATCAATGATCAAAAAATCCGATATTCCTGTAATAAAATCCTTCGTTGAAGACTCTATTAATAAAGTTTCAGGATTCAAAGTCGAATATTTTGAGATTGTGGATGATACAGAGCTTATCCCCCTGATGACAGTTGATGAAATGAAAAAAGAGAAACGATATTATGGATGTATTGCTGTACTTGCAGGAAAAATCCGACTGATAGATAATATTAAAATTGGATTGGTCTGAACCAAAAGGTTAATTACCTTTGCGCCGTAATTAGGATCAACAAGATATCAAATCATGTTAATAGAAGTAATTAAATCAAAAATCCACAAGGTCACAATTACAGGGGCAAACCTCCATTATATCGGGAGTATTACAATTGACGAGGACCTGATGGATGCTTCAAATCTGATCGAAAACGAGAAAGTCCATGTTTTGGATCTGAACAATGGAGAGCGGCTTGAGACTTACGTAATAAAAGGTGTCCGGGGATCGGGAGATATTTGCCTTAATGGTGCAGCCGCCCGAAAGGTTATAATAGGAGATATTATTATCATTATGTCTTTCGCCCTGCTCGATTTTGAGGAAGCAAAATCATTCAAACCGGTAATCATTTTTCCCGATACAAAAACCAATAAACTGATCTGAAGTTGAGAAAAGGTATTCTGCAGACTCTGAAATTTCTGGCTTTCTTTGCTCTTGGAATAGTTCTGTTGTGGTTCGCATTCCGCACTGTTAACTTCACAAAACTCTGGGTGGAATTAAAAGAAGCGGACTACTCCTGGCTCCTTCTTTCAGCTTTTTTTGGACTGGCTGCCTTTATTAGCAGGGCACGGAGATGGGTCCTGCTTGTTAACCCTCTCGGTTTCAAGCCATCAACCCGGAATGCTTTTTATGCACTCATGACCGGCTACCTGGCAAATCTTGCACTTCCAAGAATCGGAGAAATAACCCGATGTGTGGCATTGGGCAAAAAAGAAAAAATCCCGGTCGATAAGCTTATCGGAACTGTAGTCATTGAACGAACAATAGACTTTATTTCCCTGCTTGTCATAATGATAATTCTGATTTTCACAAGCGGTAAACAGATAGGTCTTTTTCTTAAAGAAAGTATTCTTATACCAATCCAGCAGAAAGTATTTTCAATTTTTGGCAACACATGGATTCTCTGGATAATCCTGTTCTCACTCGGAGTAATCACTCTGTTCCTGATGATCAGATATAAAAAAAATCTGCGCAAGATCCGTTTTTTTTCAAAGATGTTCGACCTTGCCCGTGGAATAATTAACGGCCTGAAAACGATTACCAATCTCAAAAGAAAATGGGAATTCATTTTCCATACAGTATTTATCTGGCTTAACTATGCCCTCATGACATGGGTCGTAGTATTCTCCCTTCCAAGCACATCGCATCTGACTTTCGGGAACAGTATCTTCATTCTTGTAATAGGAGGACTAGCGATGTCGGCTCCTGTTCAGAGTGGGCTCGGTGCATTTCACTATATTGTTTCACAGGGTCTTCTTGTTGTTAACGGAATACCTCTCGAAGATGGATTGGCATATGCATTGCTTACCCATGAATCGCAACTGATAATGGTAGCAATAATTGGTACAATATCTTTCTTTATCATTTTCAGAAAAGAGAAAGCAGCCTTACCAGAGGAGGGAAAGGAGGGGAAGAACTAATGGCAAAAAGCAAAACAGTATTCGTTTGTCAGAATTGCGGGGTCGAATCGCCCAAGTGGATCGGCCGTTGTCCTTCATGTAAAGAGTGGAATACATACCATGAAGAGATAGTTGCTCCAGCTTCTGCACGGGAGGTTTCATTTGTTATAAACCAGGAAAAAAGAAAGCCTGAGCTTCTTGATAACATTAAAGCAGATGAGCATGGCCGTCAGAAAACCGGAATCGCAGAACTCGACCGGATACTGGGAGGCGGTATAGTAGGCGGATCTCTCATTCTTCTTGGAGGAGAACCGGGTGTGGGCAAGTCAACACTGGCTCTTCAGCTTGCTCTTGCCCTTAAAGGAAAAAACATCCTTTATGTATCAGGTGAGGAAAGCGAAGAACAGATAAGCCTCAGGGCCCGAAGGATGAAAAACACCAATCCTCAGTGCTATATTCTCAGCGAGACGGATCTTGAAAGCATACTGACACATGCTGAGAACATCAAACCCGGATTAATAATTATCGATTCAATACAGACTATAAATAATTCGATGCTGGAGTCTTCAGCAGGATCTGTAACACAGGTAAGGGAATGCGCCGCACAACTTCTTAAATATTCTAAGATAACAGGGATCCCGGTTTTTCTTATCGGACATATTACCAAAGATGGGACACTGGCAGGTCCGAAAGTTCTTGAACATATCGTCGATGTTGTACTCTATTTTGAAGGAGATAACAACTATGTTTACCGTATACTCAGATCGGTCAAAAACAGGTTCGGCTCCACAGCGGAATTAGGTATCTTCGAGATGGTCGAAACCGGTTTAAGGGAAGTAGACAATCCCTCTGAAATGTTTATCAATCAGCACGATGAAGCTCTTAGCGGAATCTCAATTGCCGCGACTGTTGACGGACTTAGACCATTTCTAATTGAAACACAGGCACTTGTAAGTAGTGCTGTATATGGGACACCCCAGCGAAGCTCAACCGGTTTCGATATAAGAAGGCTTAATATGCTGCTTGCTGTACTCGAGAAAAGAGCGGGTTTTAAATTAGGTATAAAAGATGTATTCCTGAATATTGCAGGAGGCATTAAAGTAAACGATCCTGCGATAGATCTGGCAATAATAAGCTCTGTTCTCTCTTCCAACCTTGATATTCCTATAGGCCGCGAGATATGCTTTTCAGGAGAAACAGGTTTATCAGGAGAAATAAGACCGGTCTCTCGTATTGAACAGCGTATCCGCGAAGCATCAAAGATGGGATTCAATAAAATATATATCTCGAAATATCACAGAAATGTCTCGGTTAAAGGCTTGGATATCGAAGTGATACATGTTGGGAAGATCGAGAACCTGATAAGGTCGCTGTTTAACTAAAGGCACAGAGCTCAGAGCTCAGAGCTCAGGGCAAATCATGACAATTTAAAATAAATGATATGGATGATTTTAGATTTGAACAACTCGATATCTGGAAAGAATCTATAGAGATTTCTGATATTTTATTTGATTATGCAGAAAAAGCAGATACTAAGAAGTTTTATAGATTTGCAGAGCAGCTCAGAGCAGCCGGAATGAGTATTTCCAACAATATAGCTGAAGGCTCAGGTTCATTTTCCGATAAAGATTTTGCAAGTTTTTTAAATGTTGCCCGTCGCTCCGATTTCGAACGCGTAAACATTCTGCATCTTTTCGAACGTAGAAAAATAATAACGCATGAAGAAAAACAAGTAATAAGGGTCCAACTGTTAGCCCTCAGCAAAAAAATCACAAATTTCAGGAAGACATTAATATAACTTTCTGTATGTGATTGAAGTCCTGCGCTCTGAGCTCTGTGCCCTGAGCACTAATATCGTACCCTCCTCGAAACATCTCCCCTTGAATTGCTTTTCTTAACTTTATTGCAATCGAGTTCCATATTAAAATTTGACGGGCGTTCAAATTCATCTGCCTCCATAATTCCTAATTGTGGATCAGCGTATAGTTTTCTCAGAAATTTGGCCATTACAGGAAGCGCCATGTTTGCCCCCGATCCTTCTCCAATATTTTCAAAATGTATAGCCTGGTCCTCCCAGCCACTCCAAACCCCACCAACCAGATTAGGCGTGACCCCCATGAACCATCCATTTGAATGATTTTGAGTGGTTCCCGTTTTTCCTCCGATCTGGTTCAACAGGTTGTAAGGTTCCCTTCTTAAATTGCTACCTGTGCCGAACTGAACAACACCCTGTAGAAGAGTTAACATCAGATATGCCTGGTCCTCACTTAAAACTTCCTCAACTTTTGGAGTGAATCTTGAAATTGTATTCCCATTCTTATCCTCAATACGCGTAACATACATTGGTTTTATGTAAACTCCTTTGTTTGCAAAAGTACCATAAGCTCCTACCATCTCCTCAAGTTTAATATCAGATGTGCCTAAAAAGATAGATGGCACCGGATCAATAAAACTTCTGACCCCCATCTTGTGCATAAGGTCGGCAACCGCGGCCGGTTTGAACTGTTTCATCAGCCATGCTGAGATATAGTTTTCAGAATGGGCCAGCCCCCATGCCAGAGTCACAGTCTTGCCATGCATTTCCGGTGGTCCGGTACTTCTTGGGGACCATGGAACAGAATCACCCGGAAGATCGAAAGAATAAGGAATATCCTCCACTTCCTGGCAAGGAGAATAACCGTTTTGCATTGCGACGGTATAAAGAAAAGGTTTGATTGTGCTCCCGACCTGTTTCTTCTGGTCAGTTACTGCATCGTACTTAAAATATCTGAAATCAGGTCCTCCAACATATGCTTTAACATTACCATTATGAGGATCTTCTACCATAAATGCCGAACGGACAAAGTATTTATAATATCTTATAGAATCGAGAGGTGTCATTATAGTGTCTCTGTCTCCCTTCCAGGAAAAGACTCTCATTGCAACAGGGGTATTAAAAGCCAGCATAATTGAATCCTCCGAAACACCCCTGGCCCTCATAATATAATACCTGTCACTTTGTTTAAGTGAAGCCATTATCAGCTCATCAACCTCTTTTTTTGTAATATCATCTGAGTATGGAGGGTTCTTAAGCCATCTGGCCCGTCTTCTGAAATCGGGTTGCACATCTCTGGAAAGATGTTCAATCAATGCTTCCTCGGCATATTTCTGCATCCTGGAATCAATAGTTGTATAAATCTTCAACCCGTCTCTGTATACGTCATAGCTGCTTCCATCAGGCTTTTTATTTTTATTGCACCAGCCATAAAGAGGGTTGTTATTCCAGTCCCATATTGCATCATCATACGATTCCTGCCTGACATATTTGTTTCTGTCCGGTTCAGGCCTCCTCATTATCTTTGTGAGATATTGCCGGAGATAAGTTGCCATTCCGCTATTATGATCCTCTACCCTGAAATCAACCACTATCGGCAATTTCATAACTGATTCAGCAAGAGCAGGGCTTATGTAACGATATTTTGCCATTTGCGATAAAACGACATTTCTCCTCTGAAGCATAAGGTCCTTGTTTCTGATCGGGTTATATCTTGTCGATGCTTTGAGCATTCCGACCAGGACTGCCGACTGCTGGAGATTTAGAGAGTCGGGGGTTGTGTTGAAGTATACCTTTGCTGCGGATCTGATTCCAATAGCACCATAACTAAAATCAAACTTATTGAGATACATTGTTATTATCTCTTCTTTTGTATAGCTTCTTTCAAGCTTTATTGCAGTCTGCCATTCTTTAAACTTTGAAACACTCAGCTTTATCTTTCTCATAATTGAAGAATTCCTTGCAGTATCCCTTGGATAAAGCTGTTTAGCAAGTTGCTGTGTTATTGTACTTCCTCCTCCTGCACTCTGGCCAAGCATAACAGTTCGTATAGCTGCTCTTCCCAGGCCTCTGATGTCAATACCGGAATGTCTGTAATACCGTATGTCTTCAGTGGAGATCAGTGCGTTAGTCAGATATGGAGACATATCCTTATACTCTGTCCATGTCCGGTTTTCAATACTGATTTTCCCAAGCAGTACTCCATCTTCTGAAAGAACCTGCGCTGCCAGATAATACTCCGGATTTTCAAGTTCTCCGAAAGAAGGCATAGGACCAAGCTTTCCCCGTGAAATAAGTATGAATAATATTATTACAACAATTAATGGAAAAATGAAGATAGCCCAGAACCAGATCAGGTATTTTTTGTTGTTTGTATTGCCTTTCATTTATATAGGATGTTTGGCCCAAAAATAGTAAATAATAAAGAATCTTAACGGTTTATTTTGAAGTTTGGTACCTAATTGATTTACTTTGTCGTCTGAAAAAAAGAATAAATATCCGCTGTAATGATCGAAAATCTTGTAATTGTTGAGTCGCCTGCCAAAGCGAAAACTATTGAGAAGTTCCTGGGAAAAGATTTCCGTGTAGTGTCAAGTTTCGGGCATATCAGAGATCTGTCCAAAAAGAATCTTGGTATTGATATTGAAAATAATTTTGCCCCCGATTATGAGGTCCCTAAGGAAAAGGCAAAAGTTGTAAGCGAGCTGCGCAAAGCTGCTGCCGATTCGAAGTATATCTGGATCGCATCTGACGAGGACCGCGAAGGTGAGGCAATTGCCTGGCATCTTGCCAGTGTATTAAAGCTCGACCTTTTAACAACTAAAAGGATTGTATTTCATGAAATAACAAAAGAGGCTATAGCTAATGCAATCAAAACACCGAGACAGGTTGATATGAACCTGGTCAATTCACAGCAGGCTCGACGCATCCTCGACAGACTTGTCGGTTTTGAAATCTCACCTGTACTCTGGAAAAAGGTTCAGCCATCTCTATCGGCCGGCAGGGTTCAGTCGGTAGCTGTACGCCTGATAGTCGAAAGGGAAAGGGAGATTATCTCATTTGAGTCTGAATCTGCCTTCAGGGTTACCGCAGTTTTTCTGATCGATTCGGCAAGTGGGGAGAATGCCACACTCAGGGCAGAAGCATCCAAACGGTTTCCCGATGAAAAAGAGGCATTGAAATTCCTCGTGTTGTGTAATGGCTCAAAATATTCAATAGGAAGTATAAGTATTAAACCCGGAACCCGTTCTCCTGCTCCACCCTTTACAACTTCAACACTTCAGCAGGAAGCTTACCGGAAGCTCGGTTTTTCGGTAGCTCAGACAATGGCTGTGGCTCAGAAACTTTATGAGGCAGGGAAGATCACATATATGAGAACCGATTCAACAAACCTTTCAAATCTTGCCCTGGTCAAATCGAAGGAAGTAATAACTTCTGAGTTTGGTGAAAAATACTCGAAAACCCGACAGTTTAAAACAAAGACAAAAGGGGCACAGGAAGCACATGAAGCTATTCGTCCTGCATATATTGAAAATCCTTCAACAGCTGGCAGTCAGAATGAGAAGCGGCTTTATGAGCTGATATGGAAACGTACCGTAGCATCTCAGATGTCAGATGCCGTAATAGAAAAGACATCAATATCCATAGATATGAGTAGTTCTCCCATTACCTTCCAGGCTAACGGGGAAGTTATTAAGTTCGACGGTTTCCTCAGAGTATATACTGAATCATCAGATCAGGAAAACACCGACGAAGACAGGTATGTTATCCCACCTGTAACCAAAGGAATGCCTCTCTCATATGAAAACATAACTGCAACTCAAAAATACACTGCCCCACCACCGAGATACACTGAAGCAAGTCTTGTAAAGAAGCTTGAGGAATTAGGTATTGGCCGTCCGTCAACATATGCACCTACTATCTCAACTATTCAGAATCGTGGTTATGTTTCGCGCGAAGACAGACCCGGAGAAAAGCGACAGATTAAAATTATTACACTGCTTGATGGCAAGTTTGCAAATTCGACCAAAACAGAGGTGACCGGAAAAGAAAAATCTAAACTTTTCCCGCAGGATATTGGAATGATCGTAAATGATTTCCTAATGGAGAATTTTTCTGAAATCGTTGATTATCATTTCACTGCCGAAGTTGAGGAACAATTCGATGAGATTGCCCTCGGTAATATTAAATGGACCGGTATGATTGAAAAATTCTACTCGCCATTTCATAAGACTGTCACAAATACACTTGAGAAAAAAGAAAGAAAAACCGGCGTAAGAGTTCTGGGAAATCATCCTGAAACGGGGGAACCTGTAACTGTCAGGATGGGAAGGTTTGGTCCGGTTGCACAGATTGGCGATTCAGGAAATGAAGAAAAACCAAAATATGCAAGTCTGTCAAAGAACCAGCTGCTGGAAACAATAACTCTCGATGAAGCGCTTAACCTGTTCCGTCTTCCCCGTTCATTAGGTGAATATGATGGTGGAGAAATGGTTGTCGGGATAGGCAAATTCGGTCCGTATGTAAGGTTTAAAAGTAAATTCTTTTCATTGAAAAAGGGAGTGGATGACCCATATGCCGTGACATTTGAAAGAGCCATTGAGATTATTGTTGAAAAAAACGAGAGTGATAAGAAAAAGGTCATAAAAGACTTTGGCGATATGATGCTCCTGAATGGAAGATACGGACCTTATCTTGTAAAAGACAAGCAAAACTACCGGCTTCCTAAAGGCTCCGATGCGGAAAAGCTCACCAAAGAAGATTGCGTTACAATTATCGAAAACAGTGATAAAACCAAAAAGAGTTCTTAA
>Ga0302206_1000778_pt1 | contig 12202 bp, 10 predicted proteins | sample II_Fen_E2_1_FD_194581 | JGI IMG/M metagenome (GOLD analysis project Ga0302206, IMG submission 194581) | Peat permafrost microbial communities from Stordalen Mire near Abisko, Sweden - II_Fen_E2_1 | ecosystem: Environmental > Terrestrial > Soil > Wetlands > Permafrost | place: Sweden: Abisko...
AGCAGTATTCTGGAAAGGATAGACATAATATAGGTCAGAAGTCAGAAGTCAGAAGTCAGAAGTTAGAAGTCAGAAGTCAGAAGAAGAAAGAAAGAAGATAAAAGTAAAATCGAATAGTATATATAGGCTTTGTAAGTAAAACCTAGCCCTTATTGATCACACTTTTATCTTTTTACTTTTATCTTTTGTCTTTATTATTACTTATTCTGTTGTAGGTTTTCCAGATATTTCTTCTGAATCTGTTCGACCTCCTTATCGGTTAAACTATGTTCAAAAGGTGCCGGTTTTTCCGGAACACCATGGATCAGAAGATAGGCTGCAGGAATTAGCAGCAAAGGACTTATACCCGCTATCTGGTCAGAAGGAATACCTCCCTTTTCGTATGCATTCACTTTCAGTTGCTGTCGTATTAAACCATAATTAGTTACAGGATCCCCAAGTTTTCCCTGAGAAGTTTTTCCCTGGTATGCGGATATTGCCACATTATACCTGGCATTGTCCATTGTTGCAGGAACTTTAGTCGGAGAGTTCAATATTTGGGATTTAAGATTGAGGAACCGCGGAACTATTACAACCTCTCCTATTGATACTGTATCACTTTTCATATAGATTCCAGCTACAAACTCTTTGCCCACCAGAGTATCACTAATAAGCATCATTGTAGATTTATAACCTATATGTTTGAAGAATACAGTATCAAACTTGTTAACAAAAAAAGCAAAGGTCCCATCCGAACTGCTCGCAGTAGTAAAGTTACGGTTTATAAGAATCTGGGAATTTGAGACCGGTGCAAGATTATTGGCATCCAATACAATCCCATGAAAAAGAATTCTTACTTCTGCATTATCTTTTTCCTGACAAAAACAGAACTGACTGATTAAGAGAACTAAAGCAATAAAGAGAAAACTGCGTCTCATCTTCAATTATGATTTTACAACTTAACAATCAGCTCATTTAAGCTTCTTTTGGGAACATGATGATTTTTGTTCTGATCTCTCCAATATTTAACATCACCATTTTTTATATCCTCAATAATTACATTTTCAACGGGTTTCCCGATAGCAAGAACCAACAAAATTTCAAAATTATCAGGAATTGAAAGTTCATTAATAAGTTCTTCCCGTTTAATTGATGCAATTATGCAACCTCCAAGTCCTGCTTCGGTAGCTCCCAGTAAAATACTCTGCGCGGCAATCCCATGATCAACACCAAATATTTCAGAAATAGTTTTATCGCCAAGTATTACTATATAACCTGCCGGCCTTTCGCCTCTGTCAGGACCAGGCCAGTCAGTAAGATAGCCGGCCCAGGCTAAGTACGGAAATATCTTTGCGCATTCTTTTTCATTATTAAAATAAAGGTATTTCAGTGGTTGTTTGTTAGCTCCGGATGCAGAAAATCGGGCCAGGTCAATGAGAGATTCAAATGTTTTGCTTTCAATCCGATGTGATTCATCGAAACGTCGATAAGATCTGTTTTTAACTATCAGTTCCTTTAAATTCATATTCTAAGTTTTTGTCAGTAGTTAGGTTGGCATACAGGTACCATTCTCTGAAGGAGTACCATCAAAGAATGTCTGAAAATAATCAAAAACGGTCCGCAACAATGTCCCAGTCCAGAATCTCCCAAAAGGACTTCACATAATCGGGACGTTTATTTCTGTAATCAATATAATATGCATGCTCCCATACATCGCATGTTATCAGAGGTTTGAGCCCCTTACGCAATGGATTGCCAGCATTTGATTCCTGAATTATCTGCAGGGTTCCATCTTCTTTTTTGGCAAGCCATGCCCAGCCTGCTCCGAATAGTGTTGCTGCAGCTTTATTAAACTGCTCTTTAAATGCATCGAGTGAACCAAATGAACGATTCAGGGCCTCGGCAACATCACCTGTTGGAATTCTTCTGCCATCATGGGCAAATGATTCAAAATAAAATGTATGATTCCATACCTGAGCGGCATTATTAAAGATGCCGCCTTCGGCTTTCCTGATTATTGTTTCCAAATCAGCTTTTTCAAATTCAGTCCCCGGGATAAGACCATTAAGATTATTAACATAAGTCTGATGATGTTTCCCATAATGATACTCAAGCGTTTCTTCACTTATGTATGGAACAAGTGCATTCAGCTTGTACGGTAGTTTTGGTAGTTCAAATGCCATAATTTAAAAATTTTGAATTAATACTTTCAAAACTAAAACAATGAACAATTCTCTATGTTCAAATTTAGCATTTTTAAACCAGAGTAGACTTAAAGTGTGGTAAGAAAAATACGGTCGGGCAATGCCGGGATGACCCCTTTTTCTCCTGCAATCCTGAAGAGTTCCACAACAGCTTCTCTTCCTCTGATACCAAGGTTGAGCGTATATTCGTTCACATACAATTTTATGTGATTATTCATTACTGTACTATCCATCTCCTTAGCATTACCTGCCACAAAATCATAGGATGCAAAAGAATCTTTATAAGCATATTCAAGGCTTCTCCTTATTACGCGATTGACTTTCTGAGCAATATCATCAGGTATACTCCTTTTAATCACAATTGCCCCGAGGGGAATTGGCAGGCCAGTAAGATTCTCCCAGTATTCTCCCATATCGGCTAACTTATGAAGACCTCTTTTATAATAAGTAAATCGTGTTTCATGAATAATAAGCCCTGCATCAACCTCATCTTTTAATAACGCATCTTCAATACCTGAAAAAAGATATTCAACTTTATTAATAACATTTGGCCATGCAATACTGAAGAGAAGGTTTGCAGTGGTGTATTTGCCGGGGATTGCAATTTTTAATCCCGGAAGTTCCGCTATACCAAATCTGCGCTTGCTTATAAGCAATGGTCCGTTTCTGTAACCGAGGGCACTGCCGGCATCAAGTACAAGATAGTTCTGAGCTACATACGCATAAGCGTGGTAACTGATTTTTGTTATATCAACATCATAAGTAAGAGCTTTTCTGTTAAGTTCTTCAACGTCGGTCAAAAAATAATCAAACTCCAACCCTTCAGTATCAATTCTACCATGCACCATTGCATCAAAAATAAATGTATCGTTAGGACATGGTGAAAAACCCAGACTTAATCTCATAATCTCACTAGAGTGTTAAAAGTACTTCAATAAGTTTTTCTGACAGATTATTCAGAGCAAGTGCAACTTTCCAATTGTTTCTATTCCTCGGTCCAACCTTATTTGATATTGCCCTCAGAGCCAGAAAAGGAATTCTTTCCAAAGAACAAATATAGAAAAAAGTTGCACCTTCCATAGTCTCAATGTCAGGATTAAATTTATTCATTAACTTAATCCTTGTAATTTCAGAACCAGTGGCAGTGTTCACTGTTATTGCCTTCACGGGTTTTAATATATTCTTCAGTTTTTCACTATATTCATTCTCCGAGTAAATGATTCCATTCCGGTAAGGGTACTCATCGGCCCCAACAAGACCGGCTTCATGAAGTGTCATATAATGTTCACCATCTTCGATCCCTGCATCTGCAAAACAGTCAGAGACTGGCATCAAAACATCTCCTTCAGTATACTTATCATAATAGCTTCCGGCAATGCCGGCATTTATAGCCAGATCAGGCTTTCCATTCTGTATAATCCATTGTTTCATGGCCCATGCCGTTGTAATGGATCCTATGCCGGCAATTAACGGGTGTATTTCAAAGTTTCCAAAAAGGAAACCTCCCTGAACAGGTATCATACCTCCTATCTTATTCAGGGTATCGCCTTCAGGAATTGTCGCAGTAACATATAATATTTTAAATGACATGACTGAATCTGTTATGAGTTGGATTGAAGTAATAGTAAATATAATACTTTCCATCAATCTGGAGCATAATACAAAAAACGGTACCTCCTATCCATAAAAATCTATCCTTTAAAACTCATAAAAGTGATTTTGTGAATTTCAAAGATCAAAATTATTGGTTAATATTGTATGATAAATATACCTGAGAATGATCTACCTTACACGGCGGGAAAGGTTCTGTGCTGCCCACAGGATGTTCAGACAAGAGTGGAACGATGAGGTTAACCAACAAGTATTCGGCAAATGCTCCAATCCGAACTGGCACGGACATAACTATACTTTGTGGGTGACAATTAAAGGGGAGCTTTCAGAAGAGTATGGATTTATCATGAACATTAATGTTCTCAAACAAATAATTCTTGACAACATAATAAACAGGATTGATCATAAAAATATTAATCTTGAAGTTGACTTTATGAAAGGTAAAATAGCAACAACCGAAAATCTCGCTGTCGCTATCTGGAATGAGCTGTTACCTTTCATTGAAAGGACCGGGGCTCAACTCCATTGTGTTAAAATAGAGGAAACAGAAAATAATTCGATAGAATATTATGGCTGATAAAATAGAAAAAATCAATGACGGATCAGGAGAGGTCTCTGACGGATATAATAAAATTGAAACATGGAATGCCGAAACCATTCATGAAATGTCCGCCATGTACCACAGAATACTTGAGCTGATCGGTGAGGATCCTGAAAGAGAAGGTCTTTTGCGAACACCAGCCAGAGTGGCAAAATCACTTCATTATATGACCAAAGGATATAATCAGAATGCCTGCGAGATAATAAACTCTGCAAAGTTCAAAGAAGATTATAAACAGATGGTTATTGTAAAAGACATAGATCTGTATTCAATGTGTGAACATCATATGCTTCCATTTTATGGAAGAGCACATGTTGCCTATATTCCTAACGGATATATTACCGGCCTCAGTAAAATAGCCAGAGTAGTTGAAGCTTTCAGCAGAAGGTTACAGGTACAGGAAAGACTCACGGTTCAGATAAGAGATTGTCTACAGGAATGCCTCAACCCATTGGGAGTTGCAGTAGTTATAGAAGCCCAGCACATGTGCATGCAAATCAGAGGTGTTCAGAAACAAAACTCAGTGACAACTACTTCAGCCTTTACTGGTATCTTTCTTGACAAACTAAATACCCGTGAGGAGTTTATACATCTGATCGGAACCAAACTTCATTAAATTCAATCTCCCGCTGATCACGCAGGTTTTCGCTGATCTGCGTGAATCTGCGCTATCTGCGGGAAAAAATATCTAATATGTTAATCGATTTATTCTATTTTTGCACACTTAAGAAAATTGCACATAAATCTAAAACGAGGTGATTATGAAAGCATATGTATTTCCCGGACAGGGAGCTCAGTTTATAGGAATGGGTAAAGATCTTTATGAAAAATCGACACTGGCAAAAGACATGTTCGAGAATGCCAATTCATTACTCGGATTCAGGATTACGGATCTGATGTTTGATGGTACAGATGAGGATCTGAAACAGACCAGGGTAACACAACCGGCAATATTTCTCCATTCCACAATTCTTGCTGCAGTTCTCGGCGATTCATTCCAACCTGATATGGTTGCCGGACATTCTCTTGGTGAATTTTCATCTCTTGTTGCGAATAAAACCTTAACATTTAATGATGGGCTTATCCTTGTATCAAAGAGAGCTCTCGCGATGCAGAAAGCCTGCGAAATGACTCCATCAACCATGGCAGCTATTCTGGGTCTGGATGATAAAATTGTTGAAGATGTTTGTACTTCAATAGAAGAGGTTGTGGTCCCGGCAAATTACAACAGTCCCGGACAGATAGTTATTTCAGGATCGAATGAAGGAATTGATAAAGCAATAGAGATACTCAAAGAGAAGGGGGCAAAACGTGCGATAAAACTTTCCGTTGGCGGTGCATTCCACTCTCCACTCATGGAACCAGCCCGGCTGGAACTCGAAGATGCAATCAGAAACACAATTTTTAATAAACCAATCTGTCCTGTATATCAGAATGTCAATGCAAATCCATCTGTCGATCCTGATGTAATAAAACTAAACCTGGTCTCACAGCTTACTTCACCTGTAAGATGGACACAGAGTGTAATTAATATGATAGCCGGTGGGGCGACATCATTTGTTGAAGTCGGACCGGGTAATGTATTATCGGGACTGATAAAAAAGGTAAACAGGGATATTGTAACTGAAAGCGCAACTATGTGAATATAGTATAAGCTTTTTTGTCCGTTGTGCCTTTGCGCCGTTACGCCTTTATTTAAACAATAGTGTAATATTCTGAAATACAGACTCATTCAGAGTCAATGCTACCGGACAGGTTTTTGCACAATGTTCCAGTATTTTTTTCTGTTTATCCGTATAATTATTAGGAGGAAATTCGAATTCAATTTTGATTTCACTGATCTTTCTCGGATTATCCGTCATAATCTTCGTTATTGTACAGGTACTCCCATCAATCGAAAAGTTATTTTCTCTTGAAGCAATACCCATAATTGTAAAGGCACAGCTCCCGAGTGCCGAAGCGACCAGATCAGTTGGAGAAAAGTTTTCACCTTTTCCCTTGTTGTCGAGTGGCGCGTCAGTAGTAATAATACTTCCTGATCGTACATGAAGAATTTCAGTTCTCAGATCTCCCAGGTATTTTGTTTTTGCTGTTTCCATAATATATTATATATTAAATACTTACGAATTATTTAGTTGCCATTGATGTTTATAACCTGGTAGAATTTGTAGAGACTGGTCTGAGACCTGTCTCTACTTTTATCAATGATTAGAGGGGCTTCAAAATCACACCACGATGCTTTTTCCCATCAATCATAATTTCGAGAGGATTATCAAACCTGACATGCCTTATGAATTCATCTTCATAAATCACATTGAGCTTGTTCAGGAAATCCACGTTATAATATCCTTCATTTATAAAGGGGTTAATAGTAAAATATCCTACTCTGAACGAAGTCAGATTCTGGAAGAAATGGGTTCCCTGACTGGGATCTATTCTATAATTTTTAAGCCCCGATTCAATTATTATTCTTGCCGCTGAGATCTGGGGCCACTTAACCGGAATACCCAGCCATGGATCGGTTGATCCCCATCTTCCGGGACCAATCAGCACATAACCTTTACCCTGTTTAACAAACAAAGAATTAATTTTTTCAATTTCAATTGCCACCTTTTTATTATTTGCGGCATTGAAAGATTCGGGTTTTACATAAACCAGGTCGTAAATACCCTTGAAAAGGCCATTGCCAAGTGCTGATTCAGAAAAGATTATTGTATCTTCTGGTTTTACATGGTCAAGGTTGATGTTGTGAGCTTCTTCAGTATGAACAATTGGTCTGATCTGCAAAAAATTAAAGATTTTAGGCGCCCCGTCTGCGGTTTCAAGATTGGCAGCGAATTCAATTTCAACAGGGTTATTCATTTCCTCTTGTCCGATCTCAAGAAGGGTACTCAAAATTTCAGCCAGAGGGAATGTCTTATGTTGAAGAATGTTTGAAAAAGTAATTACCCTTTTTCCCGGGATAGATATGCCATCCCTCAGAACATTGTTGTTTATATCATAAGTGGAAGCGATATACTTAAGAGCATTCTCATTCTGAAGATCTTTTATATCGATCTTGAGAATGTTAACACCATCATCAGTTGAAGGGACGAAGCTATCTATATTAAGATCCAGTGCGCAAAATTCTTTCTGAGAATCTCTCATCGCAGCCTCGGGCGAAGAAAGCTGAAGAATTTTTTTTGGATATTTCGGAGAAAACCTTAAAGATAACCCTCCTTCCACAATAAGCTTACCCAGTCCGAATGCAATGTTCACAATACCATCTTCTGCTTTTTCAGAACCTATAGGATAGTAATTTATTGATCGGGCTACTCCGGAAAGTGTGGGATAATACATTTCGCCATGTCTGTTACCGCAAACCTCCTGGAGGATAATCCCCATTTTTTCTTCATCAATTACATTTGCTGTTGCAGTCATATATGCTTTGCTGGCCTTGTAATAAACTGAGGCATAAACTTCTTTAATGGCATCAGATAACATTTTAACCATCTGTTTATTATCAGGAAGCCTGGGAATCATATAAGTTGAATATATGCCTGCAAAAGGCTGATAATGAGAATCTTCAAGCTTACTTGAGGATCGGACTGCGATTGGAGTATTTCTTGAAACTGCAAGGAATGCATAAAAATCCTGGTAAACATGCCCGGGTAATTCCGCATTAATAAATCTGTTAAGAATCTCATCATCACTAAGATCAGAAAGGGCAACAGAATAGAGATTATTCTGGTCCATAAACTCATCGAAGATGTCAGTACTTAACACCACAGTGCGTGGAATTGTAATCAGTACATCGGGAAACCTGTTGAACAGTTTATTGTTTTTTATTATACTGTTGATAAATGCCAGGCCCCTGGCTTTACCTCCGATTGAACCTTCCCCGATACGTGAGAAGATCTGGTATTCATCAAAACTGCTTTTATCAAATTTGGCAATCACTCCCCTGCCCTTTCCCAGCCTGAAGCTGGATATTGCAACATAAAGGAAACGACGCATCTCATCCATAGTATCAAAATCCTCTTTGCGGATATATTTGAACATCTGGGCAACAGGGAAAAGAGCCCTTGCATTGAGCCATTTGGAAAAATGGTTGCGTGTGGCATGATACTCAAGAGAGTTATCAGGGATTGTCAATAATTTCTGTTGCAGACTTTGCAGATCGGTTGCAATTGCAATGGGTTCGAGTGTTACAGGATTCCTGAATACAAAGGGTCCGAACGCAAGATTCTGGATAATGAAATTCCTTAATTCCAGTGATAGTGATTTGGAATACTTATTAATAAACCCTGCTCCAAGTTCTTCTGCGATTTTCTTATGTGTTGTACTCGATGACTGAATAAGAAACGGCACTTTGTCATCATCAGCCATAACAACCTTACATAATTCTATACCGGCACTTTCATCATTGACATTATCCCTCTTATAACTTATATCTGAGATGACTCCCAGTACATTATATTTATATTTTTTGTAAAGATCGAGAGCATCGTTGAAATTGTTAGCAAGTAGTATTTTAGGCCGTCCCCGCATTTTAAGCATACGTTGATGTTCATTCAACGCTTCGCGCTGAAAATCAAGTGACTGAAGAAGCACAATTTTATAAATATTCGGAAGGTAAGATGATATATACCTTATAGAGTTTTCGACAAGTATTATAGCTTGAACACCAATATGTTCTATATCATAATCAGCATTCATTTTATCCTCTATCAACTTGATAATTGCAAGAATCAGAGATGCATCCCCGAGCCAGCAAAAAACATAATCAATTGCACTCAGGTCTTCACCTTCCAGCCTCAGGGAAACCTCTCTCGAAAAATATGTAAGTACCACGATGGGTATGTTTTCATATTTTGCTTTAATGCGTTTAGCCAGAGCAAACACATCTGTCCCCTTAAGGCTGAGCATTGAAATTACCAGATCAATATTTCCATCCTGCAGTATTTTGAAAGCATCTTCAGCATTATCGGTCTGAACAAATGTTGGTGGATAACGCAGATTGAGAGAGGCGTATTCATTAAAAATCTGTTCATCAATTCTACCATCTTCTTCAAGCATGTAATTATCATAATTGCTGCAGATAACAAGAACCCGATGAATACGTTTCTGCATTAACAGATCGAATGAAGTATCTGTAAAATCATACTGCTGAAGATCCATCACTCCCTCAATAATGTTCATAAGTTATTTTTTAGTTATTCATAGAGATTACCGCCATTCCTTTTTTCCCGTCCATTCTTATCAGAAGTGGCTTTTCAAACCTGATATGACGAAAGAATTTCCCGTTTTCAACAATCTTTTGCTTATTTAGTTTATCCCAAATTATAGTTCCTTCATTTGAGGCATGATTAATTGAAAAATATCCAACATTCATCGAAGTTACATTGTGGAAAAAGTGAGAACCGAGTGATGCATCTACATGAAAATCAGGCAAACCTACCTCAACAATAACTTTAGCATTCGATATCTGGGGCCATACAACCGGTATTCCAAGGAATTTGTCTCTGGTTCCCCACCTTCCAGGCCCCAGCAATACATATTTTCTGTTTTCAACCATCATTTTTTCGTTCATCATATCAACTTCAGCAGCCATCTCATTAGTAAACAGATTATTGAATTTATCAGGTTCCACATAAATGAAATCTGTGATATCATCTATCACACCATTCCCCATGCTTTTCTTTGTAATCAACACCGTATCATCATCACATATAGTATCCGGATCTATAGAATAACCAGCCCCGCTACCAACAAGAGGTTTGATCTGAAGGAGGTAGAATGAAGCGTTGTCATCCTTATCTTTAGTAAGGTCAACTGCGAACTCAATCTCAACAGGTGTACCAAATGCCTCTGTAACAACATCAAGAACAACCTTCAGTGTCGATGCGAGCGGGATATAATTGTATTTTAAAATGTCAGCAAAATTAATTACTCGTGGTCCAAAAGCATCAAGCCCTGGAACTATAGTATCATTATCGAGGCTCAATACTGATGCGGAATGTCTTATTGTTCCATGTTTTTCTGCCTGACTGATATCGAGTCTCACCAATCCTGCATTTTCACCTTCAAGAAGATTTAATTCTTTTTTTGCCATATCCACAGCATAAAAAATGACCTGTGAATTTTTATAAAGATCTTTATGTGAGATTATATCGAGTGAGGGATATGCTGGGGAGAATCTGAAAGCCCTCTCACCCTCAACGACATAATGACCCAGGCCGACTGCCAGAACAGCAAATCCGTCCGGCGGGGTCATATGCGCTACCGGATAAAAGTTAAAAGACTGAGCTGTTCCACTGATGTGAGGGTAAAATGCATTATCAAATCTGTTACCCACAACTTCCTGTATCACCACAGCCATTTTCTCCTGTTCTACCTTATAATTAATAGCCTCAAAATAAGTACGGGAGTTCTTTGAATAGATAGAAGAAAACACCAGTTTGATAGCCTCGGATAGCTGCTTTAACCTTATTTCCGGATCATAATGATTATTCGGTAACAGATATGTTCTGAATATACCTGAGAATGGTTGGCTCATTGAATCTTCAAAAAGACTCGAAGATCTGACAGCCAGAGGTTTTTCTATCAGTTTAATAAAAATTCGTAACTCTTTTTCAAGAGTATAACTGAGACTACCTTCAAGAAATAGTTTCTGGAGTGAATTGAAATCTTTCTCAGTTTTGACTTTCTCCCAGAGATGATTGCGTTCCATAAACATATCAAATTCATCTGTTCCTATAATTGCAGTCACAGGTGTTTTGATATTAATTCCGGGAAGAAGACGTCCAAGTTCGAAACTGTAAATCAGGGTATTAATGAAAGCCACGCCGCGGCCTTTACCTCCAAGCGACCCGCCTGAAAGACTAACTACGTTCGTTTCATCAATTACTGCCGACTCTTCAAAATTAACAACCTTACCCTTATTCATCTCTCTGCGCCTCTTCCTTATGATATCGATCAGGAACTCGCGAAGTTCTTTCAGGCTGTTAAAGTCAGAGACTCCTATCGGATTGATCATTTTAGCGATTTTCACTTCACCCCTGGCCATCAGCCATAGAGAGAAATGGTTCTTCATGGAATGATAAACGAGAGAATCTTCAGGGACTGTCTGGAGGTAGGCCTCAAACTCTTTCATCGACTTAGCGACAGCTATCTGCCGGCCTTTATTATCTCTGTAAACAAAGTGGCCGAACCCGAGGTAATAATTGATAAATGATTTAAGATCCTGAAGAAGGCTCTCAGAATTTTTATTAATGAAATTAGATTTCAATGAATAGGCATACCTCGAATTTCCCGGATCAGATGACTGAAGTACCGATGGAAGATTAGGAAGCTCCTCTTTAATATGTTTTATCAGCTCATAACCTGCCGTATCCTGAAGAACTCCATTCTTTGGAAAGCGCATATCAGAAATGACACACAACAGACTATCTTTATACTTATTATATATTATAATGGAATCTTCATAATCTGAAGCGAGCAGTATTTTAGGCCTGGCTCTGAGTTTCAGTACTTTATATAATTCATCCGTAGATACATCCTCGATCAGATTCTTAGTCTGCTCCATTACAAGCGTATAAAGCATTGGCAGATAACTAGAATAATAAACTGCTGAATCTTCGACGATCAGGATAACTCTTGTCAGACCCTTTTTTGTATCATTATCAACATTGACTTTGTCTTCAAGAAGCTTAACCATTGCAAAAAAGACTTTCGACTCGCCGGTCCATACAAAGTAATTATCGAACGGTGTCCCTGATGCTTTTTGTCTCTTTACAAAAGAGACATCACCCGGATTGTTGAGCAG
>Ga0302206_1000781_pt1 | contig 12180 bp, 5 predicted proteins | sample II_Fen_E2_1_FD_194581 | JGI IMG/M metagenome (GOLD analysis project Ga0302206, IMG submission 194581) | Peat permafrost microbial communities from Stordalen Mire near Abisko, Sweden - II_Fen_E2_1 | ecosystem: Environmental > Terrestrial > Soil > Wetlands > Permafrost | place: Sweden: Abisko...
TCGGGGAGATTTAGGAAAACATCATACTCTTTGCCCTTCATTTCATTTGGCAAAGTATATTTAGTGTTAATAGTGTATTCTCCACCTGCAAGCCATTGACGAGGGTCACACTCAAGTTTAATGGTATATTTATCAGTCGAATCGGTTTTCGAAGCATAGATCATTTCCACATTACGTGGATTAAATGGTGCCGCAAATCCAACATTCTTAATTATAAGTTTAGTTACATAATCACTCCCGGCAGTCGGTTTCTCAGTGAATTTTCCCTCTGTCAGTACAAATCGATATCCGAGTCCTTTATTTATCTCATCCATGCAGCCATTTATTCTCCAGTCACTTAATACCGAGCCATTATAACCAGAATTTAAATAAGACCAATGATATTTTTGCATTTGAATCAAAGCATTACTACAGGCAGAATAACTTGACGGTTGACAGGTTTCCCCGCCCATAGCTGTGTATTTTGATTCTTGTTGCCAATAGGCCATTTGCAGAGTAGATCCAAAAGTACCCATATCACTGCCGTCTGCCAAAAAACAATCATTATGACAAGCTATACGTGCTAAATCAGTTTGGCTATAAGCGGTAGCTTGTGTGAGTGTATCAGTATAAGTAATATTAAAACATTTTATTTTATATTCAGGAGTACGTACACAAATCATACGATCTTTAGGTAAAGACAATAGCAAAGCGTCTAAAACGGCACGACGTGGAGCATAATCACTCTGTGTCATGGGTGACATGTTGAAATTCGAGGTGTAATACCATTCGCCCCAAACACCTACAAATCCGGCCTGCATCACGTATATAATATCTGAGTAATCAATCAGATAGGGTGTTAATTGTTGAATTTGCTGTAATACAATATCTTGAGGAGCATCCCATGGTTTATTGCTTTCACTTGAAGAATATGCAAAGCGTAATATACATTTGCAACCACTTTCACGTATAGCTTTCATGTTTGTCTCTATTAAGGATAGGAACTCATTTGAAATAGGTTTGTCACGAAACTGATCTAAATAATACATTGTAAGTATTAAGCTGTGTCCAATATTTCTTTGTACTTTTAATGATGAAACATTCAATACATTGTTCAGATTAGATGCATCAAAATCTTGTTGGCTATAAAAACCTCGTTCAGGATTCACAAAAGCAGAATCAGATTCCAAATAAGTTACATGTAACATGCCATCATTAGGGATTGGATTATCAGTTTTACATGAGAAAAATGAAAAAATAATGAGCAGAACAAGAGCTATTTGAATTATTCTTCTTTTCATACGGATGGTGTGTTTCTTTAAGAGTTAATTAAGGCTAAGGTTATCTTGATTTAATTGTAATTAAAATATTCGACAAAAGTTTATAAAAAGCGGGTATAGATCAAAATCCATAAAATCTATACCCGCAATTTCTATTTCAATTTCTATTTCAAGGTTACCTGAAGCAAACTAAAGTTACTTCCACCACCTCCAGGTAAAGCTCCAGCTATAGCCCAGGTTGGTGTCTGTGCAAATACTGAAACTCCAATTGTCGATGCCCATTGATTTGTTACTAATTCCTTAACAATTTTTCCTTCAAACTCAACAATTGTTCCACTTACAATTTTTGGTTTAGACATGGTGATTACACCACTACCGGCAGGAACAGTATTTACCCATGCCCAAGCGGTTTGATCAGTTGCAGTTGCAGGGAAGTTATAAACAGCAGCATCTGACATATTATTTGCCAATAAACCATCCAACATATAATCTGCACCACAAACTCCTTTCCATATCCAGGAATTATTTCCTGTAGTAGCAACATTGTCTGAATTGATGAAAATGTCAAATGCTCCCACATTAATGCTATCCATCTTTACATAGAAATAGATAAAGTTATCATCAAATGTAATTTTCAGGGTTTGAATAGCTTTAAGGGAAGCAGTATCAGGTAAAGTCGCCGTAAATAATTTATTTGTGGCAACTTCAGACCAATCTGTAAAACCACCATCAATTTTGATAAGTGGTTTTGCAATACTAAGAACTTCTGAGTAAGTTTTTGTTCCACCTTCATTTGTTGCTGTCAAGGTAACTGTATAACTTCCGGAAGTAGCATAAACATGTACCGGATCTTTGTCAGTTGAAGTGGCTTGATCTCCAAAATCCCAGGAATAACTTGTTGCACCAATAGTTGTGTTTGTAAAAGTCGCAGTGTCTTGTTGCATTACATAAGTAAACGATGCTACAGGTGCAACAGTTGATTTGCAACTAAATAATAGAATCGCCATTACAGCAAAAAATGATAATTTAATACTTTTTTTCATAACGTTTTTTTTTAATTAGTAATTAGATAAAATTGATTATTGATATTTAATAATATTGTTATTTGTTTTGAGCGATGCCACTTACCAAAATTTCATTCGATGGAATAGGATATTGTATTTTGCCGTTGTCGTAATTAATAATCTCCCACGGTTGCACTCCGGCATATTGGCGATCCATATTAAGTTTATTACGATATAAATCAAATAAACGTTGACCTTCAAATGCCAATTCTAAACGGCGTTCATCTAAAACCACGTCCAAGACTGATGAATATCCGTGCATATTACTAATAGAGAAAAGTGCATCGCCTGATAAACCTGCACGGGTACGAATTATATTTATATCGGCAAGTGCTTTGTCATTTATGCTTAATTTTGCATATGCTTCAGCCCTGTTAAGAATTACTTCTCCCCAACGAATCATTACAGGTGAACTTAACATAGGATTGTTATTCTGATATGAAAATTTTGTAATATAATATTTGGGGAATGTATTGCGGTCAACCATTTTTTTAGTTAAACGAACTATATATTTAATTCCATTATAATTAATAAAATTTTGACTATAAGTATTTACAATTTCTGTTTGTACATAAATTTTTACGGAGTTAATCGTAAAATAATATTTACCACTACCACTATCAAGTGTTACATCATGTATTTCATTTGAGCGAAAATCTACGCCATCACTTGCTATTGGGAATGTAATCATATAGTTAGTAGAAGTTGTATTGTACACTGGAACAATGAATTTGTATCGAATATCGCTCGGGTATCGTTCATATAAATTATTCAAAGGATCAGATGAATAGACTTCTCCCCAACCACTCCCATCATTAAGATACATCGAACCGATTGATGATTGTTCTCTTGATTCCAACGATGTATGTGCTATGGCCCATAATGTCTCCTTTGAGGTAAGAGCATTGGCAAAATACTTTGGGAAAGTAGCCGTTGGTTCTAGTTTTGTTGAAGGATCGGCTCCACCCAGCATCTCATTAGTTAAATCAACCACCTTTTGGTTTTCTTCCATGTACAAATACACACGTGTAAGCAATCCCTGTGCGGCTGCTTTTGATGCATATCCGGCATTTCCTCTACTTGTACCACCGTTGCTCATCAATCGAATAGCTTCATTTAAGTCCGCAGCAATTTGATCGTATACTTCACCTACAGTAGCTCTGGTTGTTACTGAACTGTCTGTACTTTTTCGCAGCACAATACCCGGATTTGAACGTCCTAATGAATAAGGTTTGGCATATAGAGTTACCAGGTGTAAGTGACAAATGGCACGGAGAAAGTAATTTTCACCTTTAATATAATCGCTTTGATTATCAGCGCCATCTTTAATCGATTCAATGACTGAATTAGCTCCGTATATAATTTTGTAACCGAGCCACCATAAAGTAGTAACGTTTGCCAGGGTAGGATTCGTTTTATAGCACGTTGCTTCATATAATGGGTCAGTTGTACGACCCGATAAACAAATGTTATCGCTTGGATACTCTGACATTAAGAAAAAATGACGAACGTAAGTATCTCCACTTGCATAGGACCAACTGGTTGCAAATTCATCTTTGAATAAGGAATAGTTCCCATCGGTCATATAAGCTGCTCCACTTGGATCTTTCGCTAATTGTTCCGGAGACATTCCATCTGTCGGAGAAAAGTCCAGATTACACGATGTTAATATAAATAACATCAAAATGGGATATAATAAATTTAGTTTTTTCATTTTGTAATTAGTTTTTTCGTGTTAATTGTAATTAGAACCCAATTTCAACACCTACAAGTAATTGACGGCTAATAGGATAATTGCTACTATAGAGACCTGCTAAGGTATAATCAGATGTTTTTAAAGTTACCTCCGGATCCATTCCTGAGAATCTGGTCAATGTGAATAGATTATCTCCGGATATATATAGTTTACAGTTTTGAATATGTGCCGATTTTAACAATCTCTGTGGTACTATATAACCAATTTTCAGGTTTTTGATACGGAAGAAACTTCCATCTTCAAGATAGCGGGAAGATATACTGTTTGAAGATTTATTGCCATTCATAACCAATTTTGGGTGAGTGGCTATATCTCCAGCCTTTTGCCAGCGTGTCCATCCTAATCCGTTGTTTTCAAGTGAAATCTGATTATAACCTAAGTAAGCTCCATCCCCATCAAGTGCTAGACGATTGTAATTGAAAATTTGATTGCCATAAACAAAATTTGTATTAACGCTCATAAAGAACCCTTTGTATGTTAGGTTATTTGTCCAACCTCCGCTAAATATTGGTGTTGCTTTGCCAACAACCTGAAAAGTAGCATCACTGTAATTATTCGTTTTGACACGGCTTGTTACATTTCCATTGGCGTCAGTAACAACTTTTTCCCAAAGCGGGTCACCATTGGCAGGGTCAACTCCTAACCATTTTGGCATAAACCAACTATAAATATCTTGTCCTCGTTTTACCTGCTGGCTAACTGAACTTCTTGTTTGCATAAATGGTTGGTCTTTTGGTGTTTCTGTTACAACATTTTTATTAAACCCAATATTAAAACTCATATCCCATTTAAAGTTCTTAGTCTTTATATTCGTTGTGTTTAATTGGAATTCAATACCTTGGTTTCGTACACTTCCGGCATTAGCAGTAATTTCAAAAAAACCGCTTGAAGGAGATACAGGCACTGCGAGCAACAAATCTTTATTGTCAGTATTGTAAAGATCAATGTTCAACTCTATATTCTTCCAAAGATTTATGTCCAGTCCAAGACCAGCCATATAGGCTCTTTCCCAACCTAAATACTGATTTGCCAAACGGGTAGGAATAGCTGAAACTACATTTTGATAAGAACTGCTAAGTGAGTAAGTCGATAGATATTGATACATACCGATATTGGAGTTACCGGTAAGACCATAACTTCCACGAAGTTTTAGGAAAGTTACAGTTTCATTACCTTTCAAAAAGTCTTCATTACTGATTAGCCACGAAGCTGCTCCGGAAGGAAACCACCCAAGACGTCTTTGTTGTGCAAACTTAGAATTTGCATCTGCACGTAAGGATGCTGTTGCAAAATATTTGCTGGCATAACTGTATTGAGCCTGTGCAAAACCGGAATAGCTTCTAATTGGAACTGAAAATCCTCCGATCTGATATACTTCACTGGCATTCAAAGCATCCATGCCATTTGGCATACCTTTACCGGCAGCTAAAGTGGATTCCGTGTTTGATTGTCCCCACTCAAGCCCTAACAAACCGTTTAAGGAGTTTTGGCCAAATTTGTTACTGGATTTCAATGTGTTTGTTGTCCCAAAAGAATTACCCAAACCTACCTGATTAAGCAAATATCCGGTTGCATATTGAGGACTATATGTTCTGGGATCAATAAACAATACGTTTTTATAAGTGCTTTGGTTGAAACGGTTTGTGGTTGTAAATACCAACCAATCAGCAATGGTCCAGTTTAATTGAAAGTCAGCCACAAGTTCATAAGAATGTGTTTTATTATAATTGTACTGTTCGTTTTGTAAAGAATTCCATTTGTCTTGTGAATACCATGGTGAACCGTCAGCACGTGTTCCGCTTGTAATTTTTTCAATAGCTCCATTTTTGTCATAAGGAGAATCCCATGGCATCTTAGTATAAGCGTCATTTAGTGTAGTCCAACTGGATGTGCCTTGAACGTCAGAATTAGTATAAGACAAACGAATGTTCATGTCTAAGCTCTTATACAATTGTGTGTTTAAATTCAAACGTCCGGACATCTTACTAAACCCGGTGTTGATAAGAGTTCCGGCTTCGTTATAGTAATCCAGACTGGCAAAATAAGTAGTTCTATTATTACTCCCCGAGGCAGATACGTAGTAATCTTGTTCCAATCCGGATCTGAAAAATGCATTTTGCCAGTTATAATCTTGATGTAATAATGAAGATGGACGCATTAATGAAAATAATGCAGGGCTAAAAAGCTGTTTTTGCATGGAAAACAGTTCTTGTGAATCCATCATTTTAAAATGTCCAAATAAATTAGATTTTGTCCCTGCTGTGGCTTTTATGTCCACTTTAGTAGCTTGATTCCTAGTTCCGGATTTAGTTGTGACAACGATTACTCCACCAGCAGCAGCTGATCCATATAAAGCTGTAGCACCTGCATCTTTCAATACAGTAAGAGTTTGTACATCGTTTGGATTGAAAGATCCACCGGGTATACCATCAACGACGTAAAGCGGGTCGGCATCCGCTGTAATAGAACCTGTACCGCGTATTCTTATTTCGGCTGCAGAACCGGGTTGACCGGTAGAATTGTAAACCACTACACCTGCCACTTTGCCTTGAAGCATATTTCCAATGTCAGAAGTAGTAACATCAGTCAGTTTATCAGCCGAGAGTGTTACTGCCGAACTTGATAATTCGGATTTTCTCTGACTTGAATAACCCATAACAATGACTTCATCTAAATCTTTTGTATTTTCTTCCAGCTTTATTGTTAGTTTTTTTTGGGCGCCTACTTTTATTTCTGTTGAAGTGTATCCAATGTAAGATATTATTAATGTCGATTGATCTGCTGCATCTGCCGTAAAACTCCCATTAAGATCAGTTGTTGTTCTAATCTGAGTTCCTTTTATACTCACGGTGGCACCTATAATTGGTTCGCCTTTTTGATCGGTAACAATGCCTGATACTTTTTTCGAGTCGTTTTGAATAGCACTATTTTTTGCAACCAAAACTACAAGATTATTTTTATCCAGTTTGTAATGGATTTCAGTGTTTGCTAAAAGGATGGATAGAATTTTTTCTATGGAAGCATTCTTTACTTGGATTGAACTAATTTTATCAAGACCTTTAAGTCCTTCGTTATAGAAAAAACGATATTCGCTTTTTGTTTCTATAACCTTAAAAATTTGTTTTAAAGATTGGTTGGATACGTCAACGGTGATTTGAGCATTCAGGTTGGTAGAAAACAAAACAAGGGAAAGTAAGAAACAACCCTTGAACAAAGTTTTCTTCAGGAAATTTGTGATGATTTTTTTTTCCATTATTAGATGTTTTTAATTATAGATTTTTAAACGGTTATTAAGTATACAGCTCATAGATAATTTTCCACTAATCAGAAAAAAATATTTAACGAATAACTAAAAAAAAACAGCAAGCTGAATCAAATATCAACTTGCTGTTTTTTTATTTCAAACAAAAGTATATTTTTTAGTGGTTATAATGTCTCAATAAATTTTTATTTTCATAAAGAGTCACTTTTTGATTTTTTATCTGAAATGAAAGTGGTGAAGTGAGCGTAATAATATTAAGGACACTCTCTAAACTATTATTATTCACAGTACCTGTATAGCGTTGGTTTTTGATGTTTTCAGTTGCAAACACAATTTCTACATTATAGATCCGTTGAATGTTTTTAGCAATTTCTTCAAGAGATTCATTCTCAAAACGCAATTCATTGTGTATCCAGCCCGTAAAATCAGTAGCATTTGTAACTCTGCTTTGGGTCGTTTTATTTGTGGCCTTGTCATACATTACTCTTTCATTTGGCACTAATACAGACTCGCCATCCGGAGTTGTAATCCGTACCTTTCCTCGCATAAGAATGGACGAAATAAGGTTATCTTCCTCATAAGCCTTAACTCCGAATGCAGTACCCAAAGCTTCTACACAAATATCACTACTTTTGACTATAAAAGGTTTTTGAGGATTGTGTGCAACTTCAAAATAAGCTTCACCATCTAACTGCAATTCTCTTTTCTTGAGGTTGTAATCTGCAGAATAAGTTAGTTTCGATTGAGAATTCAACCATGCTTTACTGCCATCGGGTAATGTAATATTTGCTTTCTGGCCCCGTTCTACCGATATGATAAGTGGGGCCGATGAAGATCCGATTCCGGACATATAGAAATACATTCCGGCTGCAGTCATAAGTGGCAACAGGAATAGTGCTGCCACGCGAATCAATTTGTTTAACCTGAAACGTATAGGACTTTGCCGGTTGTCCGCATTGTTTCTGGCATAGGTTTCCGCTTCGATGTTCTTCAACATACGCAATTGCAATTCACTATCAATAGTTGATGATGAAGCTAAAATTTGCTGCTCAAGCCACAGAGAGATTTCCTGGCTATTTTTAATCCAAATACTTAATCGCTTTACCTCTTCTTCACTTGCACGATTCTGAATATAGCGCTCAAATATTTCAATACATTCTTCTTTTTGCATATAGTTTCGGTTGTATATTATCGTATACAGCTATTTGAATCCTTTTCACTACTCAGTAATGACAGAATTCAACTATTTAACAGCTAAAGTAATTAATATTAGTAAAATATATTCGTAATGTTTCTCTAATTGATTTTTCATAAATGCCAGTGCTTTCGAAAGTTGAGTTTCAATAGTGCTCTCGGAAATATCTAGTTGTTTCGAAATCTCTTTGTTGGAAAATCCTTTCTTCCTGCTTAAAACAAAGATTTCTTTTCGTTTAGGAGGTAAATTCTCAACCAGCATATCAATATACTCTTCTAAAAGATTTTTTTCGACTTCTTTTTCGGTAGAACTATCAATATCTACCATTTTTATTTTTACGTATTCCTGATAAATATATTGAACTGTTTGATGTTCATACTCATTCAAAAGCATATTTTTGGCAATAGTACACAGATATGAGATAAATGATTTTTCTGGATTTATGCTTTCTCTTGATTCCCACACTTTAATAAAAGTGCGTTGAACAATTTCTTCGGAAATAAAAGTATCTCCTTTGGAAACTCTCATCACAAAATTATACAATTTGCCACTATATCGAATATAAAGGTCTTCGAATGATTGCGTTGATGCATTTCGAAGTAATTCTAATTCGTCTTTTTCAGTGAGAGTCATACAACAATAGTATTTGGTTATCTTGTATTGTCATTTTATTGAAGAAATTCAAACTGCAAATGTAGCAACATTTTTTATAAAGTAGATATTCTCTATAAACAGAGGTTATCATTAATCTATAAATTCGGATATTGATCTTATTTTGTTCGATTTTCGATGCTCAGAGAGTCGGAATCGATGCTTTTAGTGTCGGTGACGATACTTTTAGAGTAGGTGACGATAGTCGGAGATTTGGAATCGATGCTTTTAGTGTCGGCGTTGATGCTCGGAGAGTCGGTACCGATGCTTTTAGAGTCGGTGGAGATGCTCGGAGAGTGTAAATCGATGCTTTTAGAGTCGGCGACGATGCTCGGAGAGTTGCATAAAACCAAACCGACCATTGTCAATAACTTGTTTGAAATAAGTAGGGTTAGATGTGTTAAGTGTGAAAATAAACATTTATATTTGCAGGGTGAAATAATTAATATGTAATCATATATGAAAGAAAATAAGAGAAAATTGAGTTTTAAACCTTTTGTTGTAATGGCTTTAAGTATTGGGTTGGTCTTGGCTTTTTCTGACACTTTATTAACTGTATATGATAAGTTGATTGTCATTCCTACTTTGTCTAAATATAAACCTCATTGGTTTTCAGAATTGAGCATTATTGTTGTATGTATGATCGTTCTTATAAAAGGAATCACTAAAGTTCATAAAGCATACAATGGTTTACTAAATAATTATGTATTATTTGGAGGCTCAACATTCGCGATAATTTATTGGCTTGTTAGATTTTCAACTACTAAATACAGCTTTTACGAATTTGCTAATATTAAAGGGTTGTATGTATCCGATTTGTTTTTTATTACTTTGAGTATTGTTATTTTATATTCTTTGTTTGCTTGTATTTTTCTTTTAATAACAAAAAAACATAAACAAGCTGAGATAAGAACTGACTTGATTGATGAAATGCATAGAGAACCTTTCGCCAAGTCTATTGCTGATTATATATTAAGTCATGAGAAAATAAATGGTTCTTATGCAATTGGAATTACTGGAAAGTGGGGAGAAGGAAAATCAGTATTTATGAATTTCATACATAAATATCTCTCTAATGATAAAGAAAATAATTGTATTGTTATAAGTTTCAACCCATGGTATAGTAGCTCGCCTAAAGCAGTAGTATTTGATTTTTTTGCAACATTACAAAAAGTGCTAAAAGCATATAATCCAAATATTGATTCAGTATTCAAATCATACGCTCTTCAATTAATTCGCTATTATGACAAAAATAATGCATTAGAAACATTATTTGACACACTAACAAACAACCCAAAAACATTACAAGATAAATTTGAGGATGTACGAAAAGCAATTGAAAAAATAGGAAAACAAATAGTAATATGTATTGATGATTTAGATCGATTAGATAAAGAAGAAATAATTGAGGTTATTAGATTAATCAGGAATACTGCAAATTTCAACAATACTGTTTTTGTCGTGACTTATGATAAAGAATATATAGTATCTGCATTGAAAGATATTAATGATTATGGATGTGATAAGTATTTGGAAAAAATATTTCAGCATGAGGTAGTTCTTCCTGCTCATGAAAGTTTTTTGCTTAAGAATAAACTCAAAGAATTTTTAAAGTTTCAAACAAGTAATGACCATAGTAAATGGTTGGATGAAGTGTTTGCTAAAAATTATTCTTTCCCGGATATTACTCTCTTTTTCAAAAACTATAGGGATGTTCAAAGATTTTCAAATTCATTTTGCTTGCCATTTTTGCAAGTTAAAGGCGATGTAAATGAAACTCAATTTTTTTATCTGATGTTATTGAACTTTAAGTATCCAAGTATATATAACTTAATACGCGATAATCTTTATAATCTAAATTGGAATACCTGCGAATACTTTAGAATTATCACTGGGAATGCGACAATAAATGAAACGATTGCTTTAGAGCGAGAGGAAAATTTGAATAATGGGCAAACTCAAGGTCAATATAAAATTATAAAATATCTCATTGATAAAAAATATAATTCAAAAGATGTTGAATTAATTATAAAGGTTTTGGAAGTATTATTCCCATTTTCAAATATGCCAACATTGTTTTCGAATTTGATTATTGATGGATATAACCATATACATCTTACAACCAATATCAAAAAGTACTTTTCATTTAGAATACAAGAACATAATATTTCTTCACTAGAATTAGTTGAAGCTTTTGCTCAACCATTAAATGTTCTGAAAGAAAAAATTGGTGAATGGATAACTAATAAAAAAATTGCAACTTTAGAACTGTATTTTAAATCTTTGAATGTTTATTCTTCGAAACAATTTTACGAGAAATCATTAACTGCTTTATTTTTCTTTGCAAATCAATTTAATCCCGAAAAACCAGATGATGTAATTTCTACAAATGCTTACGTTGCCCGTGAAAGACTTTTATTTAAAAACACTGGTAAATTATATAAAAATGAGAAAGACCATAAAAAAGTTATCATTAAACTATTTGAGCAATCTCCAATTCCTGCATTATTCTCTGCACGCTTACTCGCAGAGGAAATAAAAGAAGGAACTATTTATGACAATAATCTGGGTAAGTTTCCATTAGAAAAGGAAGAAATAATTGAGATTAATGTTGGATTTCTAAAACAATATTTAGATCAATCAGAGAAGTTTACCGTTCAAGCATTCTGGTTGTACCATTCATGCGACAATGCTTTAAAAAAGAAAAATAAAGACGCTGGTAAATTAATAATTGATTATGCTAATGAAAAAGATATTATAGGATTTCTTTTATTTATGATTCATAATACCACAGATGGTGGTAATTTTATTCGATTATCTCCATTAATACTAAGCTTATTTGATTCTTATGAAAACTTTACTGAGTTTCTAAAGAATGTGAACAATGATACTCCAGAATTTAAAGAATTTATGGTCTTTTACAATAAACTCGTAAAAAGAAATTTTGTGTCTTTTGATTATAAATTTAAATATTTGAAGTTAAATAGATTTCT
>Ga0302206_1000782_pt1 | contig 12160 bp, 9 predicted proteins | sample II_Fen_E2_1_FD_194581 | JGI IMG/M metagenome (GOLD analysis project Ga0302206, IMG submission 194581) | Peat permafrost microbial communities from Stordalen Mire near Abisko, Sweden - II_Fen_E2_1 | ecosystem: Environmental > Terrestrial > Soil > Wetlands > Permafrost | place: Sweden: Abisko...
CTTTGATGGTTTTCCCTTTTAAAATTCCGGCAGCTATCCTCATATCCTCTATTCTCCCGTTTGTACAGGTACCTATGAGTCCCTCATGAACCACGGTACCTGCTACTTCAGCCACCGATTTAATATTATCGACGTTATGTGGAGCCGCAACAACCGGGAAAATTTCGTTGAGGTTTATATTGATTTCACTAAAATAATCAGCTCCTTCATCAGCCCAGATCCCTGCAATCTTCTCACCAAGAAATTCATCAAGAATATCATCGGCAGGGAAAACCGCATTTTTAGCTCCCATTTCCGAAGCTAAATTTGCAATTGTCATACGATCAGAAATTGAGAGAGTTTTCACACCCTCACCATGATATTCAATTGACATATAATTTGCTCCATCAGATCCGATCATTCCTATAATCCATAATGCAAGATCTTTAGCAGATACATTTTCACTTAATCGGCTTGTAAGTGAAATTTTTATCGATTCGGGCACCCTGAACCAGGTCTCTCCTCTTTTCCATATGCCGGCTGATTCAGTGCGGTCAATTCCTGCTGCCAGTGAATTGAAAGCGCCAGCTGTTGAGGTATGGCTGTCACTTCCTACTATCAGCATACCAGGTCGGGCGTGATATGACATTATCTGATGACATATACCTTTTCCTGAATCATAGAATTTACTGATCCCCTGTTTAGTCACAATGTCTCTTATTTCCTGGTACTGAGTAGCAAGTTTGGAATCAGCAGGAGGTGCATTATGATCCAGTACAACAAGCATCTGGTCAGGGTAAGCTACATTGCTTCCACCCATTTTTTGAAATGTTTTATAGATGCTTGAAGTATTGTCGTGAGTAAGAATTATATCAGGCCTGGCAAAAACGATTGTCCCTGCCTGAGCTTTAAATATCTTTTCCGCAAATGTCTGAGGTTTCATGAATCACTTATTTGATTATCTCTTAAAAATTGTTTTGGTGCTAAGGCACGATGTCATAACGGCACAAAGATTAAAATATTTGAGACTTATTTTCCAAGTAATCCACCTTTCTGATAGACTTCATACTGAACATCGGAAAATTTCTCTGCGGAAAGTATTTTTGAATTTCTGAGATTATCAATCTGTCCGGTTTTCAGATTGATCCGTATATAGTCTCCATTTTTCAGATCCAGTTCAGTTATGTCTTTACAATTGATTATAGGGAATGCTGCATTAATGGCATTCCTCTCATAAATAGCACCAAAGGATTCAGCTATAATAGCCTGAATACCAAGAGAGACAAAACAGTCCACCGCCTGTTGACGAGAACTGCCACAACCAAAGTTTTTTCCGGTAACAATAATATCACCTGGTTTTGCATTTTTAGAAAAGGCTTCAAACCCGATTAAATTATCAAACGTATACTGACCCATTTCCTTAATATCAGTAATAGCGAGATATCTGTTATGAAAAATCATATCAGTATCAATGTTGTCTTTGGATATTATCCAGATTCGTCCTTCAATTATAGTCTTTTTTTCAGGAAGTGCACTAATTTGTGTATTAGTGATTTGGGCTTCTGAAGATATGTCCTTTCGGATAAATCTGGCAGGTTGCTCCGGAATTTTATCCGGAGTAGTTATATACCCGGCTATTGCAGATGCTGCTACAATTTCAGGAGATGCAAGATAAACGCTTCCTTTTCCCTGCTTCCCGGGAAAATTTCTGTTCCCGGTACTTATTGTCACTTCCCCCAGACCGTTTTGCCCTACCTGCCCGGCTGCACATCCGGCACAACCTGCATTGGATACGAGTGCACCAGCCTTCTTGAATACGTCGATTAATCCATCAGCCAGACACTGTTTCCAGATTTCGTCTGTAGCTGGAACAATTTTAAGCACAACTCCGGGCGCAATCTTTCTGTCCTTAAGGATTGCAGCTACGCACTTCATATCGCTCATTCTGCCATTTGTACAGCTTCCTATGAAAGCTGAATCTATTTTGCTTCCCGAAATTTCGGTCACATTTACTGTATCATGAGGTTCTCCCGGACGAGAAACCATTGGTTCAAAAGCAGAAACATCAATTGTAAATATTTTATCATAATGTGCATCGGGATCCGCAAAAACAGGTTCAAATCTTGTATTGGAGCGTTTAGAGCAAAAGTCAATAACATGGTCAGAGGGCGGAAAAAGAATAATTATTGCACCCATTTCAGTTGCCATGGAAGATATCGTGATCCTGTCATCAAGATCCATATTGTCAATTGAAGTACCGTACAGCTCGACAGAATATCCAAGAAGAGAGTTTGCTCCGAATATATTAAGAAGATTCAGAACAACATCTTTTGGGCTTACCCCGTCAGGAATAATCCCCTCAAAAACTATTTTAACTGATGATGGTATTTTGAACCAGACTTTTCCATTATGCCAGGCTGCTGCAATATCCATATCCCCCATTCCCTGACCAAAGGCGCCAATCGCTCCTAATATATTTGCATGTGAATCGGTTGATAAAGCTGTCGAACCTGGATAAACCAATCCTTCTTCCATAAGTATATGAGTACCAATACCTGCATTAATGTCGAATACCCGAATACCGTTTTCACGGGCGAACATACGGCAGATATGTTGATTAACCGCATACTTTTGATCCGAACCTGTTGGGTTACAGTCAAATGTAAAGAAAGATTTATCCGGATCTTTTACTGTTAGACCAAAATCCTTAAGGTTTTTGACTACATTGGCTCCACCAAAATCACGGGCCACCCTGGAATCAATCTCTATATCAACTATTTCTCCGGGGTGAACTATTTCGTATTTTGAATGTGCTGCAAGTATCTTTTCAAGCAATGTCATTGCCATATTTTCAATTATTAATGTTTTATGAAATAAATAATATCAACGTTAAAGACACTATCTGAATTGTGCCCTGAAATCTCTGGGAGAGATCCCTTCGGTTTTACGGAATTGCTTATTGAAATTAGATATGCTGGCGAAACCGCATTCCATAGCTATATCGTGCACCAGGTATTCAGTTTCTCGAAGCAGATAGCATGCTTTATTTGTCCGGACCCGATTCAGATATTCTATGAAACCTGCGCCGCAGTTTTTCTTGAAATACCTGCTGAAAGCAAATGGACTCATTTTCGCTATTTTGGCAATTTTTTCAAGCGGAATATCTTTGAAATAATTCTCTCTTATATATGTATATACATCAGACATCCTTTTATTCCCCCGTTCATCAAATGCAAGTTTATAATTTTCTGAGCAAAGGTATACTCTTTTGGAGGAGGTACATAAAATATTAATAATATTGAAAAAATCTATCATTTTATCAATACCTTTATTATTAATCATCTGTGTAAGGTATTTTTCAACCTTTTTTGAATCTTCCACAGAAAAGGCAATACCTCTGTCAGCTTCACGAAGAAGATCTTTAAGACAATGAAATTCGTGCTGTGCTAATAATGATTCCCCGATAGATTCAAGTTTGAAATTAACAATAATACCATGATTATCGGGAAGAGTACTGTTTTGTTTGTAATAGTTCCAGCAATGCGGAATATTTCCGGCTAACAATACCATATCATACTGATCGAATAATTCCACACTATCGCCAACAATGCGTGTTCCATTACTCTTAATATTCAGAACAAGTTCATACTCCGGGTGAAAGTGCCAGAAACCGCCTGTATCGTTTATATATGCAGCTCTGAATCCTCCGCCATCATCGTATAATATTTTTTCAAGTTCAGCTACCATGGGAACTTTATCGATTTTGTTCAGATACTATAAAAATAGACAATATTTTGTCAATAATTATCAACTGCTCGTCATAATTTTTTTAGATAAATTTGATATAATGATTTTTTATATCTAATTTTGTAGGTAGCTCATGCTATTGGTATTAAGAGGAGATGAGCAAGGGTTGGGAGTGAAAATCAACAGGATTGTATTGCAGACATTGACTTTCACATCAGGAACCTGAGGAATAGCGCCAGCTAACCATGGTTCCATCCTTTTATCAGACAGTAGACACGGGAATTATCTCATTAATAAAGCCCGCTCCTGATTTTCACAACCACCCTTCCTCCTCTTATTTTTTTTACCTCTAATCAGGCTTTCAAAGTTCGGTTTCGCTGTTCGTCTTTCTCTTCCAAAAAATGTTGTATTGAATGTTTTTATTATCTGAATTCTGATTTCGGAAGATCTATAATTGTAATTGTTGATTATTATTTTAATTAAAAACAATGAACATACCAACGGCTGATTAAGAATTAAAAATAGACTATCTTTGCATACTTTCAGTGAAGGGGAAAGCTGAAAAAAATAACCATAAAGCTGAATAGAGCATAATGAAGACCTACATCAGAAGGCGTGAAAAAAACAATCATCTTGTTGTTTTATATGGAGGCTGGGGGACAGATGAAAATGTTTTCACACCACTGATTAATGATGAATTCGATTTTATTCTTTTCTATAATTATTCAGCCGATGAAGCTCTGGTTCTTCCTGAAATGAAAATCTATGAAAAAATTACATTAATAGGTTGGTCTCTTGGTGTTTGGGCAGCGGAATATCTTTCACCTAAAACAGGAATAAAACCTGATATAACCATTGCAGTAAATGGTACTCCTGTCCCTGCTGATGATATATATGGCATACCACTTAATGTGTTTGAGGGGACACTAAATAATATTACTGAGGAGAATATAGACAAATTTTATCTCAGGATGTTTGGTGACAAAAAATCTTATCAGTCTAATATCGAAAGGATTCCTCATCGAACATTGAAATCATTACACAATGAACTCAGGTGGCTTTATAACCGGATAATGGAGCAGAAAGAATCAGGCTTCAAATGGGATTATGCTGTTACCAGTGATATTGACCGCGTATTCCCTTCTAAAAATCTGGAAGGCTACTGGGAAAAAGAGAAGGATACGAAAAATATTGTTTTACAGCTTCCACATTATCTTTTCAATGAGTGGAAATCGTTTGCTGATTTCATAGACTTCGTTGTGAATTATCCGGATAAAATTATCAGTAGAGATCCAGGAATTGGTCATATCTAAATCATTAAATTTGATCAGAGATCTTTAATTAAAATATTTGAATCAGATTTTGCAATCAATCTGTCGAACTTTTGAAGCATTGATATTACTTTTTCATACTCCTTATTTCGATTCACCATAATCTCTTCAATACCCTTTTTATCTAGTTTGGAGAATACATAACTGACGCTCAGTTTATTAATATCAATGGCAGGTTGATAAAGTCTCTCCTTTTCCTCATGTTCATGAATTTCTGATACCAGATTTGCACTGCTCATATCCTGGAGTATATCCCGGGCAAGTCTTACCGGAATCTTAAGGTTTGCCGCAATATATGAAGAGCTGATCGGTTTTTCTCCACGAGAAAAGTTTCGGATGACTCTATGCATTATCAGAATTACGAGAGCACGCTTCTGGTAATTACTGATATTCAATGCCTCTGATTCCATTTCGTACCGCGATACATTCTGATTTGCAAAAGAAATTTCTGCTCCTAAAAGCACCACTATCCAGCTAGTCTGCATCCATACAATGAACAGAGGTACGGCTGCAAAGCTGCCATATAGATAACCAAGTTTTGTTATCCCGAACTGAAGGTCAATATATAACCATTGAATACCCTGAAGAATTGTGCCAGCTATTATACCTGATATCACTGCAGGAACAAACTTCACCTTCGCGTTTGGCATTACAATGAACAATACTGTCAGGGCTGTCCAACTTAGTAAATAGGGTGCAAATTTTACAAGAAAACTAATAACCGGCTTAAAAAAATCAAGGATCGGTGCATTAGACATGTATTCGGGTAGTTTTGTACTTATGAATAAATTAATGCCACTTGAAAGTATTATAAAAACGGGCGCAATCAGCATTATCGTAAGGTAATCGGTAAACTTTCTGTGCCATGCCCTTGAAGTTCTGACCTGCCAGATATGATTGAAGGAGCTTTCTATATTATTAAGAAGTGACATAACTGACCAAAAGAAGATTATTATTCCTATTCCTGCCATATAGCCACCGCTTGTTCCCTTAATAGCAATTTCTGCTTCCGTTAATAACCATTTAAAATTTTCCTGTTGCGACGGGAACTTTTCCTGTACTAATATTTTAATGTTACTATCAACATCAAACCCCTTCGCAATAGCAAAGACAATAGCTACTATGGGAATAATAGAAAGCAATGAGTAAAAAGTCAATGCGGAAGCTCTGAGCTGTACCTTATCATTGTAAAATCCGCGGGTAGCAAGAACAATAATCCGCAATTGTTTAAATATAAAAGTCTTACCTTTTGAAATCTCCGAAAGCGGTGTCTGCCAGATAATATGGTTAAACTTCTTTATCAGGTCCAGTATCCATGAAACAGGATTTACCATAATATTATATTTGCATTAATATCAACAAGTTATTTAACGAAAATACTCTTAGCTTCAAATATACAAAATACCTGCCTGAGGAAAATCAGATAAGCAAAAATAATTACTATTTTCACTTCTAAATAATTACGGTATGAAAGTTGAAATCCTGGAATTCGTCAAGGGAGCACGAGAGGCAAAAGGTGTGGCTGTAATCATTGATGTATTCAGAGCCTTTTCAGTTGCCTGTTATGCAATTGATGCTGGCGCTGTAAAAATAATCGCTACAGCCGAAGTCTCCGAAGCTTTCAATTTAAAAAAGAAATATTCAAACTCCGTTCTTGTTGGTGAAAGAGATGAAAAAAAAATTGAAGGATTCGACTTTGGGAACAGTCCGACTGAAATTATAAAAGCCGATCTCACAGGCAAAACAGTTATACAGACTACAACTGCAGGGACCCAGGGTCTTATAAATGCTTATAATGCTGATGCAATATTAACTGGCAGCATAGTTAATGCAGGTGCTATTGTTCAATATATAAAATCTGTTGATCCGGAAAACGTATCCCTGGTAGCAATGGGATATCGTGCCACAGAATCAGCGGAAGAAGATCTTCTGTGCGCTGAAATGATATCGACTGAACTTAATAACAATATATTCATGCCTGAAAACAGAATTTCAAATCTGAAAAATGGTTCAGGAAAACGCTTTTTTAACCCTTTAAATCTAGATTTCTCACCACCTACTGATTTTTTTCTTTGTACAATGGTCAACAGGTTTGATTTTGTATTGAAAGCCACAAAAAGATTTGACGGAAACATCGATCTTATGAAAATTGATTTGTAATTGGATTAATATCAATTAATTATTTCTAATTAAAAGATTATACTGACTCCTGCGAATAAAGGTCAATGAAATTTTATATGACGAACTTCGTGTTTGAAAATATAGTATTTTGTATAAAAAACTATAAATCGGGTAAAATATTCTTTCTGGTGTGAATCGCTCTGTAAGTGCAAAACATACTCATCTTATAGAAACCAAATAATAACAATGAAATATCACTTGAATCTAGTCTGATCTCCATTCTTTCCCTATATTTTATAAAGATTGCTGCCAAAATTCTGGTCAATCCAAGTAACTTAAGTTTATTATAAAACTTTAGAAGCAGAACTGTTTCAGAAAATGACTTTTTATCAGTCACTTTATCATAAAGCTTACTGAGATTTTCTATTCCAAGCTTGGTCTTATTAAGAAAATCCCGGTTCGATTCAAGCCCTTCGTGTATCAGACCATTATCAATATGAAGAATACCTATACCGGCTTTGGCGAGCTGATAGCCAAGCAGTGTATCCTCGTGGCCATATTGTTTCAATTCTTCATTGAATCGGATTTTTGAAAAAACGGTTCTGTCAATAAGAACATTAAATGTTGAAAACCCTGCGTGAGGATGTTTATTTCTTTCTCCAGCACTCTTTTGTTCTCTCCATTTTCCATACTTCCATCTCAGAATTTTATCAGGATCACCAGGAGCACCCTCATGATAAAGTGTACCACCACAGATTACTCTCGAAATATTCACAAATGGAAGCCATTTAAGAATATATGCTTCAGCTGTCCCCGGTATCATCACATCGGCATCAATAAAAAGGATGAAATCCCCTTTTGCTTCCAAAGCCAGTTTATTTCTTATTGCTGCCCTGCCAATATTTTTTTCAGAAGTTACGACTCTGACATTTTCGGTTTCCAGTGATCGGTACTTTTCACTATACTCAGGGGCCGAACCATCATCACCGATAAGAATTTCATAAAATTCTGGTACTTTGCTCATTGCATCTTTCATGCTGTGAACAAGTGCAATAATGTCATAATCCAATACGGGAATCAGCAAAGAAATCTTCATTTTATTCAACGGTTATCATATCAAATGTACAATATATTTTCTTAATATTTGTCTGTCAAACTTTGGCAAAGAAATTGCAATGTCTAATTTTGTATAAGTAGTAAATAATCTTGATCATAAATGAGAAAAATAAATTTTATCATTATACTTTTTTTAGTTCCAATCATCACTTTCGGTCAGTTGAAAAGTGGTTATAACATTGATCTTACAATTAACGACCTTCGGGATTCCACAGTATTTCTTGCATACCATCTTGGTGATAAACAGTATATTAAAGATACAATTAAACTCGACAAATCAGGTCATGGAATTGTACATGGACAGGAAACACTGCCAGCTGGCATCTATATGATCGTATTACCTGGAAAGAAGTATTTTGAAGTTTTAATATCTGACCAACAGCACTTTTCTTTAAGCTGTAATTATAGTGATTACTTCAATACCCTGAAATTTTCCGGATCTGATGAAAATTCAGCGTTCATTGATTATCAGAAAAAATGGGTAGTAATGCAACAACGCTCCGCTGCCATCTCCAAAAGAATTCAAAATAACAGACAGAATAATGATTCCTTGAAGATTCTCGGTGCTGTACAGAAGCGTCAGGAAGAGAATATGAAATTGTACCTTAAAAGTGTAATAAATGAGAATAACGGAAACTTGCTTGCGACTCTGGTAAAAGCTTTGCTCCCGATTGATATCCCGGAGTTTTCTATTCCCATTGGATATGCAAATCCTGATTCAATCAGGTGGATAAGGAGTTATCTGTATAACAAAGATCATTTTTTCGATAATGTTGATCTGAGTGATGAAAAATTACTGCGGACACCTATTTTATATTCACGGCTAAATACTTTTTTTACCACTGTTGTAATTCAGGCACCCGATTCTGTAAATAAAGAAATAGATAAGCTGATTAAAAAATGCAGTGGCAATTATAAAATATTTCAATATGTTTCAGTTTATCTTTTCAACCATTTCCGTGAGAGTGAAATCATGGGCCATGATGCAGTTATGGTGAAGCTTGCTGACGATATATATCTATCAGGAAAAGCCGACTGGGTAACAAAAGAATTCAAGGATGATCTGAAAAAACAGATTGATCTGATTAGACCAAATCTGATTGGCAAGAAAGCTGCAAACATTGTAATGGACTCCTTCAAAGGAATATTCGTGTCATTATATGATGTTGAAAAAGAGTTTACTATCCTCTATTTCTGGGAACCCGATTGCGGTCATTGCAAAGAAGCAACTCCAAAACTTAAAACATATTATGATAAGCCGAAGGATTATACATTGGAGGTTTTTGCCGTCTGTACTACTTCAGACAAGGCAAAATGGACAAAATATATTGAAGATAATAAGCTGACCTGGATTAATGGATGGGACCCCCAGAGAAGCTCTCATTTTGACTATTATTATAATGTGCAATCTACTCCTACCGTCTATATCCTGGATAAGAACAAGAAGATAATTGCAAAAAAACTGGCAGTTGAGGAGATAGGCCCTTTTATAGATAACTACAGGAAGTATTTCAAGTAATCCTGAGTCTTCGGTTCAGATAAGTTATCAGTTCATATACTGATATAAAATCATAATTTCCTGTGGAAGATACAAGTCGCCACTTCTTGTTGTTCAGAGAGGGTACTATTATATAAGGATCAGTCTTTTCTATAGATACTTTAATTCCTGCCCTGTTAATAGCTTTTTCAGTCCAATACCTTTTAACACTTTCGCCATCTAAATAAATACTACTTCTGGGCTCACTCCTGAATGAAAAAGTACCATCATAAGAATTGAATTCTACCGACGAAGAATGGAAGAGATTGTCAAATGCACCTGAAAGCATAAGATCTTCGGGTGCTCCCTCAATAAGCTGGTTGTCAAGAATAAGCCAGATTTTATCTGATTGACTAATAGCCATCTGAAGGTCGTGTGTGGAAAATATAATAGTTTTATTATTGTAAGTCGAAAGCTTATGCAGAAGGTGGAATATTTCATATTTCCCAGCTATATCAAGGAAGGCTGTGGGTTCATCCATGATCATTATTCCACTATCCTGAGCGAGAATTCTCGCTATCATTGCCTTTTGTCGTTCTCCGTCTGAGAGTTCTGAAATTAACTTCCTGGAAAAGGATGACATAGCTGTCTTTTCTATCGCATCCAAAATAGCTTCGTCATCTTTCTTTTCAATTTTTCCGATCCAGTTAGTATGTGGAAATCTTCCCAGAGCTACAAGATCGTAGACAGTCATATTGCTAACTTTTACAATCTCAGTTGAAATATAGCCAACTTTTTGTGCAAGTTCCATTCTTGAATATTCTCTGATGCTTTTGCCATCATAAAATATTTCACCGCCAAGCGGTTTTTGGAGTCCTGTCAGGGTTCTAAGAAGTGTACTCTTACCAATTCCATTCCGTCCAATAACAGCTATCAGTTCACCTCCATCTGCACTTGCATTCAATGGAGGAAGAAGTACGGTTTCGTTTCTTCCTGCAACATATCCGATTTTAAGTGATTCAAGAGATAATATCTCTTTTAATATTTTTTCCATCAGAATGATCCTGAGTATTTTCTATTGCGTAATATAACCCAGATCACTACCGGAATGCCAATCAACGATGTGACAGCATTAACCGGCAGTACACTTTCAGATCCCGGAAGCTGGGAAACAATGTCACTGAAAAGCATTACTGCGCCTCCCATCAGAATAGTTCCCGGTACTAAAACCTTGTGATCGGACGTCTTAAAAAGTATTCTAACTATATGTGGTACAGCAATCCCTATAAAACCTATAGGTCCACAAAAAGCAGTGACACTTCCAGCCAGAATGCTTGTACAGATGAATATTACTGTTCTTGCAAACTTAACATTCAGTCCGATACTCGACGCATAATTTTCCCCTATCAATAAGGCGTTAAGCATCTTTGATAAGAAAAGACTTAAAAACATTCCGGCAGAAACAGAAATAAGAAGAACATTGAGCTGATTGGCAGTAAGATTCCCAAGGCTCCCCATCGTCCATAAAACATATGATTTAAGCATCGATTCATTGCTGAAATACTGCATTATGGTCACAATTGCAGATATCCCTCCTGAAAGCATTATTCCAAGGATGAGGATTGTCATAATATCTTTTACTCTCGATGAAATGGCCATTATCAACAGCATAACTGCTCCAGCTCCTGCCCAGGCTGCCACAACAAGGATCCAATTTCCTAGTCCGGAAAGGGTTTCAGGTGTAATATTTGAAGAAAACCCAAGTATAACAAAGGCAACTCCCAGACTTGCCCCGGAACTGATTCCAAGGACATAAGGTCCGGCCATCGGATTTCTGAAAACAGTTTGCATCTGCAGACCACTCAACGACAACGCCACACCTACAGTGAGTGCTGTAATAGCCTTTGGCATTCTGAATTTCATAATGATAGTCTGGAACTCGCTGTGTGACGTGTTGAAAATTGCTTTAATTACCTCTGATGGTTTTATAGTAACTGACCCCAGGAATATATCAAGAATAAGTAAGCTGACAACAAGTGAAAAAAGGCCAAATAAAATCAGTATTGCTTTTCTTCCGGAATTATGCTCAGTAATTAATTTGTTTGATATTGCAGTTTTCAAGTAACCTTATATTAATTAATTTTCTTATAGTAAATGAGTTCACGATCAAGGAACAATTCAGGATGCAAAATCTCAGCAATATCATTCAGAAGAAGGTGAGGGTACAGGCTGCCACTTTCCCAAAAGTCATTTCCTCCGTTTGCAGTGATTCTCTTGTTGTTGTTGAACAGATTATCATTTTTAAAACATGGAAGTTCATTCAAGCGCGGGTCAACATTTGAAATCTCATTTTTGGAAGCAGCCGTTCCAATATTGAGCCAGTAATCAG
>Ga0302206_1000783_pt1 | contig 12158 bp, 8 predicted proteins | sample II_Fen_E2_1_FD_194581 | JGI IMG/M metagenome (GOLD analysis project Ga0302206, IMG submission 194581) | Peat permafrost microbial communities from Stordalen Mire near Abisko, Sweden - II_Fen_E2_1 | ecosystem: Environmental > Terrestrial > Soil > Wetlands > Permafrost | place: Sweden: Abisko...
GTCATACAATCAAAAGCTCATAGAGATTGATATTGTCAGAGTATATATGGAATTCCAGAGAACAAAAGTCTACTGGCTGAACTGGACAAATCACTCAAAAAAATATGAAAAATATTCAGACTCAATAACAAGAAGTCTGCTGGTATTGAAAATCATGTCGTTTCAGCCAACAGGTGCTTTTCTTGCAGCGCTGACTACGAGTATCCCGGAAACAATTGGGGAGGTGCGCAACTGGGATTATCGTTTCTGCTGGTTGCGTGATGCATCAATGTCTGTTGAAACAATGCTTAAAATGGGTCATTACTATTCGGCTCAGAGCTTTATGGATTATATGAAAGGAATTCTAAAATCCAAGACCGATACATTCCAGGTTATGTATGGAATAAGAGGCGAACGGGAACTTTCTGAAACTGAACTTCCTCACCTCTCCGGTTATGAAAACTCAAGACCCGTTAGAATAGGGAATGCAGCATTTTATCAGAAACAGAATGATATTTTCGGCTATCTGCTGAATGTTGTTTATCAGTATTATCAAAATTTCCCTGGGACACTGGATGAAATTGAAGATATGTGGGAGATAGTCAGAAATATTTCGCTAACCGTCTCAACCCATTGGGAAAAACCTGATAAAGGAATCTGGGAAATAAGAAATGATGAACATCATTTTGTATTCTCAAAAGTGATGAGCTGGGTAGCAATGGACAGAGCATCTAATATTGCTAAGTTGCTGAATCAAAAGTACTATATGGAAGCCTGGAGAAGTATTGCCAATGATATTAAAGAAGATATTTTAAAAAATGGCTGGAACGATGAGCTTCAGACATTTACACAGACTTATGACAATTCAGAACTCGACGCATCATTGCTGCTGATGTCAGAATATGGTTTTATAGCGGCAAATGATTTGAAGTATCAGAATACTGTTATTGCAGTTAAAAACGCGCTTTTTTATCAGGGCTTGGTTTATCGCTACAAAAATTCTGACGATTTCGGGAAACCAACTTCGTCTTTCACTATTTGTACTTTCTGGCTTATCCAGGCTCTTTTCAGAATCGGAATGAAAGAAGAAGCAAAAAACATTTTTGAGAATCTGCTTACCTATGGAAATCACCTGGGGCTCTTTAGTGAGGATATTGATTTTTCAACCAAAAGATTGTTGGGAAATTTTCCACAGGCTTACTCCCATTTAGCATTAATAAACACCGCTACTCTGTTCTCGGAGGAAAAGTTCATTCCAAAATATATAAAACCTTAACTTAGAGTGAAACTGATAAGAAATTAATATAAGGGATCAGTTAATAACTTTCCTTTTTGCCAATGTGAAATTTTACAAATTCAAAGGTACTGTCAGCTTAAAACTTATGTTTCTGCCCATATTATAAATTCCTGATCTTCCTGATGAATTATTTGGATATTGCTCAAAATATTTCAGCCGGCTTAAATGCGACTGATAAGCAACATTAGTAATGTTACTGGCCAAAACATTTAAGCTTAATATAACTTTCCCCTTCATGTTAATAAAATCAGCTCCTGCCCCTGCATTGAAAAGTATATAACCGGGAGTAGCTGTTTCTGTTTTATTTGCAGAATATATCCGGTTTTGTTTTGCGTAATATTCCATTCCAATCTTAAAGTACAAAGAACCAATGCGTTTTGTCTTTCTTTTTAAGTTAGCTCTCAGTTCAGTATTTGTATGTAAAGGGGGAATAAATGGCAGATATCTTGTACTGTCTGATATATGTATTCCATTACCACCATTGTTGAAAGCATAAGTTACAGAAACTGAGTTTTCGAAATGAAGCCAATCATAAGGATGAATATCCAGATTTGCTTCTCCGCCATAAAGATGTGCTTTTGACTGCTGAAATTTAAAAGTCTGATTTCCTTTTACAATGACAGAATCCTTTCCGGAATGATTTAATATTTTCTGATTAAAGATATAGTTGGAAATATTATCATTGAAGACATCAAGATTACCACTGATATGGTCCCATCTGTAGGAAACACCGACGTCTTCCTGTAGACTGAATTCAGGTTTAAAATCTTTATTTCCAATCTGATAAATAAGTGTTCCAGGATGAACCCCATTAGCAGAAATCTCAAGAATATTAGGGGTCCGGAATCCTCGTGCAATATTTGACTTGATTAATAACCTGCTCGTTATTTTATAAGTCATTCCTATACTTGCTGAAATACCTGAAAAGATTTGATTGAATTTATGGAAAATATGATTTGCCTGAGCTGTATCAGGTATATTAACCTGCATGTCAAATCCAGTAAGGGGATTTGGACGTGTAAACATCTGATCATTATTAAAAAAACGCACATCATATCTTAAGCCGGCACTTAAATCAAGTTTGTTATGTGTCCTCGTAACTAAAACGAAAGGTCCGATATCCAACTGATTATAATCCGGAATAATAAACTCAGTTCCCTTGTTGATATTCAGCTGGTACATACCATTAATTCCAATAGTTGTTTCCCAACCCTTATATTCCGGAATGGAGTATTTTAAATCATAAGTAAATGATCTCAGATCAAGGTACAAACCTGGAATATGGGGATATTGGGGATGGTTGAATTCCTTTCTTATACTTTCCTGATATCCAAGTATTAATCCCAGTTTACTTTTTCCTATGATATAATTATTTGTTGAATATAGAAGATAATGCCTGACCAGCTGATGCAAAACATTGATTTTATAGGAATTTAATTCATCATCCGGCACAACGGGCCTGAAAGAATCCTCTTCGGTTATCTGTTTGGTAAATTTGCGGGTGACTGAATCACGGCTGCCATCAGGAATTTCCTGTAAGTCGTTGAATAAAGAAAAGTTGAGATGAGAGTAACCCCATCGTTTGTCGAGTCCAACATAACCACTTATATCCGTTTCATTATAAGCAGTGCCATAAACCCTCCCATCGTACTTATTCCGGTAATTTGTCGCCTGCTTATGTGATACAACTCCTTCCCAGATAAATCCGCTATTGTTTCCGGATAAAGCAGCATGAGCTCCGGACAGACCATTGTTTGTCTGAAAACTTGTCTCTACATGTCCTTTTATTATTCCTGAAGGGACAGGTGCCGCCGGAAGTAAATTGACGACACCTGCCAATGCATCAGAACCATATGTTAAACTTGCCGGTCCTTTTACAATTTCAATACGATCAACTGCATTTTCATCAACTGCAACTCCGTGCTCATCACCCCATTGCTGTCCCTCTTGTCGCACCCCATCAAATAATGTCAATACTCTGTTAAACCCTAATCCGTGAATAAAAGGCTTCGAGACATTTGGTCCTGTCGTTACTGCACTTACTCCGGGCAATCTTGATATTGCATCGATTATATTGGTATTCAGGTTTTGCTGTAGTTCCTTGCTGCTCACGGTGATAATAGGAACAGGACTTCTTGTTATTTCGGTTGTTCTTAATGTTCCTGTAACAACGACTTCGTTCATCTCTGTTATTGCTTCTTCCAGAGTAAAATCTTTTGAAGCAGTTATTCCTAAATCAACACTTTCAACTGCTGATTTATAACCCAGAAAACTGACCTGAACAATAACTTTTGTCCCTGGCAGATTATCGATTGAATAGACACCGTTTTCATCAGCTAATGCGCCTGTCTTAAGTTCAGGAATATAAACTGTTGCTCCAGGAATGGTCTCTCCTGTTTTTATATTTGTGATTTTTCCAGATAATTTGTTTTGTGCATTTGCTAAAGAACACATAAAAATCAAGACACAAATGCAATAAACTTTTTTCATTATTTTGTTTTATAGAACTATAACAGTTTATTTGTGTAACAGTTCAAAGAACGCGGCAGTGTTTATCAGAAAGAGGGACAAAACCTGAAAATAATTATTTAATACATTATTTATTTAATATCTGCAGCTGCAATAGCCATTGGAACTACATTCCGGACAGGTTTAATACTTTGCAGATAAGCGTACATTGACTTAATATCCTCGGTGGAGACTTTAGCAAAATTTTGCCAGGGCATGGGAGGTAACAGTGTACGTCCTCCTACAATTCCTTTATACTTACCTTCTTTTAAGGCCCGTATAAAGTTCTCTTCCGGCCAGTTGCCAATTCCGGTTTGATCAGGTGTCAGGTTACCCGCAAATGAGACACCCCATGGTCCTACAGCTGCATTTAAATCGAGAGTCAACAGCGCCCACCCCTTCTGCAAAACATTTTTATCAATCGGGGGCAAAGTTGCTGCGGCCTGAAAACCTGAAAGCATAAGCTCAGGAATAACTTCTGGCCCCTGAGGCCCCATCTTCTTTGGAGAATGACAATCATTACATCCACCCATTGAAACAAGATAATCACCTCGCTGGACAAGTTGTTCATTTGTCAGAACTTTAGTATCCGTACCAGCAGTTGTGGGAGTTCCTTTACAACCGAAAAACAGAATTAATGAAAGGCAGGTCAATGTGGCAAAAATCAACATTTTTTTTGTCTTCATAGCTTAAAAATTAAAATAGTTAAACATGTTGTCATATAATGCAGGAGCATTCCTCCTGTCAACATATGTGAATCAAAATGAACTACTTCCAGCTATGCCTTCCGCATTTTTCTACCATTCATATCCTATTGAAGGCATACTCTACAATCCTGCTAATTTTCAGTTTCTTGAAATCTTATATTTTCAATTCAAACGTTCTTTCCCCATTTTTTGAACCTAAAACGGGGAAGATAGTGTATACATAAAGGGGGTTGATTACTATAAGAAAAGAAGCTGTCTTAAAGGGTCATTTTGATGTTTACAAAACCCCTCCCCAGCCCTCCCCTTAAACAAATAAGGGGAGGGTACATATCATTGACATTAAAGTTATTACACCCATTCCCTTATTGCTTAAGGGAAGGGGACGGGGGAAGGGTTCAGAAAAACATAAGTCGGAGGAACTGTACTTTTGAGAAAGCCTTTTTACCTTAGTAACTTAATTTATACCGGATTATAGATATTTCTCGATCAGCAGCTTTGTTTTACGTATACCATCCTCTTCCGGCTGAGTATCCCCTTCAAATTCAACCCCTATATATCCTTTGAAACCAGATGCTTTAACTATTTCAATAAGTCTCTTGTAGTCCATCTTTGGTTGCTCGCCATTACTGTCAAAATCATATGTCTTCGCACTTACACCTTTTGCAAAAGGTAACATTTCCTTAACACCCTTGTATCGGTCATAATAATCTTTACACTCACCCTGTGTGGTTCCCCAATCCTGTGAAAGACAGAAATTGCCAAAATCAGGAAGAGTTCCTACATTCGGACGGTTTACAAGTTTCATTACTTCGGCTACCCAGGCTGCGTTTGATGATTCATGACCATGATTTTCAACAACAATGTTGATATTCATTGTTTTTGCAAAATCCCCGAGACGACTAAGTGAATCTACAGATGCTGTTTTCTTGGCATCGGGCGATCCGTCTCCATGAAGATTCACACGTACTGTAAGACAACCTAAATATTTTGCAGCTTCTATCCATTTTTTATGATCCTCCACAGCTATCAGTCTGATTTTATCATCAGGAAGCGCCAGAGGGCCTTCGTCATCTATCATAATCAGGTGATTAAATACACCGGCATCCTTGCTCCTCTTTAAAAGTTCAGCGAGGTATGCATTATTCTTAGCGGCTTCCTTAAAGGTCATTTTATTACCCCCGAATAAACCATTCACATATTCAACGGCTGAAATGCCATAATCTCTTTTTGCTAAAATGGGAAAATCAAGATGATCAATTTTACCTGCCTGAATTGCCCTGTGCAATGACCATTCAGCCAAAGAGATCTTCAGGTCTGAATTTACAGCTGATTTAAGGTCCAGAGAAGGAACAAGCATCAAAGCACCAGCTCCTATAAATGTTTTTTTGATAAAAGATCTGCGAGTTGCCATAATATGATGTTTAATTGGATTTGCCTAAACAAATATATAATTTTTCCATCAATTCTGATCTCAGTAAATACATTCAATTTATCCACTTGATGGTTTAATAAAGACTCATGAAAACACTTAGATTACGCAGATAACTTCAGAGATAATCAGCACATCTTGCCCTTCACAGCAAGTTTTAGTATTTTAATCCCATATGTATACTTTGCGATTTACCTGAATTTCTCCAGATCTCTTATATATGAAGGGTCAGGATACAAATCAATTGCCTTGTTTTGCATCTTAATTGCTTTTTCTTTATCACCCATCTCAAAATATATCCATGCCTCTGTAGAATAGGTTCCTGGTCTTAAAGGGTTTGCAGCTATCGATTTCTGAGCCATCAGCAGAGCTTTGTCGTAGTCTTCCTTTATTTTAAAAGTGCAGATTGCCCATGCGTATTTATTTAGGATCTCGTAACTTTCAGGGTATTTATTATAAGCCTCTTCACATAAGGAGATACAATTTGCAGTATCCTTTTTATTGATCAGATCGGAAATCAGATATTCATAAGCTTTGGGGACATATTGCTTATTCAGGTTATGTTTGATGTATTCCTGCATTCTGGACATTTCGCCGGTTAACATCAATTCGCATTCGGCAATTTTAAACCTGCACTCCGGATTAAGACGTGCTTTGTTATCAGGATCCAGTGAAAGAACCTTGTTATAATGTTTTATTGCACCAGCCATCTGGTACCTGAAAAGAAGTTTTTTAGCCAGAACATAGTTATTGAATACATTTAAAGTGTCTTTTTTATAAGCAGAAAATACAACACTATATAAATTTCTTCCCTCAGAGATCTCTTTCAGAAAATTTAAATAACTATCCCTGTTCCCATCATAACTAATAGTTCTGTCTATCTCATTTCCATTTGTATCCATATAGATTACTGTACTCTGGTATTCGAGATTAAAACGCTTCCACAATGGTTTATAAACTGAATCAGACGGTGAAACCTGTACCAGGATGAAGTTTTTGTTCAGGAAATCAGCAGTCTTCTCATTGTTGAAAATATCGCGTTTCAGTCTTATGCATGGACCACATTCCGGAGCCCAGAACTCAACTATCAGCAGTTTATTCTCCTTTCTTGCATCAGTGACAGCATCATTTATAAACTTTCTTTCCCCATTTTCCGGTTTTTGGGCGACGCAGGCGAATATCAGTAATATCAGATATAGAAAATAAAAGAGCTTTTTCATCCGGCGTTTAACTTTAATTAATTCAGGGATTTACTTATCAGGTTATATAATAGATATTAAGTCATTTTAATTTTCATCATTATAAAGACAGAAAAGAATTCAAATTGTTGCATAGGAGCCTTCCTGATATTCTTTCCTGAATTCTTCAATAAGGGCTTTTTTCTCCTTGTCATCGAGCCATGTCGTATTAATTGAGTTTATAATTAAATTTTTGATTTTCTCATCAGAAAAGCCAAAACAATCTCTTAGTGTCTCATATTCTGCAGACAGTGAATTTCCAAACATTTTAGGATCATCTGAATTTATAGAGACAGGAATTCCCATATCAATAAAGGTCCTGATAGGATGATTATCAATTGAATCAATTACCCTGGTCCTCAAATTTGAGATAGGACAGAGTTCGATAGGAATTTGATTATCAGCAAGATAATTTAACAGGTCATGATCTTCAACGGCTCTGGTACCGTGGCCAATTCTGTCTGCCTTAAGATTTCTCAGTGCACCCCAGATACTTTTAGCTCCGGAAGCCTCCCCGGCATGGGCTGTTGTTTTAAATCCGAATTTTCTGGCTTGTGTAAAAACATCAGTGAATAATTCAGGGGGATAATCCTTTTCTGATCCTCCTAACCCAATACCGATAATTCCCATATTTTTAACCTCATTAATTTCAAAAAGTGTTCTCATCTCATTTTCAGGACTATAATTTCTTACAAGGTCAATGATGAGATTAACTCTGATTTCTGAATTTCTAACAATACTCCCAGAAATTGATTCAATTATTCGTTGAGTTTTAAGGGTATTCCTGAAAGGCGATGGAGATATGAAAATTTCTGCATATTTGATATTTTGTTTTACAAGGTCGTTCAGCACAGCTTCTGATATAAGAACAAAATCTTCATATTCCCTGATGAATGAATTCTTCCATATCCATGTATTAATAAAATGATTGAAATCGGTATAAATAAATTTCTCTTTTAACCTACTGATGTCAGGAATTGACTTATCTCCTCCATATTTGAGGATTAACTGCCACAGAGTTTCATAAGGAATAGCGCCTTCGAGATGCAGATGATTCTCGATCTTTGGTATAGTATCAAAATTCAGACTTCCGCAGTGTTTATCTGTGGTTTTCATTTGGTTAAAATTATTATTAAAAAATTAGAGATATAATTTATCATTAATTTTAGAAATAGAAATTCTTTATGCAAATCTAAATGATGCACTCTTAGTAAAAATTATCATCGGATAACTAATTGTTATTTGATATGTTTCCTTATTCGGCTCAACGAAGCCGGGGAAACTCCTATATACGAAGCAATATATTTTTGAGGTATATTTTATGTTATAAATGATCCTCCTTGAATGTCATTACCTGAATTCCATTCAAAACATCACAAACATATAACAGGTTTTCAATTTAACATTTCAAGCTTTTATAAATTCCCTGGGAACATCTTTCAGCCTTGAAATATCAAGTATTTTATTTTTAATATCAAAACCGGCAGTGCAATTTACTTTACAAACATCACATTTTTCACACGCATTAGCAGGGATTTCAACTCCGGCAAGAGTATGCCATGCCTGTGATATGTTTTTGTAACCGTATGCATACATATAGCTCCTCATAATAGTCGGGACATCGAGATTATGCGGACATTCCGGTATACAATTCCTGCATTGCTGACAGTAGAGACCTTTTTCATGATTCATGCTGGTAAGGCTGAGATCCTTTAATTCCTGATCAGAGATCTTAAGGTTTTGGATCATTGCCAGATTTTTCTGCAGCTCTTCAAGTGATGACATGCCTGAGACTATTGATGAAATATTTTCGTTCTGCAGGACCCATTTTAACGCTGCATCAGTGTTCAATGGCGGACCTGTCTTCTCACGGAATGCTCCAGCAGTGGTTTTCATTGCAACTATGCCAAGACCAGCTTTTCTGGCTTTATCAATAGACACATTTAAAGATTCTTTATTGACCGATTTGTAATTGTAACCAATCATAGCCAACTCATAAACTCCTGAATCAGCAGCAGCCTGAAGAGCTTCTTCGGTATCACTGTGTGAGGCTATCCCTACAAACCTTGTCTTTCCCTGTTTTTTAAGTTGATCCATTGCCTTTAAAACACCATCATTCAACACCATATCTCTTTTTCCTGCAAAAGGAAAGAGGAAGATATCAACATGATCAAGACCAAACCTTTTCAGGCTCTCCTCGGCTTTTTTTATATAAGCCTGTGGATCAAAGGCAGTCAGAAATTTTCCGGTACGCATATCAAGTCCATCGGGAGGTACTGCTGTACCGACAACAAAACTATCGCGTGGCAGCCCTTTCAAACCCTCCCCCACGAGTTTTTCATTATTTCCTTCTCCATAATAAGTTGCGGAGAAAAACAGTTTGAGGCCCGCCTCATACGCTGATCTTACAAAACCCGATGCTGTTGCACTGCTGGTTCCCATACTTATCAGAGGAGTTTTTATACCTGTTTTGCCCAGAATACGTAATGGCAGTTCATCTGGACTACTTTTCAGCGCCTCTGCGCCCATTCCTGATTTAAACATGCCAGGCATTATGGCTGCCCCCGAAATACCCAGAAAGCCTTTCTTAAGGAATTCACGACGATTGTTTTCCATAGCTGAGTTTATTGAATCTGACATAAGTAGAATATCCTGCAATATAAAAAATGTCCGCAATTATTCAACCACAGTAATTTGTTTTATAAGAACAGAATTATCGGGTTCCAGGATTACTATTCTGTAGTCACCAGGAAGTTGAACCATTATACGTAACTCCTGACCATTAATTGTAACTATTCCTTCAGGGCATTTTCCCTCCTTATAATTGAATGTACCCCATGCCTGGATGTTTATATCGTTTCCATTATACCCCAAATCAAAATTTGTTAAAGTATAACATTCATTGAATCCTATTGTCCCGTAAAATACAAGATTAAAAGGTTTTCCTGAATTTATTATCTCCGGTGTATGAATGCTGTCTACTTTGATCAGAAAATCATTATTGGTGTCAGATTCAAGGTGACATGCAGAAAAACTCAGTGAAACTATCAGAATTGACAGTAAAAGAATATATGATTTATTTGTCAGCATGGCAATTTAATAGAGCAACTAGCAGTACTTAACTATGTTTAAGAAATTAAAATTACTAAGAACAAACAATAATTCCAACAAATATGTTCGCTGATCTCTTGTTTATCTAAATGATGCGTTCTTTGTATTCGTTTACTGTGTCTCATAAACTAATTTTCAGTCATTACTCTCATCACATGGGAGCTTCAGTTCAGCATTATGGTACCAGTATTGAAGGTTTAAGAGAATAAAAATAAAATGATCACCGCTTTTTACTCTGACATGTAAATCGTGTTAGAAATTCAAATCCGGATGAAGAATTTGCAATCATTGTGTAAACAGTATACCCAGACTGTCGTCCGGGTATATTAATTGTCCATAAGATCTGAAAATTAGCTCTATGCTGATATTTAATTGACTATTTGAGAATAAATTTTAATGTCACTGCAAATTCCATATCTTTATCCTGCCACTCAGGAATTTTAACTTCATTCAGTTTATTCGCAACACGAAGACATTCAGTTTTTAACAAGGTATGTTCATTCCCTGTTGTTTTTTCGTTTCCAGCTGCACCTGTTCCTGCGGAGGGTTTATTGCCAACAATTACAACCTCTTCAATAAAAGGAACATTGATTCCTTTTCTTTCAGTAAAAGCTTTACACTCCTTTATTAATCCCCCCTTATTCATTTTTATCACCACATAAATCTTTCCGGTATCTGAAGAATTTCTTGCTTCCTGAGGGTAACCGGTATTTTGAGCTAAAAACACTAAAATCTCAGTTTGTGAAGATTTGGAGAATAGTGGTTTTTGATTAATTGTATTAGCCTGGTCAGATTCCGGTCTGAATGAAAACATAACAAAAAGGATTGCCGCTACCGGAAAAATAATAATACTCTTCAAAGCAGCATATTTGGGTGTTGGTTTTTTGTTGATCATGATAATTCGGTTTTTAATTAAACTTGAAAAATTATGAGCTAATGGGACTTTTTTCAGAAAGTTTGGGATATTCAGAAGTCTATACTGGTATTCTTTAACATTTAATGCGCTTTTTATCAGGAAATTATCTGCCAGGTATTCATGATTTAACACCATTGATCTTTTTATGAGCCATATGAATGGATTAAACCATAAGAAAACAATAAGTAATTCAGAAAAAAGAAGATCAAAAGTATGTCCCTGTCTGACATGCACCTTTTCGTGTTCAAGGACATCTCTATAATCACTGCTCTCAATGGTTTTCTTTGGAATAACTATGTAAGGGAAGAAAGAGAATGGAGGCTGCTCCAAATCCGATATTACAATTCTGGGAAATTTGGTATCCTGTAGTTTACCTTTCCGGATTATCATAAATGTTCGTGCGACGCTGATTAATGCTCTGAACAGGAAAAATAATGAAACTGAAAAATAGAGCCAGATAAACAAATTATACACATTGACTGAGCCAACCTTTTCTGAAACGGCTGCTCCAAAAACACTACCTGATAAAATAATACTGGTCATCGGATTTACGTGTTCCATGACAGAAGCATCTGTTGAAATATTGTAGATTTTCAGAAGGGGGATTATTACAGAAAGTAGTGTAAGACCTATCAGGTAAACTCTGTTTCTGTGATAAAATGTATCCTTATTGAAGAACAGAATGTAACACAGGTAAAACAGCATTGTCCCGGCTGATACCTTTAAAAGGTATAAAAGTAAATTATCCATGCTTTTCTCCTTTCTCAATTATTTCAACAAGTTTTTTCAAATCGCCGGCGCTTAATTTTTTCTCACTCACAAAAAAAGAAACTACATTTTTGTAGGATGATCCAAAGTAATCACTTACCACCTCTTTCATGAATAGTTTTCTATACTCCTCCTTTTTAACAAGAGGATAATACTCATGGTTTTTACCATATGCTTTATGGTTAATATAGCCTTTCTCTTCAAG
>Ga0302206_1000788_pt1 | contig 12114 bp, 12 predicted proteins | sample II_Fen_E2_1_FD_194581 | JGI IMG/M metagenome (GOLD analysis project Ga0302206, IMG submission 194581) | Peat permafrost microbial communities from Stordalen Mire near Abisko, Sweden - II_Fen_E2_1 | ecosystem: Environmental > Terrestrial > Soil > Wetlands > Permafrost | place: Sweden: Abisko...
TAGCTTCAACATAAACATAATTAAATGCAGCTTCATCATACCCTGTACTTGATTTTACCACTTTCCCTGAAGGAAAGACACCTTTATTACATGCTGTTATACTTGTAACAACAATAACAAACAATGCATACCAATATTTAAATGATTTCATAATAATTTCTTACCTGTATATCCAAATCTCAATCTTCTTCTTTCAGTATCTATCAGCTTTTCAATCAATGTACAAACAGCTTTTTTATGTTTCGCAATTATCGTCTTTCATATTCTATTCCATTCTTAATAACGAAATATTCTTATGATAAGTTCGCAAGATTATTACAAACTTCTTCTTTGAAATCAGCAGCTATTGTCCCGTAAGAATTAAGCCTTATAAGATTTCTTTCAATGGTTAATCCTCTGCAGGGTCTTATTTTTGCTTCAAAACTTACAGGAATTTCCAGGAACATCGTTGTAGGAGAAATAACTCTTTCCAATGGTTCAAGTAATATTTCCTTCTCAATATTTGTTCTGAGATCCATAGTTGCTAACTCTTCATCAGAATATTTAGCTAACTGATTTATGGATTTATTTATAGTCCAAATTTTCATCTATCTATATAAAAAACTTTAAAATTTTTCATTGACAAATATACTGTTAATGAATTTACCAATATATTCTCTGCTCTTAATTGATAAAAATTATCAATTTGAAAACTAATATTTTCTTGTATCGTGCAAAGTTAAATATCTTTGTACCCACAATTGCAGAACTTTATAAACCAATTCCGTTGTTTCATGAACCGATATTTTAAAATATTATTCTTTCTTTCAGTATTTATAGTACTATTATCCTGTAACGCTCCGGGAGGCAATGAGAACACAATTGTTTCTATAAAAACTTCATTGGGGGATATTAAAATAAGACTATATGATGGAACTCCTATTCATCGGGATAATTTCATTCGTCTCGTTAATTCCGGCTTTTATGATGGTGTTTCTTTTCACAGAATTATTAAGAATTTTATGATCCAGGCTGGTGATCCTGAGACTAAGTCAGCTTCTTCACATAAACTCCCTGATTCTCTGAAAACTTATACAATTCCAGCTGAGTTCAACAATTTATATTTTCATAAAAGAGGAGCTCTGGCAGCTGCCCGGCAGGGTGATGATGTAAATCCAGAAATGAGATCCTCCGGCACACAGTTTTATATTGTTCAGGGTGTCAAATTAAATGATGATGACTTAAAGATTGCAGAACAAAGGATAAACAGTAAAATGAAACAAACCCGGTTTAACCAGTTTATCAGACTAACTACTGACAGTGTAAGACTAACCGGAAAAACAATAACAGATTCAGAAATTCAGGATATTGCCTCAGTAAAAATGTTTCAATACCTTACTGCTTTTAAAGAGTATAAAATAACCGATGAACAACAAAATATCTATAAAACTATTGGTGGTACACCTCGTCTTGATGGTACTTACACAGTGTTTGGTGAGGTAACTGAAGGTTTGGATATTGTGGACAAAATAGCCGAAGTACCAACCGACAGTAAGGATAAGCCTCTTAATGATATTAAAATTATAAAAATAAAAATTATAAAAAACTGATTAATATTGATTTAATACATTTTATTAATGCTGACAAAAATTAATGATCTGCTAAGCGAGGTCTCCTCTATATCAGTAAAAAATCCCGAAGAGCTGGAGCTTTTCCGTCTAAAATTTCTAAGCAAAAAAGGATTATTGTCTGATTTATTCGAAGATTTTAAGAATGTACCCGGAACGGAGAAGAAAGAGATTGGTCAAAAGCTTAATCTATTGAAACAAAGTGCCCTCGAAAAATACAATACTCTTAAAAATGAATTACTTAATGAAGATGAAAAATCAGATGGAACTGATCTTACAAGGCCTCCTTATCCTTATTCATTAGGTTCAAGGCATCCTATTTCAATAGTCAGGAATGAACTCATTGACATATTTACCCGTATAGGATTTACAGTGTCTGAGGGACCCGAAATTGAAGATGACGATCATGTATTTACAAAGCTCAATTTTGCTCCTGAGCATCCCGCAAGAGATATGCAGGACACATTTTATATTTCACGTTTATCTTCTGAAGATTCAAGTCCTGAAGATATCCTGCTTCGTACTCAAACATCCTCTGTTCAGGTGCGTGTAATGCAAAATCAAAAACCACCTATTCGTACCATTTCGCCAGGCAGAGTATTTCGTAATGAAGCTGTCTCGGCAAGAGCACATTGTATTTTTCATCAGGTCGAAGGTCTGTATATTGATGAGAATGTATCATTTGCGGACCTCAGACAGACATTACTTTTTTTTGCAAGAGAGATGTTTGGAAAAGAAACAGAAATAAGGTTAAGGCCATCTTATTTTCCTTTTACCGAGCCATCTGCAGAGATGGATGTAAGTTGTAAGATCTGCGGAGGAAAAGGATGCAATGTATGTAAACACACAGGCTGGCTTGAAATTCTTGGTTGTGGTATGGTTCACCCTAATGTTCTGGAAGCCTCAAATATAGACAGTAAAAAATATACCGGTTTTGCATTTGGAATGGGTATTGAGAGAGCAGCGATGCTAAAATACGGAGTCAATGATTTACGCTTATATTTTGAGAATGACCTCCGCTTTCTCGATCAGTTCAAAACTGCATTTTAATTATAATGAACATTTATAATTTATATAATGTTAATCATTTTATATTAATTAAGAAGACGAAATGAAACAACAAGAAATACATGTCCCTCTTTGTAATACTTGCGCACTTGAATCAGGATCTATTTTCAAACATTTAACCCTCGAGGAAGTTCAAACTCTTAATTTTGAAAAGGATTTCAGGCAATATAAACGTGGTGATATTCTTTATCAGGAAGGTAATCGAATAAGTGGCTTTTTTTGTATCAACAGTGGTATAATTAAGGTGTTTAAAACAGGTTTTGATGGTAAAGAGCAAATAATCCGATTTGCCAAACAAGGAGATATTATAGCTTACAGGAGTGTTCTAAGTAATGAATTGGCATGCACATCCGCAAAAGTTATTGAAGATTGCCAGGTCTGTTTTATCCCATCTGAGATTCTGACTTCATTCATTAAAACAAATCCTATTTATGCTTTGGAGCTCCTTAAACTGGCTTGTCATGAGCTGGGCGAAGCCAATTCATTCATAACTGATATTGCTCAGAAGACTGTAAGGGAAAGGCTCGCAGAAATACTTCTTCTTCTTGTACATGATTTTGGACTAGATCATGACAATTTCCTTAATATTTCGCTTACCCGTGAAGAGCTTGCTAATATTGTAGGTACTGCAACAGAATCTGTTATAAGACTATTATCGGAATTTAAATCTGACAAACTCGTTGAGCTTAACGGAAGAAAGATCAAAGTATTGAACACTAGAGGTCTGGAAAAGATCAGTAATGTGTTTAACTAGGAAAAACTTTCTCTCTTTCAGGGGAGATGCCACGAAGCGTCACAGAAGCTTTTAAACTAAAATAATCTTCCTGTAGAATCACCACCGAACTGTTTTCCCAGGTGTTTATATGCATGTTCAGTTGCTTCGCGGCCTCTTGGTGTTCTTTTAAGATAGCCCTCCTTAATCAGAAAAGGTTCATAAACCTCTTCAATTGTGCCACTTTCCTCTCCAACAGCTGTCGAGATAGTATTTAATCCAACAGGTCCGCCACTGAATTTATCTATTATAACCGAGAGTATCCTGTTGTCCATTTCATCGAGACCATGCTGATCGATATTAAGAGCTTTAAGGCCATATCTTGTTATATCAATATCAATCTCTCCAGAACCCTTAACTTGTGCAAAATCTCTTACTCTTCTAAGTAGTGCATTAGCTATCCTGGGAGTTCCTCTGCTTCGTCTGGCAATTTCTATTGCAGCATCCTCGTCAATTTTCACATTCAGAATGCCAGCTGATCTTTTAATTATACCAGTAAGTATCTCATAATCATAATACTCTAGATGAAACTTAATTCCAAACCTTGCCCTGAGCGGACTCGTAAGAAGTCCAGAACGTGTTGTTGCACCGATAAGTGTAAAGTTATTAAGTGTCAGTTGAACACTTCTGGCACTTGGACCCTTGTCAATCATTATATCTATCTGGAAATCTTCCATCGCAGAATACAGATATTCCTCAACTACAGGGCTTAACCGGTGTATTTCATCGATAAAAAGAACATCTCCTTCCTCCAGGTTTGTAAGTAAGCCGGCCAGATCTCCGGGTTTATCAAGAACCGGACCAGAAGTAACCTTTAGATTAACCTGTAACTCGTTGGCAATAATAGTTGCGAGCGTTGTTTTACCCAATCCTGGAGGTCCGTGCAAAAGAACATGATCAAGAGATTCACGTCTTTGTTTTGCAGCAGTTACAAACACCGTAAGATTTTCAATTACCTGCTTTTGACCCTTGAAATCATTGAAACTTAATGGCCGTAATTGCTTCTCAAATTCTTTATCGTTAGGTGTGATAATATCTTTTCTGATATTAATGTTTTCTTCCATAAAGCAAAGTAACTATTTAATCAGTCTTGTCTCGCTGTCCGAAAGCTTAATTTTCACACCATTAATGCTTATTTCCACATCATCTTTGTATGAGATTACTAGAATCTCTGCCCCTTCTTCATTGAATTTCTTCCAGGTTTTTTGTCTGAGGCCCATCATGAAGTACTGTTCTTCTTTTACTTTCCCATTTTCATAATAAAAAATCTGCTGTCCATCAGGATTACCCTGAACGAAGTTTCCTTTGAATTTCAACTTCCCATTATTATAATATGATTTCCAGATTCCATCTTTTAATCCTGAAATATACTTACCTTCCTCATTAAGTTCTCCAGATTTGAATTTCCATTCTCCATTTCTTTCTCCATCGGAAAACTGACCCTGTGCGATAACATCTCCTGTATTAGAATATTCAGTTGATAACCCGTCACGTTGGCCCTGAAAGTATTCTTCCTCTCTCAGGATTAAGCCATTATCATAATACCAGTTCCATAATCCGTCAGGACGGCCATTATTAAAAGATCCTGTCTGTTCTATCTTTTCTGAAGAATTGTAGAATTTCCATGGTCCTGTCCTTCTGTTTTCAGAAAACTGTCCTTCGGCTGCGACTTTACCATTTGCAAACAGATCTTTCCATTTCCCGTTCCTGTTTCCTGCTTCATCTACAATACCTTCAGAAAGAAGTAATCCATTATCGTTGTATATAAAAGAATTCGTAACCTTTCCATCCTTCCCATACTCCCTGTGGATACCTACAGGAATTTTATTACGGTAGGGACCACTATATATCAATTTTCCATTTTCATCATGTTTATTAACTATTTCAATGTCAGGTTCATCTTCGACTTTTGATTTTACAATTGCGCCATTATCATAAAGCATTGTCAGAACAAGTTTACCTCTTGTATCATATTCTTTATAATAGCCATGAATCATGTCATCTTTAAATGTTTTTTCAGATTTAATTCCTCCGTTTGGATAGAAATCTTTCCAGTCACCCTGTTTCAACCCTTTGTTATCTGTTCTGTTAATTTTTTCCCTGCTTACAAGAAAATCGTTATTGTATTCAAGTAGTGTTAAAATATTTCCATCTTTATCATATTCTTTTGATAATCCCTCTTTTTTGCCTGAATTATAGGAGAAAGTCTGTTGAATTTTTCCATCTGGAAAATAGATAAATGCAGTTCCCTCTTTCCTGTCGGCAGCAAAGAGTTCTTTTGACCAGATATAAACTCCATGTGATGGATCTTTCTTATATCTATAATACCATCCATTCTTTCTTCCATATAGGTAATTAATTTTTTCGGTGGTATCTCCAGCCTGGTCATAAAAAACCCAGATACTATCGAGCATGAAATTTGTTCTTCTTCCTTCCGATTTTTTAACTCCTGTTATATAAAAACTTTTCCAGAATCCTTCAGGTTTTCCGTTCTTAATTAATCCTTCACTTGATACCGTTCCGTTTGGATACTTTAATATTTGATAACCATCTGGCAAAGTTCCGCTTTCCTGGGCAGTAATAACTTTACAGACCATTACAAATAAGACTAAAAATATAATTCTTTTCATGTTTTAAAGACCAAGTTTTTCAGATATTTCCAACATTCTTAAAATTGGTTTTCTGGCTCTTAAAAGAATATCCTTATTTAATTTTATTTCAGGTTCTTCATTTTTAAGGCAATTTACTATTTTTTCTATTGTTATCAGTTTCATAAAACTACATTCACTGCATCCGCATGTAGAATCAACCGGAGGAACAGGAATATAAGTCTTCTGTGAGTTCTGCTTGATCATTTGATGTATTATTCCAACTTCAGTTGCAACAATATAACAATTTCCTTTATCCTTCTTTGTAAATGCTAGTAATGCTGAGGTAGAACCTATAAAATCTGCAATTATTCTAACAGGAAGTTCGCATTCCGGATGAACAATTATTTTTGCCTCAGGATTTTCCTTTTTCAGCCTGATAATTGCTTCAAGTGAAAACTCCTCATGCACATGGCATGTCCCATTCCATATTATCATATCACGACCCGTTCTATTAAGTACATAATTTCCCAAATTTCTGTCAGGTGCAAAAATGATTTTTTCGTCTCTGGGCAGCGATTCAACAATCTCAACCGCATTGGATGAAGTACATATTATGTCAGATAAAGCTTTTATTTCAGCAGAAGTATTTACATATGAAATAACAGTTCTACCCGGATTCTCTCTAAGAAATATTTTAAAATCATCGGCTTTGCATGAATCAGCTAAAGAACAACCTGCATTCAAATCAGGAAGAAGTATCTTCTTCTCCGGAGAGAGTATTTTTGCAGTTTCAGCCATAAATTTCACGCCCGCAAATAATATTATATCGGCCGAATTAAAAGAAGCTTTTTGCGACAATGCAAGACTGTCTCCAACAAAATCCGCAATATCTTGTATATCACCGGTCTGATAATAGTGTGCAAGAATAATAGCATTCTTTTCCTGCTTTAGTCGTTTTATTTCCAGTATATTTAATTCCTGTGATTGCTCTTTCATTGTATTTTTAAGTCTCTTAAATCATTCAGTAAAATTACTCATTATTGTAATATCGAATTTTATTGATTCATCGTTTTCAAGTTAATAACCACTATAATATTCTTATATAATTTATTTAAAATTTATTTATGATAATGATAATATGCTGTTAATTGTGTTGAAAGAAAAATCAGATATTTATTGCATTTCTCATCATTACCGATGTACCAACATTTTATTAACAGTTCAAAAAACATACCGTTTTTGAATATCAGCAGTTTAGTAAATTAATTAACAATTGTTAAGATATAGATATTAATAATACTTAGCATAAAAAAATATATTTTTCATGGTTTACTTAAAGTTCATATTTTGATTTTATTTTCTTATAACTTTCTTCATTCCTGTCTGTGCTGTCAATAAATCCATGATGCGGTTAATAAAGTATGATATCCTAACATTTTATCGTCAATTATTTACAGGTTATTAACAACTCTAATACCCTCCTTCAATAGAGTCGGGGGAAGCCATCTTATAAACATTTACCCCGGCTTTTTGTTACACTCGTACACAAAAGATTCCATTATAAAGATATAGGAGTACTTTTTTCTTTTAATAAAGCAAATATGTTAATTTGCAGTCTCTAAAAAGAAATTAAATTAAAAGACGGAAAGTTGAAAAATAAGAAAATTGCAATAGTATCAGATCATGCTGGATTTTACCTGAAGGAGAAGTTGTTAGCATATCTAATTAAGGAAAAATATGATGTAAAAGATCTTGGAACGTCATCCTCCGAGTCAGTTGATTATCCTGATTTTGGTCATCCTCTTGCAAATGCTGTTTCAGCAGGGGAATTTGAAAAGGGGATATCAATTTGTGGCACAGGAAATGGAATAAATATGGTTGTCAACAAGCATCCTGGCATACGGGCTGCCCTTTGCTGGAATGAAGAGATATGTCGATTGTCAAGAGCACATAATGATGCAAATGTTCTTACTCTTCCTGGCTGGTTTATTACAGAATCTGAAGCATACCTTATTACAAAGACCTTCCTGACAACAGATTTTGAAGGAGGGCGTCATTCAAGAAGAATAGAAAAAATATCATTAAAAATCTACTAATATGCTTTCAAATTCCTGCAGATATGGAATAAGAGCTGTCATTTATCTGGCGAGTCAACCTTTATCAGGCGGAAAAACAGGCATAAAGAAAATCAGTAAGGATTTAAATCTTCCTACACCGTTCCTAGCGAAGATTCTTCAACAATTGGCAAAACAAAAAATACTTTCTTCTTCAAAAGGTCCGCATGGAGGTTTTTCTTTATTGAGAGACCCACGTAAAATAACACTTCTTGATATTGTTAATACAATAGATGGTACGGATACATTTACAAACTGCATAATGCACAATGGATCGTGTGAGGGAGGGGAAAAAAATAAAATACGCTGTACGTTGCATCAGGATTATGAGAAAACCAGAAAAGAGCTAATCAAGCTTTTTAGTAACAGGACAATTCATGAACTGGTTATAAAATCAAATAAAGAAGAACTGATAAGTATATGATTACTTGTTAAGAAATGGTTTTAACCAAATCCATAACAATATTGAAACGAGAATACCAACACAATCAGCAAGAGCGTCAAAAATACTTCCTGACCTGGTTATGGTAAGAGTTGATTGCATAAATTCAATAAGTATACCATAAGAAAGAGGAATAATACCAACTATGAATAATCTGCCAATTGTTTTTATGGTTTTTTGATTCTCAAGAATAATTACTGACATAAGAGCGAAGTACATTCCAAAATGAACCAACTTATCAAAGTTTGGAATCTCCACAAGCTTAACTTTATCAAAAGTGTGAGCGTTGGTCATACTCAGATACATTATTATCAGAGCAACAATGAATGAGAATAAATTTTTCTTTACCATTTTCTTTATTTAGCGCAAATTAAGTTAATTGGAGAACATAAATATTTGTTAATTTGTCTTTTTACTCTCTTCCCTCCCGAAAGCTATTGGTACTTCCCCACAGGGAAGGAACCAAAAATAAACAATTCCTCTTTGGAGGAAACAGGAAAGGGGGGTAAAATGATCCTTTTAATAGAATTAATTTGTGAACGCTGAATTAATTATTAATTATTAAAAGATGGCAGGGATATATGTACATATACCGTTTTGTAAAAAGCTGTGTTCTTACTGTGATTTCTATCACATAATTTCAGCGAGTGATTATTCACCATTTATAAAATCACTTCTCAAGGAAATTTCATTAAGAAAGGAGTACCTCAGTGATGAGACAATCTCTACAATTTACATTGGTGGGGGTACTCCTTCGGTTTTTTCTGTTATTGAACTGGAAACAATTCTAAATCATATTTATAAAAATTTCAAAGTAACAGATGATTGTGAATTAAGCATTGAACTTAACCCGGATGATGTGCAGCCCGTTTATCTGAAAGGGTTGAAGGATCTAAATATCAACAGGATAAGTATGGGGATTCAATCATGGCGCGATTCCGATCTTAAAATGCTAAACAGACGTCACGACTCAGCCCAGGCTATTCAGGCGCTTAAAGAGACATTGAATGCAGGGTTTGAAAATGTTACGATTGATCTTATATATGGAATTCCGGGGATGAGCCTTAAGGATTGGGAGTCGAATCTTGATATTTCTTTTTCCTTCGACCTCAAACATTTGTCAGCATATCACCTGACTTTTGAACCCAAGACAGTCTTCGGTAAGATGCTTGAGAAAGGATTGATTTCAGAAATTGATGAAGAAGAAAGTGCATCGCAGTTTAATCTTCTTATTGAAAAAACGGAGGCTGCCGGTTTTATCCATTATGAGATTTCAAATTTCGGCAAACCAGGATACTTTTCAATTCATAATTCAAACTACTGGAAGCAGGTGAATTATCTGGGAGTGGGTCCATCTGCGCATTCCTTCAACAGGTATTCACGTCAATGGAATATCCGTGATCTGAAAGATTATATTAAAGCAATAAATTCAGGGAAACCATTCTTCGAAAGTGAAGAACTTGATTCCAGGACCAGGTTTAATGAATATATTATGACCTCTCTCAGAACGATGTGGGGCATTGATCTTGAATATGTGGAGAAAATGTTTGAGAAAGAGGGTTATGATTATGTTATGAATCTTGCCGGAAAATTCAGAAATTATGGCCTTATTAGTCTGGAAAAAAAATCCCTGGTTCTTACAAACCAGGGAAAATTGATATCGGACAATATAATTTCTGAATTTATGATGCCGGGCGATGAATAGTTATTTTTTGGAGAGCATGAAGTTTGTCCTGCCTATGATATTATCATCCAGATAAAGTTCAACACTGTAATTACCGATGATAAAATCCCCTTTATTATCAAGGAAGATACAAACTTCAATATCCTGATTCATATAATCTACCTGTCTGGTTGCAGAGTAGATTATTTTATTGCCTTTAAATTCAAATAAATTATCAGGGCTGGTGGTTACGACCAGTGAATCGGGTCTTATCACTCTCATAAAGACATCTTTCTGACCGGGTTTAGCCAGAGGATTTTCACGAAGGGTGAAACACATTCTCAGTTTATCGAGGTTCCCGATCCTCGTAGTTTCTTTTCTTTTTTTATTCAGAGATACGGCTGTAATATTCTTAGCCTGTATAATAGAAGCTACCTCCACTTTAGTGCTTAGCTCTTCCTTGACTTTTGAAAGTTCGGTATTAGTATTTCTGACTTCTGTGATTTGTTGCTTTATCTCAGTATTTTCTGAAGTAAGCATTTTGTTTCGTGTATTGAGAGAATCGATCTGAACAATGTAACTTTTCATAATTTCTCTCATTGTTGTGATTTCGTTCTTATACTTTTTTATAAGCTGTACATTAGAGGCATTAATAGATAACAGTTGTACAATTTTATCTTTCTGTTTCTGAAGACCGGCATTCAGAGTATCGTTATTTGTTTTAAGTGTATCGTATGCAACGACCATATGTCTTAATTCTGTAGCCAGTGAGTCTTTTTCCTGTGTAAGAACAGTTTCCATTTCGATCATTTTGTTCTTCTTGTCGAAATACAAATAAATAAGAAATACCAGCGCAACGCCAAGGATAATTGATGTGACAATCATTCCAACCGGATTGCTTTTTTTTGTTCCCTGCGGTGTTGGGATACTACTGTTTAAATCTGCCATTTATCTAATTGTGTTTAAAGGTTTCAATACAAATTTACTAATAACCTGATACTTTTTCAAATTTATAGTATAAACATAAGATAATAGTTTTTGTTATATTGTTTAAAGTTACCAGTGATTTGTATATCATCATTAATAATTTAACTTCTGAAACAAGAACAATTATGAAATATGTTGGTGCACATATAAGCGCTTCAGGCGGTGTAGAAAATGCTCCGGTTAATGCCAATGCGATAGGAGCAAAGGCTTTTGCCCTCTTTACCAAAAATCAGCGGCAATGGTTTTCTAATCCTTTAACTCTTGCAAGTATCAAAGCATTCCGGCAGAATTGCGAAAAATATGAATATAAGCCGTTTCAGATATTACCCCACGACAGTTACCTCATAAATCTAGGGCATCCGGAAAAGGAACAATTAGAAAAATCACGAGCCTCTTTTCTTGATGAAATGCAAAGATGTGAACAACTTGGTCTTGACAGGCTGAATTTTCACCCGGGAAGCCATTTAAAGACAATTAGTGAAGAGGAATGTCTCAGCCGGATAGCGGAATCCATAAACATTGCGCTGGATAAAACAAAGGGGGTTATTGCTGTCATTGAGAATACAGCAGGACAGGGTACAAATATGGGTCATAGATTTGAACATCTCAGTTTTATGATAGACAAAGTTGATGATAAATCACGGGTAGGTGTTTGCATCGATACTTGTCACGCATTCACTTCGGGATATAATATTAAGACACCGGAAGGATTTACTGAGACATTCAGTTTGTTTGACAGTATTGTTGGGTTTAAATATCTGAAGGGAATGCATATAAATGATTCCAAGAAGGAATTAGCCACTAGAGTCGACAGGCATGATAGCATTGGAAAAGGATTCCTTGGGGAGGATGTTTTTAAAATGCTTATGA
>Ga0302206_1000789_pt1 | contig 12110 bp, 9 predicted proteins | sample II_Fen_E2_1_FD_194581 | JGI IMG/M metagenome (GOLD analysis project Ga0302206, IMG submission 194581) | Peat permafrost microbial communities from Stordalen Mire near Abisko, Sweden - II_Fen_E2_1 | ecosystem: Environmental > Terrestrial > Soil > Wetlands > Permafrost | place: Sweden: Abisko...
GATGATCTGAGTTATGCTTTTAAGGCCGGGTTCGGAAGCCTGCTGGGATTCCTTACTGGTATCGGCCTTAAACTTGCCGCCTCATTTATAATGACATTTTATTTCGTTAAGGAGCTGATTTCCTGATCCTTACCCCCCATCTCCCCTAAAGGGGGGCTCGTTCTCGTTTTTTAAGAAAATTCCCTTCATATTTGAGTACGTACCCCCCTTTAGGGGGGCAGGGGGGCCAACTACATTCCAAGTGTAGCCACCATAACCGCCTTAATTGTATGAAGCCGGTTTTCAGCCTCATCAAAAACTATTGAATATTTGGATTCAAAGACATCTTCTGTCACTTCCATCCCATCGAGACCAAATTTATTGAAGATATCCTCTCCTACTTTTGTATCCCTGTTATGAAATGCGGGAAGACAATGAAGAAATTTAACCGATGGGTTTCCTGTCTTTTCAATTACTTTCATATTCACCTGGAAAGGTTTTAATAATCTTATTCTCTCTTCCCATACAGAATCCGGTTCACCCATAGAGACCCACACGTCGGTATAAAGGAAATCAGCATTTTTAACTGCTTCCTCAACATTCGTGGTAATAGTTATCTTTGCACCTGTCTCTTTTGCAATAGCCCTGCATTTTACCACCAGATCTTCAGATGGCTGATATTCTTTTGGAGCTGCAATTCTGAAATCAATGCCCATTTTGGCAGAACCGACCATAAGGGAATTGCCCATATTATATCTGGCATCACCCAGGTAGCAGAAAACCATTTTATTCAGAGGTTTATCCGAGTGTTCTATCATTGTAAGGAAATCGGCCAAAATCTGAGTAGGATGGAATTCATTTGTCAATCCGTTCCAAACAGGCACACCTGCATATCTGGCAAGTACCTCAACTATATCCTGACCATAGCCGCGATATTCAATTCCATCATACATACCTCCAAGTACCCTTGCAGTATCTTTCATCGACTCTTTCTGCCCAATCTGTGAACCGGTAGGACCAAGGTAGGTTACATGAGCTCCCTGGTCATAAGCAGCAACTTCAAAAGCACAACGAGTTCGTGTTGAGGATTTTTCAAAAATAAGAGCAATGTTTTTACCCTTAAGGTACTGTTTTTCAGCCTTTTTATTTTTTGATTCTTTAAGCTTTGCAGCCAGATCGAGGAGATATTTAATTTCTTCCGGAGTAAAATCGAGAAGTTTAAGAAAAGGACGGTTGCGAAGATTGATAGACATAACTAGTTAATTTTGTTGTGACAAAAATAGAAAAATTTGTTCATTTATTAAAAGGCTTCGGGCTACAGGCTACAGGCGTCAGGAAATCCCTATTCTTAATACAAATTTTCTGACACCTGAAGCCCGACACCTCACACCTCAAGCCTCACACCTACCTTCGGTCATCTTCATATTCCATTGTAATCTTAGAACCATATTTCTTGTCAGCCAGCTTAAATGCTTCAGTGATGACGCTTTTTCTGCCTCCGTGTTTAATAAAATTCAGGCATGCCTCTATCTTAGGTGCCATGCTCCCCTTTGCAAACTGACCTTCATTCAGGTATTTCAGCGTATCCTGATAGTTAAGAAATTCCTTAACTTCCTGATCCGGTTTTTTATAATTGATGTAAATATATGGAACATCAGTAAGAATATAAAACTCGTCAGCACCAATTTGCGACGCAAGAAGTGAAGAGGCCAGATCTTTATCAATGACTGCTTCAGCTGGCCTTACATCTTTCTTTTCATCAATATAGACAGGAACTCCGCCTCCCCCTGCAGCAATAACAATATTTCCTTCCCTGGCAAGGTCACTAATAATTGATTCATTTATTACACCGACAGGAACCGGAGACGGAACAACCCTCCTGAAGCCTCCCTCAGTTTTAACTTCCTCTTTGAATATCCATCCCTTTCTGGTAGAAAGGTCATCAGCCTGTTTTTTTGAATATATTTTACCGACTCGCTTCTGAGGGTCACTGAATGCAAGATCATTAATATCAACAAGAACCTGAGTAACAATGCAGATTACATTTTTAGTAATCCCATGCTTATTTAGTACATTTCTGAACATCCGTTCGATCATATAGCCGATTCCTCCCTGCGAGTCAGCCACACAGATATCCACCGGCATCTGTGAAATACCATATAACTGTTCACCTGCATCATTCCTCATGAGGATATTACCAACCTGAGGCCCGTTACCATGGGTAATGACCAGGTCATAACCATCATTTATTAAAAAGATAAGGTTTTCAAGAGTTTCAGTAGTGTTTTGCTCCTGTTCATCAATAGTTCCGGCCTGGTCACCTCTTAACAGGGCATTCCCCCCAAGGGCAACAACAGCAAGTTTCTTCTCCATAAAATTTATTATAATATGCTGAAAAATTTCAAAGTTACCAAATTCCAAAGAATTCCACATTAGTACGTGTGCAATAGAAAACTAAATAACTTATGTTTTAAAGCTGATAAATCTTATAAATATCAACTGTTAGAATTGAAGTCAAAAAAAAATATTACATTTACGAAACTCAAAATACTACCAGATACGTGAGATTCAGCTATGTATTGTTCACTGCGGTAATCTTCGCACTGACAGGTTTCTCCTGTAAAGAAAAAGCGGGGAAATTCATAAATCAGGGGGAAATCCATTATAACATAGATTATATTGGTAATTTTGGGCCTATGCCGAAAGAGGTACTCCCTAAAAATCTTATCGTATCCTTTAAAAACAATAAGATCCTTTATGAGATAATTTCTTCATTTGGAAATTCCGGCATATTATACCTGGCCAATCCCGACGAAGTGATCTTCGACACATATTTCAGTCTTTTCACTATAAAATATTTCTATCCTGTTCAACCGGGAGAACTTTTTCCCGGGTTCGAAGCAATGAAAGGAATAGTGATCAGGAAAACAACAAAAACATCGATTATTTGCGGATATAATTGTAAAAATGCGGTAGTCACATTTCCACCTGAAAGGAATAAAGTTTATGAGATATGGTATACTGATGAGATAAATATCAAAAATCCAAATGCCGCTACACCTTTCAATGAGATTGACGGAGTATTAATGAGTTTTTTCTTTATTCTGGGACACTCAGAAATGCATTTCGAAGCTGAGACAGTTTACAAAAAAGAGATACCTGATAAAGCATTCGAACGAAGAGAAAAATTTCTGAAGGTATCGAGAGATGAAATCGACAAGTTCATTACAAAAATGATCAGCCTGTAGGGATCAGGGATCAGAGATCAGAGATCAGGGTAAAACCTCGATGCAAGTCCATTATTTCATTATTCCATCATTCAATATTACATCATTTCACACTCCTAATCTTCCAAAATATCAGGTACTAAAACAAAATCATCGGTGTACTTTTTGAGTAAGGCTCAAAATTATTACCTTTGGGTTGCTTTTAAAAAAGGATAACTGTTTTGAAAAAACTTTACCCAGAGATGAATAAAGAGAAGGAAGATACCGGTAAAAAGAATACTAAGACCTCCAAAAGTTCAGTAAAGACCAAATCTTTTATTACAGATGAGAGGATCAAATTTGTTATAGGGATTCTGATTACAGGTTTTGCATTATACCTTCTTCTGGCTTGTGTTACATATCTCTTCTGGTGGAAAACTGACCTCAGTATTCCTGATTCAGATATTGTTTCAGGCTCTGATATCGCTGTAAAAAACTGGTCAGGTAAAAGCGGTCATTTTCTTGCTAAAATGATAATAAATAACGGATTCGGATTTGGTGCGTTTTTTATTCCCATGATTTTTGGTACGATTGGATTATATCTTCTTAAATTTCCAAATATCAAGCCCTTTAAACTGATTGTCAAGTTTACTTTTGCAACAATCATACTTTCACTTATTCTTGGCTTTATCTTTAGTAAATCAAATGTTTACCTGGGGAGCGGTCCAGGAGGTGCCCAGGGTTACCATATTATTAAATGGATGAACGCTTTTATGGGTATGATAGGAACCGGGGTTATTCTTACATTTTTGACAATTTCATACCTGATTTTTGCAATGAGAGTTAAACCGGAGTCATTCGGTTTCAGACTGCCTTCATTCCTTAAGTTCAGGAAACATCCTCATAATTCAACTGTTGATCCCGGATCAGTCACCTTTAACGGCCCGGACCCGGAATCAGTCATTCCTGAAATGAAATCCACCCTCGAAAAGAAACCAGAAAATGACAAGGTCGAGTTTGTTGTCCGAACCACAAATCAATATGCTGAAGAGGAGGATTTAGATGAAGAATTTCCGGAACCATCTTCAACAGGTTCTATAATCAGGGACTTCGATGATGACAAATCGTCAATTCCACAAAGTGAAGATGTCCCTTTAAATATTACTCGTCCCGAAACAAATGATACTCTCCCCGATCACGAAGTTGACAGGATAATGGGAGATTACGATCCACGTCTTGATCTTTCAAGATATAAATTTCCTCCTGTTTCAATTCTGAAAGAACACAAATCAGAGAGTGCCTTTGATAATTCTGAAGTTTTTGAGAATAAAGAAAATATTATTAAAACTCTTGGCGATCATAAAATCGGTATAAAAAGTATCTCAGCAACTGTTGGTCCTACAGTTACATTGTATGAAATAGTACCAGAACGTGGAGTGAAACTTGCTCGTATAAAATCACTTGAGGATGATATCGCTCTTAACCTTTCAGCTCTTGGTATACGAATTATTGCCCCGATTCCGGGAAGAGGAACTGTAGGTATTGAAGTTCCGAATAAGAAACCTGAGATAGTCTCAATGCGATCTCTCATTACTTCAAAAGCTTTCCAGGAATCAAAATTCGATATTGCTCTTGCACTTGGAAGGACAATTACCAATGAACCTTATATTGTCGATCTGACTAAAATGCCACACCTTCTTGTAGCGGGAGCTACCGGACAGGGAAAGTCTGTTGGAATAAATGCGATCATAACTTCAATTCTATACAAGAAACATCCTGCTGAGGTTAAATTTGTTCTGATTGATCCCAAAAGAGTAGAATTGCCGTTGTATATGAAAATTGAAAGACATTTTCTGGCAAAGCTACCGGATGAAGAGGATGCAATAATAACTGATACACAAAAGGTTATTAAAACGCTCAATTCATTATGCATTGAGATGGACAACAGGCTGGAACTGCTTAAAGCTGCCCAGTCACGCAATATCAAAGAGTATAATGAGAAGTTTATTTCAAGGAAGCTTAGTCCCGAGAAAGGCCATAAATATCTGCCATACATAGTTTTGATTATTGATGAGTTTGCCGACCTTATAATGACAGCAGGCAGGGAAATAGAAGGCCCAATCGGCAGACTCGCACAACTTGCCAGAGCTATCGGGATACATCTGATTATTTCAACTCAGAGACCATCAGCAAATATTATTACCGGATTTATAAAGGCAAATTTCCCGACAAGAATCGCATTCCGTGTGTTTTCTTCAATCGATTCACGTACGATTCTTGATGCTTCAGGAGCAGACAGGCTGGTTGGACGAGGCGATATGCTGGTTTCTTCAGGAAATGAACCGGTAAGGGTTCAGTGCGCTTTTATTGATACTCCTGAAATCGAAGAGCTTACAGACTTCATTGGATCGCAGAAGGGTTATGCCGATGCAATGCATCTTCCGGAATTTATCGACGATAGTGATTCAGGCGCCCCTGATGTTGATCTGCGTAAGAGAGATCCTATGTTCGATGATGCTGCACGTCTGGTGGTCCAGCACCAACAGGGTTCCACCTCGCTTATCCAGAGAAAACTTTCAATAGGATATAACAGGGCAGGAAGAATTATTGATCAGCTTGAAGCTGCAGGAGTTGTCGGACCGTTCGAAGGAAGCAAAGCCAGAGAGGTTCTTTGCTCTGACTTTATCGCTTTGGAACAGATTTTGAAGCGTCTTGAATAAAACTATTAAGATGAGATCTATAATAGCCACATTTTTGTTTCTTTTTCTGTTCGGAATGAATGCTAGTAGCCAGACTGATCAGGAAGCCATTAAAATTCTTGACAGATTCGCCGATAACGCTATGAAAGCTCCTTCTGTTTCAATGAAATTTAAATTGATAACAACCAATCAGACAGATAATACCAAAGACACCTTGGAAGGATCCGTCATAATCAGTAAGGATAAATACAAACTTGACCTTCCGGATAATATGGTCTGGTTTAATGGCGAAACATCATGGAGTTATCTCCCGGCAGAGAAAGAAGTAACCATTGCAAAAGCCGATAAAAAAGATAATTCATTTCAGAGTCGTCCGTCATTAATATTCTCTTTGTACAAAAAAGGATATAAGAGCCGGTTGATTGAGGAGAAATCAGATTCATATATTATCGATCTTTATCCTCAAGATATAAAAAGTGAACTTCTGAGGGTCAGACTTTCTATAGCAAAACCTATGCTTAATCTTATTAGCCTGGAGTACAAGAGAAAGGATGGTGTAATAGTCACCCTGCAGGTCAATGAGTATGATCTTAAAGTAAAACCCGAACCAGGTGCATTTATATTTCAGCCGGGAAATTTCAAGGGTGTTGAGATCATTGATATGAGATAAGGGATCAGGGATCAGGGATAAGAGATCAGATAACCTGCTTATTTTTGTTAAAACTCTCTATCTGGATAAGCTATCCGTAAATGATAAATATTTGAAAGTCTTTTCTTAAAGGCACTTTTAATATCAGAAATATCTTTGAAAGTAAGAGGGATATCGGAAAACTGTCCGTCGTGTTCCTGCATATATACGATTCTCTCAACCAGTTCACTTATAGATTCTTCTGTATATTTCACAAGGCTCCGTGAAGATGCCTCTACTGCATCTGCCATCATTACAACAGCTGTCTCTTTAGAAAATGGTTTGGGCCCCGGATATGTAAATTCTTTCTCCCTGCTCGTATCCCAGGGGTTCATGTCGGTGTATTTCTTAAAAAAGTAGTAAGCGATAGTAGTACCATGATGTGTCCTGATAAAATCTATGATCTGGACAGGAAGCTTGAAATTCTTTGCCAGTATTACCCCGTTATTAACATGATTGATAATCACTTTTGCACTGTCCTCAGGATTTAAATTACCGTGAGGACTTATTCCATCCATCTGGTTTTCAATATAGTAACCTGGATTGGCAATTTTACCTATATCGTGATAAAGCGCTCCTGTCCTCACAAGCAGAAGATTGGCACCGGTTATTCTGGCTGCCTCTTCTGCCAGATTAGCAACCTGCAATGAATGCTGAAATGAACCAGGAGCTTCCTCAGCCAGTTTTCGCAACAGTGGTTGGTTCGTATCAGCAAGTTCAAGCAGGGTATTATCTGAAAGGAAGAGGAATCTTTTTTCAAAAATGAATATAATAGGATAACTTATGAGAACAAAGAGACCATTGCCACCAAACAGAAAAAATACGGACAATTTAACATTATTTAGGCTCCCGTCGAGCATTAAACTTAATCCCAGATAAAGAGCTGAATAACTTATTATTACCATCAGTCCGGTAATGAATAATTTAGCCCGTCTGTAGATATTTGTCAATGTGAATATTGCAATCATACCCGATATAAAACTCATAAAGATGTACTGAAACGGATCGGGAACCATAAATCCGGAAAGCATAAGAGTTATAAGCAGGATAAACAATGCAAGTCGTGCATCATAAAATGTTCTTATAACTACCGGAATGATAACAATTGGAATAAGAAACAATATGTTCCGGTCAGCAAAAGTTATTACAATCCTTGTCAATGAAACAAAAGAGAATATTATAAGAATAATAAAAAGTGTCTTGCGCGTAACGTTCAGTACTTCAGAACGGAAATGAGCCAGAAAAAGCCAAAGAACCAGGTAACAGGATGAAACAAGAATAAAAGTCCCGAGAATTCTGATCCAACTCCCCTTTGATTCGTGAGGCCAGATCGCAACTATAATCACCGTACTCAGTATAAAATATATAAGATTTAAATAGTATTTTCTGGTTGGCTTCCAAACATTCTGAATTTCAGACATTGATAAATAGTTTTGAGAACCGGTTTTGAAGGGCAAAAGTAAATCAATTTTTCTGTGTTTAATAACAATAGAAATTTAATTGATGTAGAGACAGGTCTGAGACATGTCTCTACATCCACAATATTCCAGAACCAGCTGTGTTTATGAATTAGAATTCAGGATATTTGCTAATTTTGAAACAAATAATATTAAAATGGAGAATTTTATATGTGAGAATGTCTTCGTCCCGTTAAGATCGGGGCCGTCACATAAGACAGAGATGCTTAGCCAGATATTGTTTGGCGAAAAATATTCTGTCACGGATAAGACAGGAAGCTGGATGAAAATCGAAACTCTGTTCGACAAGTACCGGGGATGGATCGATATGGATCATCTGCAACATTCTCCCATTGAAGACATCTCCTCTGGAAACGTATTGAACAGGTCCTTGCTTTGCTATAAAAATGACAAGTCAAAGTTAGTGCTTGAAGCCGGATGCGAAGTATTTAATCCTGATTTCGATAATAAAGTATTTTTTGCCGGAAACAATCAATACACCACGGGAAAAGAGTTCAGCGAATACTTTGTTTCAACAAATGATTCTATAGCAGATTCAGCTGTGAAATTTATAAATAGTCCTTACATCTGGGGAGGAAGGATACCTTCAGGGATAGACTGCTCAGGATTTACCCAGCTTGTTTATAAAATTCACGGAGTACCGATTCCACGCGACAGCTGGCAGCAGGCTGAGTCAGGGGAAAATATTGACTTTATAGATCAGGCAGAACCAGGGGATCTGGTTTTTTTCGATAATGACAGGGGTAAGATTTCACATGTCGGGATGATTCTATCAAGAGGGTTGGTGATCCATGCTTCCGGCAGGGTAAGAATTGATTCAATTGATCACCAGGGGATATTTAAACCTGAAATTGGTGGCTACTCTCATAAATTGAGGACTATTAGAAGAATTCTGATCTGATCTGAAATAATATACAGAGACGCCCAATTTGGGCGTCTCTACACGATAATTTTTGCATTAATCCTTTTTAGGATTTCCTCCTCTGCAGCAATGGCTCTGGATTCTATATCTTCTCCCCTGGCAATTACATATTTTATAAAATCTTTGTCCTTTAATCCTGAAGCATTGATTTTAACATTAAGGAATGCTCCTCTAATACACGATCTTAGCGCCAGGGCCCCTACTCCTGCATCACTGACAGAATTTGGATTTCCCTTTTCAACCATTTCACTTATTAATTCAAATCCATCATATGCAGTTTCCATCACTTTTAATGGGACAAGGGTTGCATTCTTTGTTGCATCCTGTATTGCCGTATCCCTCAAGTTCTTTTCGCCTTCAGATTTCTTTGGAAGCGAGAATGCGTCCAATATTCTGTTGAAAGCCATGGTATCTTCGTCTACCATCTGCAGAAGACTATTCTGAATTGCTTTACCTTTTTCAGCCCAGTCTGAAAACTCTTTCCATCTGTCGTCCCATCCTCTTTTATGACCCGACAGATTAGCAACCATTGTACCAAGGGCAACTCCAAGTGACCCTATATAGGCTGAGACAGATCCTCCACCCGGAGCAGGTGAATCAGAAGCAGTTTCTTCCATAAACGCTTTCAGATTCATATTAATAAGTTTATCCTTCTTAGCAGACATAACAAATTCGATTATTTTTTCTTCAGGTTTAAAGAGATGGATGTCATTCATGCCCATTGATCTTATAGCGGTCCTGATCAATTCATCATCGGATACTCCGGAAGATCTTTGCTGCTTAGCCAGGAAATAGCGTCCGGCATCGAGCAAGGATTTCAGAGGGATCAGTCCCACAAGTTCAGATCCGGTAACTCTTATGCCACGGGCATCTGCTTTGCGACATACTTCATCGAATGCGATATGAACCGGTGTTATGGTGATATTCGTGAGATTCATTGATATCTGTGCTATTCCGTATTCCTCAATATACCAGCCGATTGCTTTTACAGATTTCAAAGAACCAGGAATCATGACTATTTCGCCATTTTCATCCTTCAGAATCTTCCCGGTCACGCTATTCCTTTCACGTGCCGGTCGCCCCTTCTCTCTTACATCATATGCAATCGCATTGGCACGCCTTACGGAAGTTGTATTGAGATTCACATTAAATGCAACAAGAAAATCTCTTGCTCCAACGGCTGTGGCTCCGGACCTTTCATTGAATTCAGAAGGTCCGAAATCGGGCTTCCATCCTGGGTCGTCGAGTTTTTTTCTGAGTCCCTCATACTCGCCTGATCTGCAACTTGCCAGGTTTCTTCTTTCAGGTCTGGTGGCAGCATTCTCATAACAGTAAACAGGTATCCCCAATTCACCGCCAATCCTTTCGCCAACTTTGTGAGCAACCGAAACAGTTTCTTCCATAGTGATACCGGAAACAGGCACAAAAGGGCAGACATCTGTAGCACCCATCCGCGGATGAGCTCCATGATGTTTCGACATATCAATAAGTTCGGAAGCCTTTTTGACCGAGAGAAATGCTGCTTCTGAAACTGCTTCAGGATTTCCTACAAAGGTTACTACCGTTCTGTTAGTGTCTTTCCCCGGGTCTACATCAAGCAATTTCACTCCTTCAACTGATTCAATAACATCAGTTATCTGCTTGATTATCCCCATATCGCGACCTTCGCTGAAATTCGGTACACATTCTATTATCTTATTCTCCATAATTAATTTAAATAGTTATTTTTACCTCTGTGACCCTCTGTGTCTTCTCTGTGGTGCTCTGTGTAACAAAAAAAAACTGTCACAGAGGAACACAGAGGATTCACAGAGGAACACAGAGTGTGATTTTTATATAATATTTCCTTTAAGTATTACTGTATCAATCAAGTTACTGCCAAAAGCATACGGCATAAATTCATATGATGGTATCTCTTTGGTAATAAATACATTAGCTACCTTACCTATTGCGATTGATCCATGTGTTTCAGATATACCCATTGCATAAGCAGAATTGATTGTGACTGCATTTATTACCTCCTCGGGAAGCATTCTTAATCTGATGCAACCCAGAGACATTATCAGTTTCATGTTACCTGAAGGGGCTGAACCCGGGTTAAAATCTGATGCAAGAGCTATCGGCAGGCCGGCATTAATCATTTTTCTGGCTGGCGGATCAGGCATGCCAAGAAAGAAAGCTGAACCTGGCAGTAAAGTAGGCATTGTATCCGATCCTAAAAGTGCATTTATTTCTTCCTCTCCTGTAAATTCAAGATGATCAACAGAAAGAGCGTTGTATTTTACTCCAGTCTGGATCCCCCCTGAATAATCCAGTTCATTTGCATGCAGTTTGGCAGTGAGTCCGTATTTTGTTCCTGCCATTAATATTCTTTCAGTGTCTTCAACGGTAAAGAAACCTTTATCACAGAAAACATCTATAAAATCTGCCAGGTCCTCCGAAGCTATTACAGGGATCATTTCCCGGATAATAAGATCGATGTACTTTTCCCTTCTGTTTTTATACTCTTCCGGAATTGCATGAGCACCCAGAAAAGTGGACCTGACTTCTATGGGACTGGTATTTTTTATTCGTCTGATTACTCTCAGCATTTTTAGTTCATCTGCCAGATTCAGACCATAACCGCTTTTAATTTCTACGGCACCGGTACCAGAGGATATGATTTCATTTATCCTGTTTATGGATTGAGAATACAAGTCATCTTCTGAGGTTTCGTGAAGCTTCTTTGCCGAGTTAAGTATACCACCTCCCCTCAAAGCAATTTCTGCATAGGATAATCCGCGGATTTTATCGATATATTCGATTTCCCGACTACCGGAATAAACAAGGTGAGTATGAGAATCACAGAATGAAGGAAAAACAAATTTTCCGGTAGCATCGATTGTTACAACCTCAGGATTATGAATCAGTATCCTGCTTTTCTTAAGTTCTTTCATTTCACCAAATTCAATAATCAGACCGTCCCTCATGTAGAGATATGCATCATTTATTGACGAAATCTCAGACATTTCAACACCGCATATTCTTAATCTGGGTAATTTCTCAGTCTGAACAAGACCACATATATTTTTAATAAGTAAACCTGTAAGCATTTAGTCGTATAAATATGGTCCTAAGGTAGCAAATATTAAAAAAAGT
>Ga0302206_1000794_pt1 | contig 12076 bp, 9 predicted proteins | sample II_Fen_E2_1_FD_194581 | JGI IMG/M metagenome (GOLD analysis project Ga0302206, IMG submission 194581) | Peat permafrost microbial communities from Stordalen Mire near Abisko, Sweden - II_Fen_E2_1 | ecosystem: Environmental > Terrestrial > Soil > Wetlands > Permafrost | place: Sweden: Abisko...
ACAATGAACAGTTAATGCTTTTTAATAAAATTCGTATTTCATCTTTTATTATCTATCAGTAAAAAAAATAAATGTGGAAAACAACATAACACTTGCTCCAATATGCCTTTTTGTTTATTCCAGGCTTGATGAAACGAAGATAACAATTGAATCATTACAAAAAAATTATTTATCTTCTAAAAGTCAATTATTCATTTTTTCAGATGGAGCTAAAAATAATGATATTTTAGCACAAGTTCAGGAAGTTCGTGAATATATTCATTCAATTAACGGCTTTGCTGAAGTTACCATTTATGAAAGTGAACTTCATAAGGGTTTGGCAAATTCAATTATCTCAGGGATTACAAAAATTGTCAATATTTATCAACGAGTGATTGTTTTAGAAGATGATTTAATTTTAGCAACAAACTTTCTCTGCTTTATGAATCAGGCTCTGACCTATTATGAAGAGAATAAAAGGATATTAAGTATTTCCGGCTATTCCTTTCGTATAAAATACCCGAAAAATTATAACTATGATGTTGCTTTTTCATTGCGTGCTTCTTCATGGGGTTGGGCTACCTGGAAAGACCGTTGGGAGGTCATTGACTGGGAAGTAGGATCCTATAAGTCTTTTCAATTTAACCTGATTAAAAGATTGAAGTTTAATCGTGGTGGAAGTGACATGTCCCACATGTTGGATAAACAAAAATCCGGAAAAATCAATTCCTGGGCAATACGTTTTTGTTATCATCAATATAAGAATAATTTAATTGATGTATTTCCAACTATTTCAAAAGTTACGAATAACGGGTTTGGTGAAAATGCTACGCATAGCAGGGTAGGAAGTTTTCGTTTTCGAACAAAACTTGATTCATCGAATAAGCAACATTTTAATCTTCAGAAAGAAATTAACGTCTCAATACCAATCCTGTTACAATTTTATTCACATTATTCAATCTTCATGCGAACTATAGCTAAAATTATGGATTTCTCAATAAAAAAATAGAATTAACACATATTCCAATACATGCATTTGCTCAAATTAAATAAAACAAAAAATGATTACAATTGAATGTTATAAAGGATTACCTCTAGAATATGAATCTTTTCTGATAGAAAGATATGATTCATTTATGACTACCTGTAGATATGTAGAAATATATGATTCTAATTATGAAATAAATTATTTACTTGTAAATGAGAATCAACAATTGAAAGAATTAATACTGTATGGTATAAAAGATGACACTTCAACATGCTTTAATTCACTCGTTAGTATTGATCAAAATATCATTAATGAATGCACTAAAAAGATATTTGATAAACATAAAAAAATTAAGAAATTTAAGATTGAAGCATCGTATAATAATTATTTATTAAAAAGAACCTTTTTAATAAATAAATTCAATGATCATATTGTGATCTTACCGGCTACAATGGAAGATTATTTTTCGGAATTGGGTCGTAGTACCCGGCAACGTTTAAAAAACAGGAGAACAAAATTAATCAAAGATTACCCTGAAGCCAATTTCGTTACCAAATTTGGGGTTGATATTGAAGAGAGAATGATTGAGAAAATTATACAATTGAATTATGATAGAATGAAAACAAAAGGGAAAATTCCCGGAAAAGATGATATCTTCAAGAACAATATTTATAAATATTCTCAGTATTATGGTTGTGTTTCATATATCGAAATAGATCATGAAATCGTAGCCGGATCTATATCCATTATATTAAACAACAGAATTTTCGGTATTGTATCAGCCCACGATAATAATTTCTCCCAATACAATCTGGGTGAAGTTTGCATATTCTTTGTTATTCAGATTTCGATCGAGAAAGGATTATCAGCTTTTCATTTTTTATGGGGAGAAAGTGAACTGAAAGACAGATTACGTGCAAAACCTCAAATGCTATTTTCGTATATAACTTACAGATCAAATTCAGTCGATTATTTTTTTGGTAAAACCAATGCATACATTTCCCGTTTTATGATGATCGTCAAACAATCAAACTTCACTAAACCAATTAGAACAGCAATTAAAACTTACCGAAGTAGGAGTTGGAAAGTTTAAATTATTTGTTCAAGAAGATAGGCAAATTAAGCGGATATATAAAAATCTTACTAACTCACTTTAAAGAATATAAATATGATTACAGTTGAATGCTTCAAAGGAATACCTATAGACTATGAAACTTTTCTGATAGAAAGGTACAGTTCATTCATTACTACCTGTCGATATATAGAAGTGAATTATGCTACATACGATATTAATTACATAGTTGTATATAAGGACAGTATTCTTACAGAGTTGGTTATTTTTGGAATTAAAAATGGAACTGCGACCTGTTTTAATTCTCTGGTCGAAATTGATCAACCGATCCTCACAGAATGTACAAAAAAAATCTTTGAAAATTACCCTTCAATTAAAAAAATAAAAATTGTTGCATCTTATAAAGAATATAGTCTTAAAAAGGCCATTTTATATACTAAAACCGATGACAATATTTTAACTTTACCTCAAACGATGGCTGCTTTTTTATCAGAGCTTGGATCAAGTACCCGCCAACATATAAGAAGTCGCAGATCAAAGTTACTGAGAGATTACCCAACAATTAATTTTGTTTCAAAGTTTGGAGTTGAAATTGAAGAGAGTGTTACGGATAAAATTATTCAATTGAATAGCGATAGAATGAAACATAAGGGAATTGTCCCGGGAATAAATGATACTAATAAGAAAAACATCTTTAAATATTCTCAACACTATGGATGTGTTGTTTATTTAGAATTAGATGGATTGATCATTGCTGGCTGTATAGCTACAGTGTTAAAAAATGAAATGTTCTTACATGTATTTGCGCATGACAATAACTTTTCCCAATACAATATAGGTGAAGCATGTGTCTGCTATTTAGTTCAGACAACTATTGAAAAGGGAATGCCTACATTCCATTTTTTATGGGGGGAAAGTGAGTTTAAAAAAAGATTGCTAGCAAAACCTTTCCCGCTTTTTTCTTATATCATTTTTAGAAATTACTCTATTAATTACCTTTTCAGTGAAGTCTCTTTTTTATTTTCGACATTTAAGAATCGGTTTATGCATTCTGAATTATCAAAGCCTTTAAAAAAAGCAATAAAATATTACCGAAAAAGCAGGTGGAAAGTTCAATGATAAGTAATTTTAATTTCCACGATTTGCTTACTAAAAATATTATAATCCTGAATACGTTTTGAATGATTTTTATTATTCGACTTATTACAAACTATTCAGATTATTAGACTGATAACAATTGATATTTACTATTAATAAAGTTGACTGTACTTTTAGATATTTTGTTTATTCTCCAAATTAAATTAAAGTATGATTACAATTGAATGTTTTGAAGGCTTACCATTAGAACATGAATCTTTTTTAATAGAGAAATATGATTCATTCATGACAACCTGTCGTTATCTTGAGATATACCATTCAACCTGTGACATTAAATATGTACTTATATATGAGAATAGTATTCTTCTTGATTTATTTATATTTGAGAATGTAGGAAATACAACTACTTGTTTTAATTCATTGGTTGAAATTGACCAAAACATTGTTCTAAAATTTCTTGAATATATTTTTGATAATTTCCCTTTCATTCAAAAAATTAAAATCATTGCTTCATATAAAGAATATTCGTTTAAAAATACGGTTTTGTTTTCTAAATGGAATGATCATATTATAGACCTTCCGGCTAGTATGAATGATTACTTTTTAGAACTAGGGTATCATACCCGAAAAAATATGAAAAACAGGAGAGTCAGATTATTAAGAGATTACCCTAATGCCAATTTTGTTGTTAAATTCAAAACTGAGATTGATGCGGAAATTATTGATAAAATATTAGAATTGAGCAATGAACGGATGAAGCATAAAGGTATCGTTTTTGGGAAAGATAAAATTGCAAAGATGAATACTTATAAATACTCCCAGTATTATGGGTGTGTAACTTATGTCGAAATAGAAGGAATGATAGCTGCCGGATCTATTTCTACCATGTTAAACAAAAGAATATTTGCTCATGTAATCGCACATGATGAAAGTTTTTCTAAATATAACTTAGGAGAGACATGTATGGGATATTTAATTCAAACCTCCATTGATAAAGGAATGACATCATTTAATCTTTCATGGGGTGAAAATGAGTATAAGAGCAGATTACTGGCTAAACCACATATGTTATTTTCATATAATATTTATAGAGCTTATTCTTTAGATTATTTATTAAGCGAAATCAAATCAATCTGTTCTGAAATAATAAAGGGTTTCAGACTCTCCAAATACTCTTTACCAATTAGAAATGCTATTAAATCATACAGAATAAAAAAATGGAATAAATAATTTAAGGTCACTTTACTTCAAAATTATTTTCGTAATTTTAAAAAGAATAAAAAAATGATTTTAACGACAAGTTGGGACGATGGTCATCCTTTGGATATTAAATTGTTAGAGTTAATCGAAAAATACAATTTAAAAGCAACCTTCTATATACCACTATCAAATCCTGAAAATCCTGTCATGGGTACGAACCTTATTAAGGAGATATCTGCCTGTCAGGAAATAGGTGGTCATACTTTACATCATAGCTATTTAAACCAATTAAATTACAAACTGGCAGAATTTGAAATAACACAGTCCAAAGTACTCCTGGAAGAAATTATAGGTCGTGAAATTACGGCATTTTGTTTTCCGGGTGGTAAATATTCTAATCGGGATATTCTACTAATAAAAAAAGCGGGTTATTTATTTGGAAGAACAACAAAGTTACTGACTTTTTCAAAACCAGATTATAGTATAATGGATACTTCAATTCAAATTCAAAATCATTCGAGTATAACACTATTTAATCATTCCATTAAACATCTAAATATCCAACCAATTCTGACCAATTCATTTTTTCTGCCTTTCAACAGAAATTTCTTAAAGTTGGCTGAACACAATCTTTCAAAATATATAGATTCAAACAGTGTATTTCATATTTGGGGTCACTCATGGGAAATAGAACAGTTTTGTCTATGGAAACAATTGGAAGAATTGTTTCAATTTATTTCAGCTTGTGATAATGTAACATACATGAACAACACAGAAACATGGAAATTTATTACTTTCAAAGAAAAATATATTTCTTAGACTTAATATTATTAATGGGGATGTTTTTCCGCTTAGAGGACATTTTCAGTATATCTTTTGCACCCACCCTTCTTTTTATTCAGACTCGTTTCATTCAATGAAAAAAGTCGAAATCACCTACAAAAAATGCACTTGAAAAAATCTATGTTTTCAGACTATCGAAAATTAAGATTGCATGACCTTCCAGTTTATTTACATAAAACATGCTAAAACATTCATTATATACGTATATTTTGCTCTGTTAAACAAACTTTACAAGCACTATAATTGTTATAATGTACCAAGATTCTTTAATTTCTATTAGTAATTACGTTTAAGTTATTCTGAGGATTATTGACCTTGTTAAAGAATTGATTCCATTTCCAGAATGTTTAGAAATTTATGATTATGTTTCTTTATATAAGATATTACGCCAGTAAAATTCTAACTTACTTTGAAGTTTCTTATTATGACAAATAATGTACTTTTTATTCTACATTTACCTCCACCGGTACACGGTTCATCCATGGTCGGCCAGTCAATTAAAAACAGTAAGCTCATCAATAATTCGTTTGATTGCCGATATGTTAATATTCTTGTATCCAGAGCAATAAACGAAACAGGCAAACCAAGTTCTATAAAGATTCTCCGGTTTATTGGTGTTTGGTTTAAATTGTTGGCAGAAGTATTAAAAAAGAAGCCTGATGTTTGTTACCTGGCACTTACAGCTACCGGTTCTGCATTTTACAAGGATGTATTATTAGTTGCTTTATTACGAGCCTTTCATATCAAACGGGTTTATCATTTGCATAACAAAGGCTTTAGCCAAAACAGCACAAACAAGGCATACAATTTTTTCTACCGTTTTGTATTCAAGGATGCCGATATAATACTCCTGTCAATCCAATTGTACAGTGACATTAAAAAATTTGTACCTCTTTCTCATGTAACTATTTGTCCAAATGGAATTGCAGATGCAAATATAAATACACAGAGTATACTTCTTAAGGAAAAACCGGTTAAGATAATGTTTCTTTCTAATTTATGTGTATCGAAAGGAGTTCTTATCTTATTGGAGGCATGTTCCATCTTACAACAAAGAGGGATTGAGTTTGAAATTGATTTTGTAGGTGCAGAAGGTGATTTGAATGCCACTCAATTCTCTGAAAAAGCCATGAAACATCAATTAAACTCTAAAGCAAAGTATTTGGGGAAAAAATATGATGTCGAAAAACAGAATATTTTTGAAACCAGTGATATCTTTATTCATCCGACTTTAAGCGATTGTTTCCCGTTGGTTTTATTGGAAGCAATGCAATATTCTTTACCTGTTGTTTCTACTTTTGAAGGTGGAATATCCGACATAGTGGAAGATGGCATTACAGGATATCTCGTGCCTCAAAAAAACGTTGAAGCCCTTGCAGAGAAATTAGAGTCATTGATAAAGGATCCTGAACTTCGACATCAGATGGGAAAAGCAGGCAGACAAAAATACGAAAGTGAATTTACGTTGAATGCATTTGAAACGCGGTTAAAAAACATACTACAACAAGTGCTTGATAAGCAATAAATGTTAAATAATAAATATTAAGATAATACTAACTCGTTAATTAAACTTTAGATGCTGTAAAATGTTATAATGGTCCACACCGTTTAATAGTGCTGTAAAAGCAATAATTAAGTTATAAAATTATACTCTTTTTAATCATCTTTTAAAAGAAATAATTATGTTACAAAATTATACTTTATTCAACGAGTCGTTAAAGACAATTAAGCAATCAAAAGCACTAATAAATACTCTCAATGCCCATTCATTTAACACAGTGCAGAAAGATGAAGAATTTAATTCTGCATTACAACATAGTGATGTGATTTTACCTGATGGAATAGGAGTTGTTTGGGCAACACGTATTTTGACTGGTGAAAAATTACAGAAAATAGCCGGTTGCGACTTATTTTACTATGAAATGGAACGCATAAATACCCAAGGCGGTTCCTGTTTTTTTCTGGGCAGCACAGAGGAAACATTACTGAAGATACTACAGAGAGCCGCAAAAGAATACCCAAACGTTAAGGTCTTCGGATATTCCCCTCCTTTTAAAACTGAATTCAGTGAAGAAGAAAATAGTTTAATAATCACAGCAGTAAATACCGTGCAACCTGACGTGCTTTTTGTAGGTATGACAGCCCCTAAACAAGAGAAATGGGCCTACCGGAATTACGATCAGTTACAGGTAGGGCATTTATGCTGTATTGGGGCAGTTTTCGATTTCTATGCCGGAACTGTAAAAAGAGCTCCAAAATGGTTAATACAAATTGGGATGGAATGGTTTTACAGGTTAATTAAAGAACCCCGACGAATGTGGAGGAGATACCTTATAGGAAATGTGAAGTTTATCGGATATATTGTTCACGAGAAGATCCAAAATTTAGTTCATCGGTTCATACAAAATCGATTACATATCCTCATGCAGGAAAAGGGTCAAATAACATTAAAAAAAGGAATAATCATGAAACTGAAATAAAAATATATCATTGATCAATCTTTTTGTCTGTTTGTTACATTTTTTAGTTAGTCTGTTTGTTACATTGTGTTTTTTCAACCTTATAAAAAACCTCATTATGAAATCTGATGAAACCGGACTCAAATTCTTGTATTTGGCTGTTGACCTGATCATTCTGAATTTCTCGATCGCTATTATTCTTTCAATAACCCCATTAATAAAAGAATTAAATTATCATGATATAAGTCTATATCTATTGCATGCTAATCTTTCGTGGGTTATTACCTATTCATTTTATTCAATCAAAAATCTCTATGTACACGATTATTTTTCGAATAGGGTGAAAAGGATCAGCAACCGGATACTGATTTTCATTATGGTATCGTTTGTACTTGCTCAGACATTTTTACCAAGGAACTTTTCGCGAATTTTCTTAACAGAGTACACTGCACTATTCTATGTCTGTAAGTTGATCGTTTATTATATTTTATACCGTTATTTGAGGTATATACGCATGAAAGGTTTTTACGTACATCGCGTATTTATTCTTGGGTCAAATGAGATGAGCATATTGTTGCGTCATATATTGAATAGCAACCCAATGCTGGGATATGAGTTTGTTGGGTTCATATCCGAAAAGCCTGAAATTAATAAAAAAGATGTATTGGGTGCTCTTGATGAATTGGCACCATTGGTTATGGAGCATCAAATAGATCTTCTTTTTGTTACACTTACTGCGTATAATGATTTAACTAAAAGCAAGGAATTACTTTCTACTTGCAACAAGTTAGGTGTAAGGTTGAGATTTGTTCCTGAGAATCAATATTGGTCTAAGTTTCACAGGAATCTGGAATCAGTAGGATCCTTAGTGATCATCAACCCGCAGGAAATACCCCTGGATGATCTGAATTCCCGTTTTATTAAGCGGCTGTTTGACATCCTCTTTTCATCTCTGGTAATAATATTTGTTATCAGTTGGCTTTTCCCAATTTTGTGTGCAATGATTAAATTAAGCTCTAAAGGGCCCATATTTTTTCGTCAGAAGCGAACAGGTATTAACAACAAAACTTTCACTTGCCTGAAATTCAGGAGCATGTGTCTTAATGAAGATGCAGACATAAAACAAGCAACACATGCAGATACCCGTATAACATCCATGGGTCGTTTTCTTAGAAGATCAAACTTAGATGAATTTCCTCAATTTTTCAATGTTTTTATAGGTCAAATGTCAGTAGTAGGTCCACGCCCTCATATGCTAAAACATACCGAACAATATTCAGAATTAATAGAATACTATAGGGTACGTCATTACGTAAAACCAGGTATAACCGGATGGGCACAGGTCAATGGATACAGGGGTGTAACTGATGAATTATGGAAGATGGAAAAAAGGGTTGAGTATGATATGAATTATCTGGAGAACTGGACTCTATGGTGGGACATTAAAATTATATTCATGACGATTTTTGGTAAAAGGTCACACAAAAATGCAACATAGTTAATGACCTTCTTAAAATTGCATTCACAAAATCACCAGCAGTTTTATGTGTAGATTAAAAAAAAGACAGTTTCATGAAAATGCGACTGTTTTTTTTTATGATTGTTTTCACACATATATATTCCCTCTTGTGTTTAAATCATGAATCGCGTGTTTATGCTTACCGCCTTGATTATTTCATACTATAACCGGTCATTCACTAAAAGGAAGTTCGTTCCGTATAGTAACAAAACAATACTTCGCCACTTAATAAGCTAACAGAAAGGATTGGGAGGGGTTTTAGATGGTTTTAACCCTCCTAACCCACTCTGAACTAAGATCAGAGGATAAAATATAATCCGTTCTAAACTGACTAAATTTACACATGAAAACTATTTTTGTATCCTTTTTTTCATAAAACTGACTTATTTAATTCACTAAAAATCTTGTATAAAGAAACAGTAAACTGGCATGAGAGAAATAAGTGCCAAATTAGTGTCGTTAAAGTGTAGTTTTAAAATTTTATTTGAAGAAAGAATAATAAATTACACAGCTGTTTTAGAATAAGAAATAAGCATAGAAACCGTGATTTGTCAAATTATTATTTAAAACAGTTATTGATCGAATTGGGGCAGATGTATAATTTAAAATTTAAATAAACTTCAGTTTGTTTTTTATGGCCGAAAATAATTATCTTTGCAATCAGTTGATTTTAATAAACTATTAGTTTGATTTATGAATAAATTGGTTTTTGCCACCAATAATGCACATAAACTGGCGGAAGTCAGGGCAATCCTGGAACCTGAATTCAGGATTATCAGTTTAGCCGATTTAAATTTTAGTGACGATATACCCGAAACGGCCAATACTCTGGAAGGAAATGCATTGTTGAAAGCAACCTTGATTCATGACAAATTTGGATTGGATTGTTTTGCCGATGATACTGGTCTGGAAGTGGAAGGACTGGGGGGAGAGCCGGGTGTATATTCAGCACGATATGCTGGAGAAGAACACAATTCGTATGACAACGTTTGTAAAGTATTATCATTATTGGGTGATAAAACAAATCGAAGTGCTTGTTTCAGAACCGTTATTGCATTGATCCTTGGTGAAAACACTTTGTTTTTTGAAGGAAAAATTAATGGCGATATCTCTTTTCTGCCACGAGGTGAAAGTGGATTTGGATATGACCCCATTTTTGTCCCTGAAGGTTATTTGTTGAGCTTTGCCCAACTAAGTGAAGAAGAAAAGAATAAAATAAGTCACAGAGCACTGGCAGTACGTAAATTGATAGATTTTTTGAAAGTCAATGCTTGCTAAATTAGGTTCTCCATTTTGTGATTAGAACAATTAATTTATTAAATTCGTAAAGATCTATTTTATTCTGACAAAATAAAATGAAACTATTTGAGTTTTATTGCATTGAGATTACTTTAATATTTTTTCTTAGATTATCACAATAGCAGAACGCATTATATGAAAAAAAGAATATTTATTACTGGTTTTTTGTTTATTCTATGCACCATAACTGTCTGGTCACAAGTAGCAATGGGTAAGTGGAGTACTCATTTTGCCTATAACAGTGTCTCCCAAATAACCCAATCAGAAACTAAAATTTATGCTATCAGCGATGGTGCACTTTTTTCTGTGGACAAATCAGATGGTAATATGGAATTTTACAGTAAACTGAGCGGCTTAAATGATGCAAGAGTAACACGTATTAAGTATGATTCCAACAACAAACTATTACTTATTATATATGACAATGGGAACATTGATATTTTAAATAATGGCGGAGTTACTAACTTGCCTGATTTTTACAATAAACAAATGAGCAATAGTAAGGAAGTAAATCAAATTAACTTTTATGGAACCAAAGCTTATCTTTCCTGTGATTTTGGAATTATTGTTCTGAATACACAAAAGAAAGAAGTGTCTGACACTTATTATATCGGTCCAAACGCAACAGAGGTAAAGGTGCTTAGTACAACTGTGAATAACGGACTAATTTATGCTCTGACATCTTCTACAATTTTTAAAGCTACAGTTACAGACCCTAATCTGGTGAATTATGCCAAGTGGTCAACTACAATAGGTTTACCTGGAAGCGGTGATTTTCAAAAAATAGCAACATTTGCAGGACAACTCGTATTATTACGCGGTGGTTACCTCTATAAGCAAGAAACTGACAATACATGGACACCAATTCTTTCGGGGATTACTGCAACTGATTTTAATGTGACGAATGCCAGTTTGAATGTATTTACTTCGGGTACTGTCTATCTAATAAATAATCTTTTCGTTTCAACTCCTGTTAATAATCTTGGAACTCTCTCCGATGCTGAATATGATGCCTTAAACAATACTTATTACTTTGCTGCGAATAGTTTGGGGATAATTTCGTACAAGCAAATTAGTTCTGAAACACCTGTAATTAACTACTTTAAACCAAATGGACCGGCTGTAAATTCACCCTGGAACATGACATTTTCTGGAAAGAAATTGTTTGTTGTTCCTGGTGGACGATGGAAATTTTTATTATACCCAGGTTGTGTGATGTTGTTCGAAAATAATGTCTGGACAAATATTAGTCAAAATTCAATAGAGGCAGTTACTGGTGTATCTTGCACTGATTTAATATCTACAGCAATAGATCCAAAAGACAATTCTCATTTCTTTGCGGCAAGTTATAGCAGCGGTCTTTATGAGTTTAAAAATAATGCATTCTTTAAGTATCATAATTTCACCAACAGTACTATTGAAAATCTTTTTGGGAGTTACCAGTACCAAATGATGGGTGGAAGCACGTATGACCAGGATGGAAATTTATGGTTGTTAAATGAATTTGTTAAATACGGCATTAAAGTGTATTTAGCAGATGGAACCTGGACCCAGTTGACATATCCAGGTGTTGATAATAAAGCTTCATTAGGAGGATTGATTATTTCGAATCAAAATAA
>Ga0302206_1000795_pt1 | contig 12070 bp, 12 predicted proteins | sample II_Fen_E2_1_FD_194581 | JGI IMG/M metagenome (GOLD analysis project Ga0302206, IMG submission 194581) | Peat permafrost microbial communities from Stordalen Mire near Abisko, Sweden - II_Fen_E2_1 | ecosystem: Environmental > Terrestrial > Soil > Wetlands > Permafrost | place: Sweden: Abisko...
CTAATGGAATTAAAAAAGATAACAAAAGAAATTCCACCAGTTATAGGACCTATTCCTAATATTGTAGGTTGTTTACAGGCCTTTGAGATTGTTAAAATCTTAATAGGGAGAGGAAACATAATAACTGCACCAGATGTTCTAATCTTTGATCTAATGAAGAAAAAACCATTTTCAGTAGTGGAATTTTAAAGTTGAAGTTTCATTTTCAGTGAATCTCAAAATACTACATTTTAATTTAATTAAGAAAGTTTTTATAGACATTAAATCAGATTGATTATAGATCTCTTTATAATTTGGTGTTAATCATATTTAACAAAATTATAAAAGATTTATCAGTTATCTAATTCTTAATTCATTATTTATCCATGACTTATCCCTTTAATGAGTGATAATAGATCATAGATAACCTTCAAAACATTTATATACCAGTAAAAGGAAACATCTTTCCGGTATAAAAGATCATGATATTTTATGGAGGTATTGATCTATGCAAGATAAAATTGGAAAGGTTATTCAAGACATCGAAAGATGCGGCACAAAATTTGTGAGACTACAATTTGTGGACATAAATGGAACTCCAAAGAACATGGCGGTCCCTCTGGTTAAACCAGAAGACATTGAAGATATACTCAAGGATGGATTATTATTCGATGGTTCATCCATTGAAGGATTTGTTGATATCAACGCTAGCGACCTAATAATCAAACCAGACGCGGATACATTCTCAACTCTGCCATGGAGGCCAGAAGAGAAGGGTGTTTGCAGGTTCATATGTGACATATACTGGCCTGATGGAACCCCATTTGAAGGAGATCCAAGATATGTACTTAAAAAAGCACTAGAAAAGGTTGAAAAACAGGGTTACGAATACAATGTAGGTCCGGAACCAGAATTTTTCATAATCGGCGAAGATGGAGAAGGAAACATTATCCCTCACGATGACGGAGAATACTTCGATGTTGAACCAGTTGACCAGGGTACAGACGTTAGAAGAGAGCTTGTACTAGGTCTTGAAGAACTTCATTTTGATGTTGAAGTTAGCCACCACGAAGTTGGTCCTGGTCAGCATGAGATAGATTTCAAATTCGACCACGCAATGAAAACAGCAGATGCTGTAATTACATTTAAACAGGCAATAAAAGCTATAGTAGACAATCTCGGCTACATGGTAACTTTCATGCCTAAACCATTCTTTGGAGTGAATGGAAGCGGTATGCATGTACATCAGAGCCTGTTTAAAAATGGGAAAAACATCTTCTACGACCCTGATGGCCAAGATGAAATCTCCCAAGAAGCAAGATACTTTATTGGAGGTCTACTTAACCACTCAAAAGCTCTTTCAGCAGTTGTTGCACCAACAGTCAATTCTTACAAAAGGCTGGTTCCCGGCTACGAGGCACCTTGTTATATATCATACGGCCTCAAAAACAGATCAACACTTGTCAGGATTCCTGCATCCCGTGGTAACGGTACAAGGGTAGAATTCAGATGCCCAGATCCATCATGTAACCCCTACCTAGCATTTGCAGCCATGTTAGAAGCTGGAATGGATGGTATCAATAATAAGATGGATCCTGGAGCAGCAACAGAGATAGATGTATTTAAACTCGATGCTGACGGTCTGGCAAGTAAAGGAATAGATACATTACCTTCTAGCCTCTGGGAAGCATATCATGCTCTTGAAAAGGACGAAGTTGTAAAAGCATCCCTTGGAGACCATGTTTACAATCAGTTCATGGACATCAAGAAAAAAGAATGGGATGATTACAGGATCCAAGTATTCCCATACGAACTTAATAGATACTTGATGATCTAAACTACTTCCCTTCTTTTTTTTATTTTAAACACAGTAAATAAAATTTGATTCTAAAAATTATTAAAATAGGTTTTTTTAAAGAATTAATAAATAAAAGATTAGAAAAAGATTAATCATCCCAGATATCATAGATAATATGGGAATTAACTTATCCGGTGAATAAATGCCACAAGAGACAGATCGTAAAATGATGGAAATTCTGCGAATCCTAGCAGATAGAGAGGAAGTTCTTGGTGCTAAGACAATTGCAGAAGAGCTAAAGAAAAAAGGTTATGACCTCGGAGAGAGGGCTGTTAGATACCATATGCGTATTCTTGATGAAAAAGGATTTACAGAACGTATAGGGTATGCCGGAAGACAGATTACAAATAAAGGACATAAAGAACTTGAAAAAGGTCTCATTTACGATCAAGTTGATTTTATTTTCTCTAAGTTTGAAGATATGATTTACCAAACCACATTGAATCCTTCAGACGGAACCGGAAAGGTCATTGTAAACACATCATCCTTTGAATACGATAAAAATATTATGGAAATACTTAAATCCGTCTTTAAAAAAGGGATAGCCGTAAGCCCATACGTAAAGTTTTTAGACCCTATTCCCGAGAAAGGCGGTGAAATTAGGCTAGACACAATATGTGGAACCACCATAGATGGCATGCTTCTTGGCAATGGAATTCCAGTCATCCCCAAATACGGGGGCATTGTAAAGGTTGAAGATTATGTACCTATAAGGTTCACAGAACTAATATCATACAAGAAAACTTCCATGACTCCTCTTGAAGCATTTACAGATAAGAATATGACCTCAGTACTGCAAGTTATAGAGAATGGAAACGGATCAATACCAACCAACTTCAGGCTCATACCTAAAAGCGCTAGAGAAAATGCTGTTAAGTTATTCAAAAACCTTCAGAAGATAGGAATAACTGGATTACTCAAGATAGGTAACGAGGGTGAATCTGTACTAGGAATACCTGTCGATGATAATATGGTTGGTATAGCAGTTATTGGCGGTATATCTCCCTTATGCGCCGCTAAAGAAGCTGGTTTCGACGTTAACATTAAACTAGCAGAAAACACCATAGAATTTGGAGAAATGCAAAGTCTGGCCAAACCTAAACCAGTGCTTAAAACTACAGGGCCAGAAATACCAGGAAAGGTTAAGTTTTTACTCTCAAAAGCTTGGAACCTGATATACCAAGTTGATTTCGATCTTGAAACTCACACCGGAAATGTCATTACCAATGTTTCTTATGTTAAAACTGAAGAACTTGATGATGCTATTGACATTTTCGAAGAAGTCATGAAAACGGGACCTCAATACTGTACCAGTAAATATTTCAGGATTGTCAGTGGAAAAGAACCAGATAAAACAGGAATAGCTACAGTGTGCAGTCTTACAATTGATGGTATCCTCGTTAAAAACGGTGTATCCACAACACCTCAATATGGAGGAATTCTTGAAACAGACAGTAAACAGCCCAGATTCATAGAACTAACTGCTTACAGTGGATCTTCATTAGATCCCCATGAGATATATATCGCAAAGGGATTGACTTCCGTTTCGGATGCCATAAAGGATGGGGGTAGAGTACTAGCAAGTTTAAGGGAGATCCCTTACATTGCCCGGCCCGATGCTGTTGATGTGCTAGAAGAAGTTCAAGATGCTGGTTTTTCAATTTTGAAAGTGGGTAAACCAAGTGAATTAGTATATAATGCAAAGGTTGAAAGATATCATGTGGGCATAGTTGCCCCAGGTGGTTTAAATCCTATTGCTGCATTAAAGGAACATGGTATGGATGTGGAACCTAAGGCCGTTGAAACTTTAATGAAAGTTTCAGATATGGAAGAGTTTAACTAGTTCAGTAATATCTCAAACTGTTTTAATAAGATTAGAATGTTAAAATTTTTATCTAATCTTTCTAGTTATCTTCTTTGGATCCATCATCTATAAAACGTCTATCCGACTTTTTATCGACTGCTTCATGGTATTTGTCTTCAAACCATCCTATTTTTATTTTATCATCTTCAAGTGTATCAAAATGTGGAATATACGGCTTTATATCGAGCAGTGGTGTACCATCGACAATATCAACATTTGATATGAATATTGTTGAACCTTCTATTTTATTTAGGCGTACCACAGACATACCTATAGGATTTGGTCGTTTTGGAGCCCTTGTTGCAAATACTCCACGTTTTTGAGTATCAAGAAATGGTTTAACTTCAAGTTTATGGTCCCTTGATAAATGTAGATGATAAATTAGTATTATATGGGAAAACCCTTCAAGATCCTTCAAACCACTTTTATATTCCTTATTAAGGTTTATTTCACCTTTAATCCCTCTGGCTCCAATAGGTTGTATTGGCATCCCCTCAAGATCTTTAAATGGACTGTGTATTATGCCGATTGATTTAAATTCGATTGTTGTCATGATTATCGCCTAAATTTTTAGATTATTAAATCAAATGCCTATTTTGGGTTGTAAGATAATTTTTTAAACCATTAGATATATATTATTATGTAGTAAAAACGAGGTGATATCTATGCAGATTAGTGCTAGGAATGTTTTTGAAGGTAAAATTGAAAATGTTGAAGTTGATGCGATTATGGCTAATGTTAAAATTAAAATTGAATCTCCACAACTCGTAACTGCCATAATAACTAAAGAATCCGTTGAAAAACTCGGCCTTAAAAAGGGAGATACAGTTTCAGCTATTATAAAATCTACAGAAATCATGGTAGGAAAAGAATAAATCTTTTTTCTCTTTTCAAATTTTTTTTTATATAAATTAACATCTTATTTTAATTAATATCGAATAAGTTAATTTAGAAATAATTTTTTAAGTTTCTATACTCTAATTGATGCCTGAGAGTTTCGATATGATTTATAACACTTATCGAAAAAAAATTAGAATTTTTTATTGAATAATAATCTGAGGAAAAAAGTGGATCTAAAAAAACTAGAAATACAAATAAACAAATAATTATAAAAAATTATCAAATAGTATTTACATCTATAATATTTAAATTCATTTTTTTTTAATTTTGATTAAATTAAGCAATTTTTTGTGTTGAATTGATTTTTAAAATTTATAATTTCAAAATTCTAAAAAATTAATTTAAGAATTTTAGGTTTGAATATTTTTTTATTAAAATGAAATCGATATGTTTATATATACTTATCGTTGAATGGGATATTATAATAGTTAAAGTTTTAGAGGTGAGATTAGTGCCAGTAACTATAGATATAGATAAATGTGGTAAAATAGACAACTGCCCAGGAGAAGGGCTTTGCATTAAATTATGCGAACAAGGAGCTCTTATTGAAAAAGACGGTGATGTAGTTCTTATATCTGAAAATTGTGATGATTGCGATTTATGTATTCAGAACTGTCCCAATCAAGCAATATCTAAGGTCTAATAAATTATGTAAAATTACAAGGTAGAGGAGATAAAATGACTTCAATAACGAGGGAAGGAGAAGAAAATCGCTCTCTAACCCATAATAATGATAAATGTGTTGGTTGTGGAATATGTGCCAGCATATGTCCTACTGAATCAATCAAAAACGGTCCAGTCCTACCGATAGCTCGTGGACTGGTTGACATGGATTATATAAATATTAATAAAAACAGTTGTTGTCTTTGTGGACTTTGTGCATCAGCATGCCCATTTGATGCCATTGAATTCAAGATAAACGACAAAAACATTAAAGAAATGGAAGAGTATCCAAAATGGAATAAAGATGCAGAAATTGATGAAGATACTTGTATATATTGCAAATCTTGTGAAACAGCCTGTCCACAGGATGCTATAAAAGTTGCAAGAACATTACCCAAAAGGGAAAATTTAGTCGTTGGAGAGATAGATGTAGATCAAGAAAAATGCATCAACTGCAAGATCTGTGAGGAACTATGTCCAGGAGATGCTATAAAGGTCAAACAAACCGGTCGTGAAACCTTCGAAACTGTAGTCGACGAGGATAAATGTGTTTATTGCTTGGTGTGTAAACGTGCCTGCCCAACAGATGCAATTAAAGCCGTGTGTAGTTCATGTGCTTACCAAGATTATAAATTGAACCCTGAAGATTTTAAAACTCACGGAAATACTGTTTTAAACCCAGATTCTTGTGTGAACTGTGGCTGGTGTCAGGAAATCTGTCCAGTAGAAGCAGCAACAGTAACCAAACCATTTGAAGGCGAAGTTTCCTATGAAGAAGATATGGTTTGTAAGGGGGATTCCTGCCATGCTTGTCAAGATGTGTGCCCTTGCAATGCTGTAAGTATTACAGAAGGCCATTCTTCAATAGATCCAAGATTCTGCATTCTTTGTGGTGCTTGTGCAAATGTTTGCCCACAGAAGGGAATAATAATAAACAGAACAAAAATGAATCTGGAGAACATACGCTCTAAATCCTGGCAGAACAGGTTATCTGGTTTAACTGCAGGAAAATAGTTTATTTTTTTCTTTATTTTCTTTAAAATAATTAATTAAATAACTAATTATTCTATATTTTATATAATTAATCTTATAAATTAATCTAAATCTGCTTTCTTCAAGTTAATAAACTAATTTTATTAATTATATCTAATAAATAACTAAGGATAATCAAATCCTCTGATTATATTGATTTTACTACATTATGAAAGAAATGATTTATTTACAATAAAATAAAATCCTGATATTTAATGTTAATTTCAAGTTAAATATATAAAGATTCATTACAAAAGTAACTACATTAAGGAGGTCTGAAATGGATAGAACAAACGATGGACCGCAATACCGATTGAAATTTGATGATAAGATCATATTATTGAATAAAAAGAAATTCAAGTTGTTAGAATATATTGATGAGTGTGGTTCTATAATGAAAGCCTCAAAAAAAGAGAATATTCCTTATAGAAGTGCCCTTAAATATATTGAACTGCTTGAGAAGGAGAGTAATAAGAGTATTGTATCTACTCAAAGAGGAGGAAAAGGTGGAGGTGGTGAAAGTAAACTTACAAATAGTGGTAAATCCATATTGAAAGAATATAGAAAAGTTGAAAGTATTCTGAAAATGCATGATGACGTAAATGAAATTGAGAGTAATATTATAGATATTGATGAAGAAAATAAGATTGCTAACATAAAATTAAATAATGAAAAAGTTATTCTTCCACTTAGAGGAAGTTTTAAAATTGGTGACAGGGTTTTAGTCCTGATAAGCCCAGAAGACATCTTCGTAATGTTAGAACCACAAGAATCAAGTGTCAGGAACATCTTCAAAGCAAAGATCATTGGAATGGAACTTAAAGACCATCTTGTGCGTTTAAATGTAGATATTGGTGCCACAACCCTCTTTGTGGACATTACAGAATATGCACGTGAACAGCTTGACTTAACTCTTGGTAAAAATGTTTACATAGGATTTAAAGCAGCTGCTATTGCTATGGTTAAAATATGATTAAACCATTGGAATTATCTTAAATATTCTATTTTGGTTCATATTATTTATTGCCCTTTAGATGTTCGAAATTTAATTTGGCTATTTTTGTGTAAATTAAATCAAAAATATTTTACTTTTATTCTTTGAAAAATTTAAATAACATGTATTAATACTGATTTTCCTATTATCATTCATAAAACGAACATAATTTGTTTTCTAATTTAATTAAAATAACGATTATAAAAGATTTAATAAGACTTTTAAATGTGGACGATTAATAGCGATATGTTTATATCTGCATATAGACAAAATTATATGATATACTTGTTTAATAAGGAGGGAGGGGAAATGGATAAAAAGATAATAGTTTTAGTGATTGTTGTAATCGCAATCATTGGAATCGGAGTATATGGATATAGTGTCTACAGTGCTAGTTCACAAAAAGGTACAGTAGTAATATACGCCGCTAGTAGTCTTGCAGGACAATTGAACGCTACCGCAGCACAGTTTGAAAAGGAACATCCAAATGTCAAAGTACAGATTAAATATGGTGGAAGTTCAGATTTAATTAATCAGATTAAGAGTCTTAATCAGTCGGTAGACATAATGGCATCTGCAGATTATGGTCTTATTGACAAGAATTTAATACCTAATGATACTAGCTTCAACCTACAAAATGGCCGTAATCAAATGGTGATTGCCTACACCGACAAAAGTAAAAATAGTACTCAGATAAATGATACTAATTGGTATCAAATATTCTCACAGAGTAATGTGACATTCGGTTTAGCAGATCCAAACTCAGCACCAGCAGGATACAGAGGTCTGATGATGATCGAACTGGCAAATACTTACTACAATAATTCAACCATATTTAATACCCTAATAGCCCAAAATAGTGCAGTTACAGCGGTGCAGAATGGTACAAATACCATAATCAATAGCCCAACAAACTTTAATCCTACATCAAAAATTGCAATAAGGCCAGCAGTTGGGGATTTAATGCCAGTATTGGAATCGGGTGCAGTAGATTATGTCCTTGTATATAAAAGTGATGCACAACAACAGCAAAGTTCTGGAGTAAAATATATAACACTTCCAGCAGAACTTTCACTTAACAACACAACATATGAACCAACATACAGTAAAATTAGCATTAACCAATTCAGTGGTACGAATCAAACCAAAAATGTAGTATTAACACCGATAGTTTATGGTATTACCATCATGAATAATGCCCCAGACAAAACACTTGCAACAGAATTCCTTCAACTACTCTTAAGCCCTCAGGGCGTACAAATATCAAAGAATAACTTTATAGTTCCAATATCACCTGCAATAGCGACTCCAAACTCCACCAATATTCCTAGCTCACTACAGCAATACGTGGTTAAATCATAAAAACAAATAAGAGAATTCTCTTATTTTTTTATTTTAAAAATATGGGGAATGCATCATACAATATAAATTTTAGGGAGTATTAAATGAGAAGACTAGATTACACCACTATTTTCTTTGCTCTTATGGGATCTTTTCTCGTTTTATTTATTCTTATCCCCATAGTCAATCTAATGGTATCTTCGAATATTGATTCTATTGTTGCTAATTTACAAGATTCCCAAGTAATAACATCCCTTTTCATTAGTGTATACTCTGCACTAATTGCAACTCTTATAGCAGTTTTATTTGGAGTTCCGTTAGCATATATCTTGGCAAGGCATGATTTTTTTGGGAAAGGATTTGTTGAATCAATAATTGACATTCCCATAGTTATTCCTCATACAGTGAGTGGCATCGCACTTTTACTCGTTTTCACTTCGGGCGGTATATTGGGCGCCCCATTAGGTAAGTTAGGGATCGTATTCACAAATGCCATCCCAGGAATTATTATTGCAATGCTTTTTGTAAGCTCTTCTTTTGTTGTGAACTCTGCCAGAGAAGGATTTGAAAGTGTAGACCCTCGTATGGAAAAAGTGGCCAGAACACTTGGATCAGGTACCCTAAGAACATTTTTCGTTATATCTCTTCCTTTAGCTTTGAGGAGTATTGTAGTGGGATCTATTTTGTGCTGGGCCCGGGCAATAAGCGAATTTGGAGCCATTATAATTTTAGCATTTTATCCTCTAGCAGCGTCAACTCTTATTTACACAAGATTTGTTCAATTTGGTTTATCAGCTTCTACACCAGTTGCAATTATACTTATATCAATTTGTTTAGCTCTCTTCTTAGTAGTTAGATTGATTATTAAGGGATGGAGAACCTATGATAAAACTTGAAAATCTTTCCAGGGATTGGAAAGAATTTAAAATAGATGATGTTACCTTAGAAATTGAGGATGGGGAATATTTCATATTTCTAGGTCCAAGTGGATCTGGTAAGACCATGCTTTTAGAGTTAATAGCTGGAATGTGGTCTCCGGATTCGGGAAAAATTATTATGAACAACAAAGATGTTACAAGGCTCCCACCTGAAAATAGAGGAGTAGGATTTGTATATCAAAATTATATGCTTTTTCCACATAAAACCGTCTTTGATAACATTGCATTTGGATTAAATGTAAGAAAAGTAGAAAAAAATGAAATAAAAAGTCAAGTAGAAGAAATGATGAATCTTTTAGGAATCTCACACCTTTCAAATCGCCTGCCCCGAACTTTAAGTGGTGGAGAACAGCAGAGAACAGCTTTAGCCCGGGCACTTATTATTCATCCCCAAGTCTTAATCATGGATGAACCACTAAGTGCATTAGATAGGATAACAAGAGAAGAGTTAATCCAAGAACTTAAGAGGATACATCAAAAATTTAATATAACCATCATACATGTTACTCATAACTTTGATGAGGCATTACAACTTGCAGATCGTGTAGCCATTATGAAAAAAGGTACAATTTCACAAATGGGAGATATTGACGAAATTTTCAGACACCCTAAGGATGAATTCGTGGCAGATTTCGTGGGAACAGAAAACATCATAAGGGGATTTGCAAGTGATGGGGAGGATAGCCTTACATTTGTAAATACCGGAAATATAGTTATAGAATCCACTCAAAAGAAAACTGGTGATGTTCATGCCACAATAAGGCCCGAAGACATAACATTATCTACAGATAAAGTTCCAACAAGTGCCAGAAATGTTTTTGAAGGACATATTAAAGAGATATATGATTTAGGTACGATAATAAAATTAACTGTTGATGTTGGAGAGCAATTAGTACTTGTATTAACTCGACAATCATTTTTAGATCTCGAATTAAATATAGGAAAACAGATTTATATATATTTCAAAGCCACGGCTGTTAATCTATTTTAATTTGGAATATTCTCCTTTAAAATAAATTTCAATTTCTTCAAATTCCAATCTCATATCAAATTCATTAAAATACTCTTTATAAAGCAAGGATCATCATGTTTATCAACCGCATGATCATTTTTCTTTAATTTAATGATATCTAGAATTTACATGAACGAGATTTAGTTATGAAATAGGAAAGTTAGTATAGCACTGATAGATGTATTCATAACTTTTTGAAAAGTTTAAAATAAGAATTGATTAAATTCTAGAAATAAAAAAAATTATGTTAGATATCAGTCTCACATCTTTCAATTATGATGATAGTGGTATCTTTCCCATCTTTAGGCGTATGTTTAATTTCGACTAGATCATCCCTTATCTCTTCAAGGTCTAATTCAACAGTTGTACCCAAATTAGAAGATACTTGAACCATTAATTTACAACTAGGGCCAGCAGATGTTTCCTCTGTATCCAACGCAATAACTTCACCTGGAGTAAACACACGATTATACGACAATTCCATCTTGTCATTCACTTCCACATTTTCTCTTATATAATTTATTGCATCATCACAGTCCATTGTAATCGTTTTTATCATTCAAACCACCTAATCTTCCTCAATACACAGTACAGTAGATGTTTCATCGGTGATGTGCCTGATCTCAACAACATCGTCCATTATTTCCACAAGATCCATTTCTACAGTGTCTCTTATAGTTTCACCGTTCATTTTAATAAGAAGTCTAAGACTTTTGATATCATCATTTATTTCTATTGCACTTATATCTAGAACTTCACCGGGCACAAAAACTCTGTTGTATGATATTTCGAGTACATCGTAATTTTTAACATTGCTTTTTATGTAATTTAGAACTTCGTCAGCTTTTAGATTTATTTCTTTTTCCATGAAGATTCACCTATTAAAACTAAGATCTCAATGTATAAATAATTTAATTTTAATTAATTATTCTAGATTTTAGAAATTAATTAGATTTTTAAAAAAATAGAAAAATAAGAAAAAATAGGGATTATAACAAGTCCCTGTTTTTCTCAGCGTTCAACCATAGAGTTCCTTTACCATTCACTCCAATATCACCAATGTATTTTATGTATTTCCCTGTGAGCTGTTTTCCATCTATATCCGGATTTTCAATAATTCCATCTGGATTGAAACCTTCAAGAAGGCTGCTGAGTTTTCCTTTGATGACGATGTTACCGTTTTTCATCTGACCACCAGGCCATCTGGTCACGTCCCCACCAATTTCTATGTATCCCTTGGTCATGTGAATACCAGCAAGTATATCGCAGCTTCCGTCAACATAGATTTCACCACCAGACATACAATCTGCCAGCTGTTTACCTGCATTTCCATGAACTTTGATAACTCCGCCGCTCATTCCCCTCCATTCACCTATATATGAGGTTCCACAGTATTCTTTGACGTCTCCCATAACTTCAATGTTTCCGCCTCTCATTTCCCTGCCAACATAGCTTTCTGCGTTTCCATTTATTTTTATGGAACCACCTT
>Ga0302206_1000799_pt1 | contig 12045 bp, 9 predicted proteins | sample II_Fen_E2_1_FD_194581 | JGI IMG/M metagenome (GOLD analysis project Ga0302206, IMG submission 194581) | Peat permafrost microbial communities from Stordalen Mire near Abisko, Sweden - II_Fen_E2_1 | ecosystem: Environmental > Terrestrial > Soil > Wetlands > Permafrost | place: Sweden: Abisko...
CCTGTAATTATACCTCGATCTGAAAAGGTGTGCCAGATAAATTGCTGTCAGCTTGTAAGTTTTGCCTGATCCTGCCGATGCGCTGTATATAGTAAGTGTGCCTTGTTCCATTGTGGCCTAAAGGTACCGTTTTTTCAACTACCTTTGCGGCGTGAAGAAAAAAGTAGTTATAGGATTATCTGGTGGTGTTGACTCGAGTGTTGCAGCATGGGTTCTTAAGGAACAGGGATATAATGTTGCTGGTCTCTTCATGAAAAACTGGCACGATACTACGGGTCTTCTTCAAAGTGACTGTCATTGGGAGGACGACCTGATGTTTGCTGAAATGGTGGCTAAAAAACTCAGCATACCGTTTCATGTTGTTGATTTGAGCACGGAATATCGTCAGCGGGTTGTTGATTATATGTTTTCTGAATATGAAAAAGGAAGAACGCCTAACCCTGATGTGCTGTGCAACAGAGAGATAAAATTTGATTCATTTGCTGTGGAAGCAAGAAAACTGGGTGGTGATTTTGTAGCTACAGGCCACTATTGCAGAAAAAGTGAAATAGTCATCGCCAATAAAACTATATACCGGTTACTCGCCGGGAAAGACAGCAATAAAGATCAAAGTTATTTTCTATGCCAGGTGAACCAGGAACAACTCTCAACTGCGCTGTTCCCGATAGGCGACCTTACCAAACCAGAAGTGCGAGTCATTGCACAAAATCTGGGACTTGCCACTGCTCAACGGAAAGATTCGCAGGGAATCTGTTTTGTGGGTAAAGTTCATCTGCCAACCTTCCTTCAGCAAAAACTCAAAGCAAAGAAAGGAAACATAGTTGAAATTACAGATTTTAATTTGTATAAGACATTGCCTGATGGGTTACCCGGAAATGACTCCCCTGAGAGTGTGATAAACGGGATGACCGAACCTTTCAATTACGAGCCTGAATCCGGCATTCAGATCGGAATGCATTCCGGAGCTCATTTTTTCACCATCGGGCAGAGAAAAGGAATGAATGTCGGTGGACATAAGGAGGCTTTGTTTGTAATTGGTACAGATGTTATAAAGAATGTTGTCTATGTTGGTGAAGGACAGAACCATCCCGGTCTAAACCGCAAAGGTTTGTTTATCAAAAATGATGAAATACACTGGATCAGTCCTGATTTAAAAATGGAAGTTAATGAAAGCCGCGATTATATGGTAAGGATCAGATATCGTCAGCCACTACAGAGTGCAAGACTGTTCTGCCGTGAGAAAGGGATATATGTTATTTTTAATACATCCCAGCGGGGCATTGCTCCGGGGCAGTTTGCGGCCTGGTATCAAAATGATGAATTAATCGGTTCTGGAGTAATTGATAAGTAAGGTTCAGAGCTTCAAATAATCATTTTCTCTGTGGCTCTCAGTGTTCCTCAGTGGCTCTCTGTGTAACAAAATCTAAAAACTTACACTGAGTTGCACAGAGAAGCACAGAGCTTCACAGAGATTCAACAGCTTTGTTTTTTTTCTGAAAACTTACTACAAATACCCCGGCAAAAATCAGCAAAGTAGAAACAACCATAACAATATCAATATGATCCTGACCCATAAGAGTCGCAAGATAAGCGGCGATTATTGGCTGCATATAAGTATAAGTGCTGACTATGGTCGGACTTAGCCTTCGAAGACCGAAAGTTATAAGAAGATATCCCAGGTAGGTTGCTCCAACAATCACAAAACCAATCTGCAACCAAGCTGTCAGGGGAATAGATGACCAGTCCATTGTGCTCCACTGATGATAGCCAACCGGAATATTTGTAAGCATGCCAAACAAAAAGGTCCATTTCATTACAGTTACAGGATGATACTTCTCAAGCATCCTTTTGATAACAACCGTATAAAATGCCCAGCTTATGGTATTAACCATTGAGTATATATCCCCTAAGAATGTTGAACTGGTCAGATCAGGCACTCCATTTTGTAATATCAGCAGAAGCACGCCTGACAAGCCTATTGCGAGTCCAATCCCTTTCAGAAATGTAATTCTCTCCCGGAGTATAAGTGCAGCAAAAACAAAAGCAAATATCGGATTTGTGGAAAGTATAATTGAAGAATTCACAGGTGTGGTCATATCGAGTCCGACAAGAAAAAGTGTCTGATTAATAACCACTCCGAAGAATGAACAAATAAAGAGATAAAGCAGGTCCTTTCTGTTCACAGGTTCCTTAGGAATAAACAGGCTGGTGATCCAGAAGAGAAAAGCTGCGGATATGCTGCGTAAAGAAACGAGGGCAAAAGGTTTAATATGCTCCGGCATAACAGCTTTGGCTATGGAATAATTAAGGCCATATATTATATTAGCTGCCAGAAGTGACAGATGCGCCCATGTTTTTACCCGGCTCTTATGCATATTAAGAATTTGAGTCCCAAAAGTATAAAAAGCATACAGACTTTCAAATAACCAATTTTCACAAATTCTTTTTCTTTTATTTTCCCGCTGATTTTGCAGATTAGCGCAGATGAAACAAGGTATACATCTGCGTTAATGAGCGTGATCTGCGGGAAACTTCTTATTTATTTCAGAAAAAAAGATACATTTGAAAAAAACAAGAATGAATAAAATATCAATTATCAGTGGAGCAACAAGCGGTCTTGGACTGGAAATTTCAGACCTCTTAGTAAGGTCCGGAAAAAATGTTCTTATTCTGGGTAGAAATATTGAAAAAATGGAAGCTGCTATGACAAGACTTAAAAAAGCTTCCAGGAATTGTCACCCAGAATCACTGATCTGTAACATCGGCAGAGAAGAAGATATAAGAAAGGTCGGTGATTTTCTTAAAGACAACTCCTATACAGTTGAATATCTATTCAATAATGCAGGTATGGGACTATTCATGAAAGCGGATAAATCAACATCAGCATCAATTGACAGGATATTTGAAGCCAATCTGAAGGGTATGATACTACTTACCTCTGAGATTCTTGGTCTTACACCTGAAAATGAAGAGCTTTCAATTGTCAATATAATGTCAACTTCAGCTTTGCTGGGAAGAGCAGAGGAGACCATCTATTGTGCAGCTAAATGGGGTGCAAGAGGTTATACAGAGGCTCTCAGAACCGAGTTTAAAGGATCAAAGAGGAATATAATTGCAGTTTATCCGGGCGGCATGAAGACTGATTTCTGGAATATACCCGGGCAAAACCGGGATATAAGTACTTTTATGGATCCGGCAGAAGTAGCCGAAAAAATTGTGAATGCAGTTATTGTAACAGAAAAACTGTTCGTTACTGACATCACAATCAACAGGAAAAAGTAGACATTTCCTAAATAATACTATCTCTGTGGTTCTCTGTGAAAGCCTCAATGGCTCTCTGTGTAATAAAAAAACAAGAATTGACACGGAGTTACACAGAGAAATAAAAGTTAGGAAAGTCTGTTCTTGTAATCTTTGTATCCAAACTCTCTGATTAATCTGAATTTCCCCTCTTTTGTCCAGATACCGATTGAAGGATGATGCACCCCGTTAAATGTTGTTGTTTTAACCATTGTATAGTGTATCATATCAAGGAAGATTATCCGGTCGCCGGGGCCAGGCTCCTTTTCAAAACTCCATTCACCCATGACATCTCCGGATAAACAGGAATTTCCGCCTATCCTGTAAGAAGGTTTGCCCTTAACAGGGTCGGCAGCACCAAGAATCTTAGGCTTATATGGCATTTCAAGACAATCAGGCATGTGAGCTGTAAAGGATATATCAGGTATTATAGTCTTTATCCCCTGGTTCTCTGTTATGTCCTCAACAGTAGCAACCAGCTCGCCTGTTTCCCAGGCAAAAGCGCTCCCGGGTTCAAGTATTATATGAAGACCTGTTCTCTTCCGGAAGTTTTTAAGGATTTTTATCAGATGTCCGGTATTATAACCTTTTCTGGTAATAAGATGTCCTCCACCCATATTGATCCACTTTATCAGGGTAAAAAATTTCCCAAACTTTTCTTCTACAACTTTAAGGACATTTTCGAGTGCATAAGAGTCTGCTTCAAAAAGTACATGGAAATGAAGGCCTTCTATACCATCCGGGAGTCCGTTTTTCAGATCATCAGCAATTATCCCCAATCTTGATCCGGGAGAACATGGATTGTACAAGCCATGACTGATTTCAGAGAACTCCGGATTTATTCGAAGCCCGGCAGAAAATACACTTTCAGATTGCTTTTTTAATTCAGGATAATATTTTTTGTATTGCGCTAATGAGTTAAAAGTAATATGTGAACTGTATTTGAGTATTGATTTGAAGTCAGCCCCTTTATAAACAGGCGAATAAGTATGAGCCGGTGATTTAATTTCCTCAAAGCAAAGCCGGGCTTCATCAACAGAACTGGCTGCAGCTCCTGAAATATATTCCCTTAAAATCGGGAAAACACCCCACATGGCAAATCCTTTAAATGCGAGTATTATTTCTGCGCCCGATTCATCAGATACATGTTTTATCAAAGAAAGATTTTTCCGGAATCTTTCTTCATCAATCACAAAACATGGAGAAGGTATTTTATTATAGTCCATTGACATTTGATACTTTTATGATAAAAGGTGTAAAGGCGTAAAGGTGTTATCAAGATATATTTTTACCATTGAGCCTTTGTGCCCTTGCGCCTTTAAGCCATTATGCTTTGAGCCTGTTTATAATTCCAGATCAACGTTATGAAGTTCATGCCATGGAAGACCAAGTTTGTTTAATTCAGCCATAAAAGGATCGGGATCAAACTCTTCAACATTGAATACACCCGGTTTTTTCCATATACCTTTAAGATACATCATAGCGCCAATTGCTGCAGGTACACCGGTCGTATAACTTACGCCCTGCGCTCCGGTTTCAGCATACGCAGCCTGGTGACTGCAATTATTATATACGTAGTATGTTGTTTCTTTTCCGTTTTTAATACCTTTTATACGGCAGCCTATAGATGTAAAGCCTGTATAGTTCTCACCAAGTTCTCCCGGATCAGGAAGTACTGCTTTAAGAAATTGAATGGGTACAATCTTATGACCTTCATACATTATAGGCTCAATACCTGCCATGCCAATGTTTTGTATTACCCTGAGGTGTGTCAGATATTCTTGTCCGAAGGTCATCCAGAAACGTGCCCTCTTGAGAGTAGGATAATTTTTTACAAGTGATTCCAGTTCTTCATGATAGATCAAATACGACTCCTTGGGGCCAATCTCTGGATAATTAAGTGGTTTATGAATCTCATGAGGGTTAGTCATGACCCATTTGCCATTTTCCCAGTATTTGCCTTTTTGCGTCACTTCCCTGATATTGATCTCAGGATTGAAATTTGTTGCAAAAGCTTTTCCATGATCACCAGCATTACAGTCGACGATATCGAGATACTGCATTTCATCAAAATGATGTTTGGCAGCATAAGCAGTATAAATTGATGTAACACCCGGATCAAAACCACATCCGAGAATTGCAGTTATCCCTGCTTTTTTATATTTATCGATATATGCCCATTGCCAGCTGTAAGCATATTTAGCCTCTTCAAGCGGCTCATAGTTAGCAGTATCGAGATAAGCCACACCAGTCTCAAGGCATGCATCCATTATGTGCAGATCCTGATATGGCAGAGCGACATTCACAACCAGTTCAGGTTTAAATGATTTGATAAGTTTCACCAACTGCGGCACATTATCAGCATCGACCTGAGCTGTTGTGACCTGTTTTTTGCCAATTTTTTCAGCGATAGCATCGCATTTTGACTTTGTACGGCTTGCCAGCATAATCTCAGTAAATACTTGCGGAAGCGAAGCCATTTTATGGACTACAACAGTACCGACTCCACCGGCACCGATTACCAATACTTTTCCCATATATTCATTATTACTATAAAATCATTCTCAGATGAAGATGTCATCAATTACTGATCCAAATATATGATATATAAATGACCAATCAATGAACTTCCATTAATCAAAATCGCTATCATAATACTCCACTTTGGATTTAAGACGGAACAAAACTAATTCTCATTATATTTGTATCCTTAAATCTGTATTACCTACCAATGAAGCTCATCAATCCTTTGCTAATTATCAGGATATTAAGTACGATACTTCTGATTGCAACGATATCGTTCCTGTTCTGTTTACCAGTGGTTTTCATTTATAAGGAATCGTCTTCTCCTTTCCTTTTGTCAGCAGCGATAACTTTGTTTTTTTCGGCAATATGTTATTACATCTCAAAGGGAGCTGATCCTGATAAATTCAGTAACAGAGACGGATTCCTGGCAGTAACACTATCCTGGATTATTTTTTCAATATTAGGTTCTTTGCCTTATCTGTTAAGCGGGACCATCCCTACTTTTATTGATGCATTCTTTGAATCCACATCAGGACTCTCCACGACAGGATCTTCCATTCTGAAGAATGTAGAGATTTTACCTCATTCAATACTTTTCTGGAGAAGTCTCACTCACTGGATCGGCGGTCTGGGAATGATAGTTATCCTGATTATCATACTTCCGTCAATAAGGGCGACAGGCTATCAGTTATTCGCGCTGGAATCTTCAATGAAGGAGAAAATACATCCAAAAACAAAATCCATCGTTTTCAGGGTATTATTTATTTACCTGGGGATGACCCTTGCCGAAATAATACTATTAAATATAGGCGATATGAACTTGTTTGACAGTATCTGTCACTCTTTTTCCACTGTTGCTACCGGTGGTTTTTCAACAAAAAACAATAGTCTGGCATATTATTCATCTTACAGTCAATATGTCGTAATGATATTTATGTTCCTGGCAGGTACCAGTCAGGTTATTTACTATTATATCTTTAAACTGAATTTCATAAAAGTCAGACACAACGAAGAACTTTGGTTCTATATCGCTGTATCGGCTATAGCAGGCGCTATTGCCACCATTATTCTCCTGGTCAATTCCACCAGAACATTTGAGGAGGCATTCCGCGAAGGTTTTTTTCAGATTATCTCAATAATATCCTGTACCGGATTAACCTCAGCTGATTATACACTCTGGCCCGGAGCAGCCCTTCTGCTCATCTTTCTGCTGATGTTTGCCGGCGCAAGTACAGGCTCAACCGGTGGGGGAATCAGGATGGCAAGACATTTAGTGGTTCTTAAGAATATAAAGAATATTTTTGTCAAACTCAATCATCCCAAATCAATATCATTCATTAAGTTAAATGGAAAAAGCGTTCCTGAAAACACCAATATATCAATTCTCTCGTTCGTAGTTTTATACCTTTTTGTATTTGTAATTGGCACTATCATTATAGTTATTACCGGAGTAGATCCGGTTACAGCTTCAAGTTCAGCAGCTACCTGTATGGCTGGTATTGGTCCGGGACTTGGAAGTGTCGGACCCCTGAGCAATTTTTCCAATATACCTGAAACAGGTAAAGTGGTTCTCAGTCTTTTAATGATAATAGGAAGACTTGAGATTATTACCGTATTCACAATCTTTACCAGAACATTCTGGAAACTGTAAGAAGGACGAAGGGACGAAGGGACGAAGGGACGGAAGACAGAAGACGGAAGATGAAGTGATTGACATTGAGAACCTACGTTCGACAGCAAAGAAAAGATCTTTTATATCTTTTTAAGAAGATTTCTGACGAGATCAAGGCTTTCGGGAGTTCCGACATCAATCCAGTACCCTTCATCGTGTTTCAATGTATAAATCCGGTGTCCTGAAGCAAGTTTCAGGTAAAGGTCAATCATTGAATAAATTCCCTCATGCATATAGTTAAAGATCTCCGGTTCAACAATATGCATGCTTGAAAAGGCTAATTCGGACAGTCCGGTATCTTCAACGCCGGCAAGTATCTGTTGTCCGGTGGAAATATTCCGCCATCCGCGCAATTGTCCTTCATTGTCAATCAAGAGAAATCTTTTCCCGGGTCTGTGTCTTACAGCCAACGTTGCCAGCCCCTTTTTTTCAAGATGCAACCTGAACAGATTATTGAGATCGAGGTCAGAGATTATATCTACATTATATAGAAGGAACGGGTTACTATCAAAGAATTCTCGCGCTTTAAATAATCCTCCTCCGTTTTCCAGCAGCATTTTTCTTTCATTGGAAACTGAGATCCTGAAACCCATTTTATTAAGTCTTTTTACCTCATCTTCAACCATATCTGCGAAATGATGGACATTAATAATAATATCATCAAAACCATAAAAAGAACATTTCTCTACAGCCCTTTGAAGGACAGTTTTCCCATTAACATCAACAAGTGCTTTCGGAAGACTCTCTGTAATACTCCCTAGTCTTTTACCTAATCCTGCAGCGAATATCATTGCTTTCATTTACTTATCTCCGGTGAATTGTTGATCTACGAAAATGTATGCGGTATGCGATATGTGTTGTGTGGTTCATTAATCGAGAGGAATATTCTTATCTAAATCTTTATAAATCTGAACTTCAGGAATTAACCTGAGAGTCTGAAATAACTCCAAAAGGGAAACAGGAAGCTGTTCCGAATTGATCAGCTGAATTAAAAGATTTACAGCAGGAACTATGCTGCCAGTGAATGTCGGCTTCTTCTCATAAAGTCCCCTGAATCCAAAAGCCCCGAGAGCCTGCATAAGCCTTATAATACTGAAGCCTGTATAATAACCCCTGAATTCATTAATGCTTTCACCGGATTGTGAACAGAATTTATTAATGTAATAATCAAGAAGTTTATGGCGATTATCTTCCGGGATATGTGCTTTGGCATCATAAAGCAGAGATGCAACGTCATACTGGGGAGCTCCCTTCCTGCCACCCTGGTAATCAATAAACCATGGATCTCCGCTAACTATCATGACATTTGCTGATTGGAAATCCCTGTAAAGAAAAAAATCCTGGTTTGTTTCCAGAAGAAAATCAGCAAGCAGATTAAAATCATGCTCCAATCTGCGTTCATTAAAAGAAACTGCAACAAGCTTAAGAAACATGTATTTAAAATAATTCATGTCCCACATCATTGATTGTCTGTCGAAACTTCTGTGGGGATAACAGAGATCAAGATTCAAACCATCAATTCCTTTTATTTGAAAATCAATCAGTTTGTCAAGAACTTTCCTGTAAATATCTTCGGTTTCAATATCAAATCCAGAACCTGAATGCTTCTGCTGAAGAAAAGTAAACAGGTTGACATCACCAAGATCACGAAGGAAGTAGATGAATTTTCCCGGCAAACTCCCGAATATTTCCGGAACCGGTAGTCTCTTTGATATGAAATGTTTTGTAAAGCCAATAAAAGCTTCATTTTCCTCGGGGTTCGGATTATAAGCACCAATTATGCTTTTATCACCTGCTTTGATCCTGAAATATTTTCTGTCAGAACCAGATTGAGGCAGAGCTGATATTTCTATGTCAGAATCTCCAAACAACTCTTTGAAACCATCCGAAACGATGTCTATCTCACTCATTAATTTAGTTTTGGCTTGTAGTCATATATCTTTTTAAACATTTCAGAGATCAGAGATCAGAGATCAGAGATCAGAGATCAGAGATCAGAGATCAGAGATCAGAGATCAGAGATCAGAGATCAGAGATCAGAGATCAGAACAGATACTCACATCTCACATCTCAAATCTCATATCTCTACGCTTTACGCTCTATGCTCACACCTCTCCCCTATACTCTTATCATAATCTTCTTCCTGTATAGCACCAGGGCAAAGCCCCAGATTATCAACATCTCTACAACTGCAAACATCAGGCTGCCATTGAGATTGCCAGCGACGGGAACACAAACTTTACTGTAGAACCATTCAGAGAGACTAATCATCCCTGTACCTGAATGTACATGAATCAACATCATCAATCTGGTCCAGATACCTGCAAGGAAATAGGAAAACAGGGCATTAGTTCCGAAAATCGTAAAAAACTTCCATGCAGCCTGAAATTTTAGAACATCAGCAATAAGATAGATTATTGTGAAGACACCCATTGCCAATCCTGCTGTATATAAAACATATGAACTTGTCCATAATGGTTTATTAATCGGGAAAACCAGATTCCAGAGAAATCCCAAACCAAAAACAGCTGCACCAATAAGGATTATTTTAATTGCAGTCTTTCCGGATGGAGCTGACTGGGCAACAACTCCACCCATGAAATACCCTATTATAACCGTACAAACAGCGGGGATAGTGCTCAGAAGTCCTTCAGGGTCAAAAGGAATTCCAAAACCTTTATACATATGCGATTTACCCAGCACAGCCAGATCAATTTTGAGTGCAAAGTTACCCTCCAGAGAAAAAGGATCAGATCCGCCGAAGAATACGAGCAATCCCCAGTACATAAGTAGCAAAACTGCGACTACAATCCACAGGTAGTCACGTTTTATTGCAAGACAGATTAAAGCACCGAATCCATACGCCAGTGCAATCCGCTGCAATACCCCCATAATTCTCAGGTTTGAAAAGTCCATGCTAAAGTGTGGAAAGATTGATAGAAACAAAGCAACAGCAAATATTGCCAATGTCCGCCTTAATATTCTAAAAATAGAGCTCCCGTTAATCTCATTCCCGTATTTTTTCAGGGAGTAAAAAGTTGACAATCCTACTATGAAAAGGAAGAACGGGAAAACGAGATCAGTTGGTGTGCAACCATTCCATTCTGAATGCCTTAAAGGTGCATAAACATACTCCCAGCTGCCGGGATTGTTTACTATAATCATAAAGGCTACAGTTAATCCCCTGAAAATATCAAGCGAAACCAATCTGCCTGTGCTTTTTGCCATAAATGAAAACTAATAATATCTGGTAAAAATAATAATATATTAATATAAATAAATGTTACTTTTGAAAAGAAACATTTCCTTTTCAGTATTATTATTCCCCGATTAAAATTCACATTATCATGAGTTTAATAAAATCCATAAAGAGTTTTCTTCCCTTTTTCGCAGTTCTTTTAACTATTAATGATATTACTGCACAACAGGCTGATCCTCCATTCCTGAAATACATGAATCACCCTTGGGTTGATTCTGTTATGAAGACACTTACTGTCGACCAGCAGATTGCCCAGTGCATATGGATAGCCGGTTTTTCAAACAGGGACGTATCTCATGAAGTGGAAATCAGTGATATCATCAGAAAATATGGAGTTGGCGGTATTGTTTTCTTTCAGGGCACCGGTGCCAAACAGGCCGAACTGACAAATTTTTATCAGAAGATATCTAAAGTGCCCCTTCTAATTTCCCTGGATGCTGAATGGGGAGCAGGCATGAGGATTGAGAATGTAGATAAATTTCCTTATCAGATGACGCTCGGTGCGATCAGCAATGATTCACTTATTTATCAGTTTGGCAAAGAAGTAGCACTGCAATTCAGGCGGCTGGGTATGCAGGTTAACTTTGCACCAGTTCTCGATATAAATGTGAACGCTCAGAACCCGGTCATTAATTATCGTTCTTTCGGAGAAAACAGGGAAAAGGTTTCATCAAAAAGCATTATGTACATGAAAGGCTTACAGGACAACGGGATACTGGCGACAGGGAAACATTTTCCGGGACATGGTGACACAAATGTCGATTCACATCTTGATCTGCCATTAATAACACACACCCGCGCTCGATTAGACAGTGTAGAACTTTATCCATTCCGGAAACTAATCAGTGAGGGGATTGGAAGCATAATGGTTGCTCACCTGAATCTTCCGTCCCTCGACACTTCCACCGGTCTCCCTTCCACCCTTTCGAATGTTATTGTCAGCGGACTTCTGAAAAAAGATCTGGGATTCAAAGGATTGATTGTAACCGATGCTATGAATATGAAGGCAGTTACTAAATATTTCAAACCGGGCGAAGCTGACGCGAAAGCTCTTGAAGCAGGAAATGACGTTGCCGAATTTGTTACCGATGTTGAAGCGACTATCAGGGAGACAAAAAACTATATATCAGCAAAGAAACTGTCTGGTGAGGATATTGCACTTAAGTGCAGGAAAGTTCTTGCCCTGAAGTACTGGTCGGGATTATACAAACCATCGACAATAAAAAAAGAAAATATTGATGGGGAGTTATCTCCAGGGAGATCTAAGGCATTGATTCGTGAACTGTAC
>Ga0302206_1000806_pt1 | contig 11998 bp, 10 predicted proteins | sample II_Fen_E2_1_FD_194581 | JGI IMG/M metagenome (GOLD analysis project Ga0302206, IMG submission 194581) | Peat permafrost microbial communities from Stordalen Mire near Abisko, Sweden - II_Fen_E2_1 | ecosystem: Environmental > Terrestrial > Soil > Wetlands > Permafrost | place: Sweden: Abisko...
CAAGCATTTATAAGACATTCCTGAAAATGGGAGGGAGCAAGGTGGCGGACCCTGATCAGATGCTTGTGGTACTCGACCATAACGCTCCTCCGGCTGACGCAAAACTGGCTACACAATATCAGGAAATAAGAGATATAGTGTCGCATCAGGGCATTAAAAAGTTTTATGATGCCGGAAAAGGAATCTGTCATCAGATAATGTCATACCATGCAAAGCCGGGTATGCTTATTGTAGGGAGTGACAGTCATACCTCAACTGCAGGGGCATTCAATTCCCTGGCTGCAGGTATCGACCGGACCGAATCGGCAGGCATATGGAAGAGGGGAGAGACCTGGTTCAGGATACCCGAATCCATTAAAATTTCTCTTCTGAACAGGCTGAATGAAAATGTCTCGGCAAAGGATCTTGCATTGTGGATTATCGGAATGATAGGATCTGACGGTGCAAACTATATGTCGATTGAGTACCATGGGGAGGGTGTTAAGACCCTTAATATTTCTGACCGGATGACAATCGCAAATCTTGCTTCTGAGATGGGTGCCAAAAATGCTGTTTTTCCTGCTGATGAAGTACTCGATGAATTTTACGGAAATGAGACAAAAGGTATCTGGGCTGATGAAGGTGCAAAATATTTCAGTGAAATTGAAATAGACCTTAATGACGTTTTTCCTGTTGTAGCCGCTCCTCATAATGTAGATAACATAAAATCGGTTTCTGATGCAAAAGGAACAGTTGTTCATGAAGGGCTGATAGGAACATGTACAAACGGCAGAATAGAAGACATGAGGATAGCTGCCGGGATTTTGAAGGGGAAAATGGTTAAGGAGGGTTTTCAGCTTCATATTATACCAGCTTCAGGAAAGATATTCCTTCAGGCAATTGAAGAGGGTATAATCTCAACTTTTATTGAAGCGGGAGCTAATGTACTTACTCCTTCTTGCGGGCCATGCCTTGGCACAGGACAAGGGATACCAGCAAACGGTCATACGGTAATTTCTACAGCTAATCGCAATTTCCCCGGCAGGATGGGTAACAAGGAGGCTCAGATTTATCTTGCTTCGCCGGCAACGGTCGCTCATTCATCATTGACAGGCGTTATAACTGATCCCAGAAAAAGTTCACATAATGAAAAATTTCCTTATAAGATTTCACAGAGCAAAACATTTGAAATAAAGCCAGGTGAAAACAGGAGAATCGGTTCAGTGTGGAATTATACTGATGTTGATAACCTTAACACTGATCAGATGTTTGCGGGAAAACATACATATAATGTATTAAGCACTGATCCCGCAGCTATAACGCCTTTTCTGTTTGAAGATTTTGATCGGGGCTTCAGCAAAAATGTCAGAAAAGATGATATTATAATAGCGGGTGAAAATTTTGGTTGTGGAAGTTCACGGGAACATCCTTCTGTCGGACTTTCTTATATTGGAATTAAGGCGATAATTGTAAAATCGGTAAACAGGATATTTTATCGTTCTTCCATTAACCAGGGATTGTTACTGATAGTTCACAGGGAGGCAGTCGAAGCATATAAGCCTGATGATCAGGTAAATATTGACTTCAATAACGGCAAGATAATAGTCGGGTCCGCTACTTATTCATTTGAACCGCTTCCTGATAAGCTGAAACAGATAATTGACATGAAAGGACTTGTCAACTACATGAAAATGATATGATTGAATTTATGAAGTATATATAAGTTAATCCCAGTTTAAAATTCAGGTTGTAAAAACTGAAAATTAATGTATTTTTGCAGCCGGAAAAAGGTTCCGTAGCTCAGTTGGATATAGCAATCCCGAGTACACGGGATGGGTCGAGCGTTCGGAACCGGTTGAGATAGATTAATTAAATTTTGAAATATTGGTTCCGTAGCTCAGTTGGATAGAGCAACAGCCTTCTAAGCTGTGGGTCGAGCGTTCGAGTCGCTCCGGAATCACTAAAAGAAGCAATCATTGTTTTATTAAAGTAATTCGGTAGAGGAGATTTTTGTTATCTCCTCTTCTTATTATAACATAATATTTTAAGCCTTCCCTCTGTTTTTCTGTTTTATCGATGGGAGCCAATTTTTGCTTATCTTTGAGTAAACAGACTAAGAGGAAAATGTATGGTTTGTTAAAGGATCCTGTTAAGTTAAATGTATGAACAAGCTAATTGAGAAAAAGGAACTTATAATTGACAATAAGATATTTACTAAAGATGAATTAAAATCTCTTATTGAGCTTTTTGTTAAACTTTCAAATGAGATTCTTGACAAGTCAAAAGAAATGAAACGCAGAGACTTAATCAGGGAAGGATGGAATGAACTGAATATTACAGAAAAACATATAGACACCAGTCATTCAGGCATTGATTTTACAGCATCTGATAATTCCAAACATTGTGTGGCATTAAAAACAGTGTCTGAAGCAAATGACATTCTGGATTCTAAAGAAATTGTTGAAATTGTATTAAATTTTAATGAGAATGTGTTTGATAGTAAGTTTCTGATAAAAATCCGTCACTCAGGCTCAAATTCCGGTTCAAGTTATGCACTGGCAGAAGGACAGGATATTGTCTGGGTAAATGAGTCAATAAAACTTGTGGAGGGCTTGCTTTCGACTTGCAGAAATCAATCCACATTTGTTAAAAAGTTCAAGATTTTAATAATTGGATCGACCATTTTGATACTAATGCTTTTCCTGTTAAATCTGGTAGAATTTTTTATAAAAAAAATGGTCATATTTCCAAAAATTGTGGGTCACCAATTCACTAAAGACATAATTTTTTATATTATATTATTCTCTCTGGTTGCCACGGCTCCTGCAGTCTTTATCTATAACTGGTTATTAAGACTTTTCCCGGGAATAGAAATTCAAACCGGCGAGGACTTTCAGCAGGCAAAAAAAGAAAAGCGTAAAAAATTGATGCTGATAATCTCATTGATTTTAATTCCAACCATCATTTCTTATTTGCTCCGTCTATTATAAATATATAACAATGGACAGCACTTTTTTGATTATCCTCGTCAATCTCATTACAGACCTGTAACTTAACTTCTATTAAAACTTTTGATTTTATTTTATTCCGGTGACATTAATGAATTCCCTGGAAAATAAATAAAAAAGCAATCAACAAAAGCCCTTTTCTTTTAAACTACTTGTATCCTATAAGTGAAAGAAAACCTTCACCGACAAATTGAATAACCGGCCAGATAGGAAGCAAATTTATTTTGGTGGCGAAGCTTACAATAATCAATCCGAATAAGAGGAATGAACCATATTTATATAAAGCATTATAAAGAACCGGGTATCTTTTAAATTGAGATAATAATAGATGAGAGCCATCAAGAGGTGGCAAAGGTATAAGGTTAAAAATAAACAGACCCCAGTTTATATAAATTGCATAAAGAAATACCTCAGATAGGATCTGCATAACGGGTTTTGCGTTAACAGCTGCATCAGAAGATGAGATCAGCACAAACAAGATTGAAAGTAGCATAGCTATCACTGCATTTGATAGTGGCCCTGCCAGCGCTATCTTAATAACATCTGTCTTAGGATTTCTAAGATTCTGTTCATTAAACTGAACAGGTTTGGCCCATCCGAATCCGGCAAATATCAGCATCAGAAAACCCAGAGGATCAATGTGTTTTAGTGGATTAAGTGAGACCCTTCCCTGATCCTTTGCTGTTGAATCACCACACATGTGGGCTACCAGCGCATGACAGTACTCATGCACGGTTAACCCAAGAATTATTCCGGGAAGGAATTTTAAAACACGTGCCAGATCAAAGTTTCCCATCAGCTCTTTTATTGACTGGCAGATAAAAATCCGCCGGAGTCAGATGACATTTATTTATCATCTCAATAGCATAATCCGCACCACTAAAATTAGAATCCATATTATTGGTTCCGACTGTGAATTTAACCCCTGCATTTTTTGCTTTGGTTATAAATTTAGAGGAGGGAATTTTGAACCTGTTGTTTATCTCTATGGCGATATTATGATCTTTCGCTGCTTTAATCACCCTGTCCATCCTTTCATCTGTCCAGAAGGAATCATATCTGTCTGCCATCTGCGAGGGTAAATAAGTCGGATTCACATACATATTTATAGGTTCTGTACTCAGTATTTTAACTATAGTATTAACAAGATAATTCATAAATTCTTGCTCATTATCGATCCATGTTTCTTCCTTAATCCATATCCTGTTCCTTCTTCCTTTTGCATCGGTGAAAGTCATTGCATCAGTGAATACATAGTCAAATTTACTTATAGATCCTTTTGAAAAATTATTCAGCCATTCTCTGCCTTCAGCCTGCATCCCAATCAGAAATTGCGGGTAATTCCTGAGAGAGTTAATCACAGAATCTATCTGACTGTCGCTGTGAACAGGGAACCCTATACCAACATTTGTGACTAGTCCATACATGATATTCTCAGCTTTGGATTTTACAACTGCGTCTTCAATTGTAAAACCTCCTTTGCAGTGAACATGAAGGTCAGTAATAGGAAAAGGGCTTATATTCTGACAGTTGCAAAATGTGAAAGATAATATACCCATGATTAAAACCGCTATTCTTTTCATATTGATTACTATTGGTGCTTTAGAGTCCTTTCCTATATTTTATGAGGGTGTAAAGCTAACAAACTTTTATTTATGATAAAAATCACTTACGTTTACAAAATGAGAATAATCATGAAGAAAATATTTGTTTTATGCCCGGTTATACTACTGATTTGCTCTCCCGTACTCTTTTCTCAGTCATCAAATGACACTCTTGCATACCTGATAACATGTGGACCCGGGACTGAGACCTATTCAATATATGGTCATAGTGCTTTAAGGATTGTAATCCCTGAAAAACATACTGATACTGTTTATAATTGGGGTGTATTCGACTTCAGCGCCCCGAATTTTGCATGGAAGTTTGCAAAAGGCAGACTGGATTATATGCTTGATACTGAAGCATTGAAGGGGTTTCTGAAGGAATATTATTTTGAGAAGAGATACGTTTTTTCTCAAAAAATCAATATTGATCCTGTTGAAACAAGAAAACTGGTTTCGCTGATAAACGAGAATTTAAAACCTGAAAATGTAAAGTACCGGTATGATTTTTTCTACGATGATTGCTCCACAAGAATCAGAGATCTGCTTGAAAAATCTATAGGCGAAAAACTGAAATATCCACTACAGGAAACTGGTAGAATACCTTCATTCAGGGATCTGGTTGCCAGGTATCAGAATCCATATCCATGGTTAAAATTCGGAGTTGATCTTATTATGGGATCGACTTCAGATAAGAGAGCCATCTTCAGAGACAGAATGTTTCTTCCAATCGATATGAAGGATGGATTGTCAAAAGCAGTCATTCACAGGTCTGATAAAAGGATCCCTCTGCTTTCAAATCCCGAGATTTTACTTGATTTTGACGCTCCTGTAATAAAACAAAAGTTCCTGATTTCTCCACCTTTTATCTTTACACTGGCAATAATACTGATCCTGATCCTGGCAGCTCTGACAAAAAGCAGGAAGATAACCAGGCTTATTGATTTAATAATTTACTCGGTCTTTTCAGTACTATCAATATTGATGATCTTTTTTAATTTTTTCACCGATCATCAGCAGATGAAATGGAATCTGAATATACTCTGGTTGAATCCATTTATTATAGTTTGTCTGATTATGTTGATTATGAATAAGACAGGAATGATCTGGTTCAGAGTTGTCTTTTTTATGTCGGCCTGTTTTCTTGTACTCCACTTTATATTACCTCAGGATTTCAATATTGCTTTTTTCCTTCTGGCAATAATACTATTAGTTAGAAGTTCAGAACGTTCGGGATTTGACTGGAATCCGCTTTCATTACCTCACAATCCCCAATCGGCGGGGCTTTAATGCCACAAGTTTCTTCTTTCCCACAAATTGGAGGTCTAGGGGGGGAAGAAAACAGGTTTGACCCGTTTTGTAAAATTTCAGACCTATAACCTTTAACTAATTTTTAACACTTATTAACAAGATCTTAAAAATTCTTGGCTTTCTTTTGTGAACTGATTTTCCGAAAGAAATCAGGTATGGTTAATGATACTCAAATTATTATATTTGCTACTTAAATTTTTAAGCCATGGAGCAAACTGCTGACATCAGGATTTTAAATGAAAAAATTGAAAAAGAGAGTTCATTCGTCGACATTATCAGAATGGAGATGAACAAAGTTATTATTGGGCAGAGACATCTTACCGACAGCCTCATGATCGGTCTTCTTGCAAATGGCCACATTCTGCTCGAAGGAGTTCCCGGACTTGCGAAAACACTTGCCATCAAATCGCTTGCAGCTATTATCGATGCAAAATTCAGCAGGATACAGTTTACTCCTGACCTTCTTCCTGCAGACCTCATTGGTACAATGATTTACAGTCAGAAGAAGGAGGAATTTATGGTTAAAAAGGGACCTGTCTTTGCAAATTTTATTCTTGCTGATGAGATCAACCGGTCTCCTGCAAAAGTTCAGAGCGCTTTGCTTGAAGCAATGCAGGAGAGACAGATTACAATCGGTGAAAATACTTTTAAACTCGATGAACCATTCCTGGTACTTGCAACCCAGAACCCGATTGAACAGGAAGGTACCTATCCTCTGCCGGAAGCTCAAATCGATCGATTTATGATGAAAGTCCTTATAGATTATCCGGCTATGGAAGAAGAAAAACTTATTGTCAGGGAAAATCTGGCAAAGGATTTCCCAAAAACAAATGCAGTTCTCAAAACCGCAGATATTATCAGGGCCCGTAACGTTGTCAGGGAGGTATATATGGATGAGAAAATCGAAAATTATATTCTTAATATAGTTTTCGCGAGTCGTAATCCTGAAAAATATGGTCTCCCGGCATTTAAAAATATGATTTCATACGGGGCATCTCCCAGGGCTTCAATAAATCTTTCGCTTGCTGCTAAAGCTTTCGCATTTATTAAGAGGAGGGGATATGTCATTCCTGAAGACATAAGAACTATTTGTCACGATGTAATGCGCCACAGAATAGGCCTTACGTATGAAGCTGAAGCGGAAAATATTAACCAGGATCATATAATCTCCGAGATTCTTAATGTTGTCGAAGTCCCTTAGTAGATACTGTATGAAAACCATAACACTGTCTGCAGCACTGATGTTAACCTGCATTTACGCACAAAGTCAGAATCTTATCGGGTATAAAGGAAAAGAAATTCTGAAGTACATGAAGGAAAATAACAGCGACATGAATTACAATAATGTGGTAAATAGCAAGTTTAGTTACCTGAAGTATTCTGATAACTCGGAGAGTGAGACCATATTATTCTTTCTAAATTCCGATTCGGTGTGCAGGAGTGTGAGAATAATTTGTGACGTGAATATGAAATCTCAAAAGGTGAATGAATTCAATTCTCATTATATAAAAAATGGAGAGAATAAATGGATCGAAAAGCGGGGAGGGAGAGATTATCTTATTGAGATCATGGATGGGAAGTGGTCGTGTGTAATATCTATTGAAACAAAAAAATAATTTGTTGTAAAAGTGGAAGCAACTGAATTATTAAAAAAAGTCCGAAGAATTGAAATAAAAACCAGAGGGTTAAGCCGGCATATATTTGCAGGAGAATATCATAGTGCCTTTAAAGGAAGAGGAATAGCTTTCAGCGAAGTAAGGGAATACCAGTATGGTGATGACATAAGAAGTATCGACTGGAATGTGACTGCCCGCTTCAATCATCCGTATATAAAAGTTTTTGAGGAGGAAAGGGAACTGACCGTTATGCTACTAATTGATGTAAGCGGTTCGGGTAACTTCGGAACAAAGGTCAGCTATAAAAGAGATCTGATGACAGAAGTAGCTGCAGTTCTTTCTTTCTCGGCAATATATAATAATGATAAGATCGGTGTTATTTTCTTTTCAGATAAAGTCGAAAAGTTTATACCACCCCTTAAAGGCAGAAAACATATTTTAAGGATAATCAGGGAGCTTCTTGACTTTACTTCACAAAGCAAAAAAACGAATCTGGATGAACCGTTGCGCTTCCTTACAAATGCAATAAAAAAAAGATGTACCACATTTATTATTTCTGATTTTCTCGTTCCGGAATTCGAAGAAGCCCTGAAAATTGCATCAAATAAGCATGATATTGTAGCGCTTAAGGTATATGATCCTGTCGAACAGGCATTGCCTGATATAGGGTTGATAAAAGCCCTTGATGCTGAAACAGGAGAAGAAAAATGGGTAGATACTTCCTCCGTAACTACCAGACTGGCTTATGAAAAATGGTGGAGCAGTCATATTGAAATCATTAATAACACCTTCAAAAGATGTGGGGTTGATTCAGCAGAGTTAAGAACAGATATGGATTATGTGAAACCACTTATAAAATTATTTGAGAAAAGATAAGATCTATGAAGAAGTTTATTCTTTCAATATTTCTATTTATTTCAATTATTTCTTTTTCTGTTGGCCAGGAAGTAAAAATAACTTCATCATTTGATTCGACAAAAATATTTATTGGTGATCAGATAAAGTTTACAGTTACGATCGATAAACCATCAGATCTAAAGCTTGCCATTCCGGTTCTTAAAGATACTCTGTGCAAAAATATTGAGATTATATCAGGTCCTAAAACCGATAGTTCAACACTTCAGAACGGTAGAATCAAAATAATACAAAAATATCTGATAACATCTTTTGATTCAGGACGTTATCAAGTCAGTCCTGTTTTTGTGGAAACTAAGAATGAAGGTGGAATTAAAAGATTTTTTTCTGACTATTCCATGCTTGAAGTTATGAGGGTGAAAATTGCACCACCTGATACTACTGCAAAAATATTTGATATCATTAAACCATATAAGGCTCCGATAACGATTGGCGAAATCCTTCCATGGATTCTTATAGCTACTCTAATTGGTGTTATAAGCTGGCTGATTATCAGGCTTTTACGAAAGCTTAAAAAATCTGAAACAGGCACAGGGACTTATATTCCTCCGGAACCAGCTCATGTTATAGCTTTCAGGGAGCTTGAAAGGCTTAAAAATGAACAGCTTTGGCAGAAAGGAGAAACAAAAAAATATTATACCATGCTGACTGAAATTTTACGTCAGTATCTTGAGAACAGGTTCAGGGTATTCTCCCTTGAATTAACAACTTCAGAGACACTTGAAGCCCTGATTAAAACAGGCTTTAAGAGAAACGGATCTTATAATGATCTCAAAACAGTGCTGACTGGTGCTGATCTGGTAAAATTTGCAAAATATAATCCTCTACCGGCGGAGAATGATGCGCATTTTCAAAATTCATGGAATTTCGTCATGGCAACAAAGGAAAATGAGATGGTTATTGATTCAACAGAGGAAAAGATAAGTGTAAAGGAGGGTGTCTTATGAACGGTATAACATTTGCCGAGCCTCTATTTCTCTATATGCTGTTTGTGGTACCTGCAATGATTGCATTTTATGTCCTGAAGCAGCACAAAGTTACTGCTTCACTGAGAATGCCAGGGCTGCAGTCTTTTACAGACACGGGAACTACTTTCAGGCATTACCTCAGGCACATTCTTTTTGCTCTTCGGACTGTTGCAATTAGCCTTTTGATAATTGTTCTTGCACGGCCTCAGAAAACTGATAAATTTCAGGATGTCTCAACTGAAGGAATTGATATTGTGCTTACTCAGGATATTTCGGGAAGTATGCTTGCGCGCGATTTCAAACCCGACAGACTGGAAGCAGCTAAGAACATAGCTACCGAGTTTATTTCAGGAAGGCCTTACGATCGGATAGGATTGGTGGTTTTCAGCGGAGAGTCTTTTACTCAATGTCCCCTGACTACAGATCATGCGGTACTGATTAATCTGCTTCGTGAAATCCAGAGTGGGATGATTGAAGACGGAACGGCAATAGGAATGGGGCTTGCTACTGCAGTGAACAGAATAAAAGACTCTCAGGCAAAAAGTAAAGTGATTATCTTGTTAACAGATGGTGTAAATAATAAAGGTGAAATTGCTCCTGCTACAGCTGCAGGTATTGCAAAAACTTTTGGAATAAGGGTATATACTATCGGAGTAGGGACGCAGGGAATGGCACCATACCCTGTGCAAACACCTTATGGTATGCAGTACCAGAATATGCCTGTTGAAATTGATGAAGAAATACTTCAGCAGATATCTCAGACTACAGGTGGAAAATACTTCAGGGCAACTGATAATGACTCACTTGAGAAGATTTACAAAGAAATTGACAAACTTGAGAAATCCAAAATTGATGTTAAGCAGTTCAGCAGGAAAGAAGAGAGATATATGATACCTGCATTAATTGCTTTTTGCTTGCTGGTAATAGAGATAATAACCAGAAATACGATTTTCAAAAACCTTACTTAAACGCAGAACAAAAAATGCAATTGTTCAGATTTGCAAATCCAGATTTTTTGTACCTGTTGCTTCTGCTTCCGGCAGTCATACTTATGTATATTATAAATGAGGTAAGAAAAAAGAAAGCTTTAAGGCGATTAGGCGACATAAATCTGGTTAGTGGACTTATCCCTGAGATGTCGAGGATTCGTCCGGCACTCAAAATCATTTTGCAATTGATTGCTGTATCAGCCGGAATAATAATGCTTGCCAGGCCTCAATTCGGTTCTAAAATTGAAGATGTCAAAAAACAGGGAGTGGAGGTCATTATTGCGCTTGATGTAAGCAACTCGATGCTTGCAGAAGACATTCAGCCCAACAGGCTCACCAGGGCTAAACAGGCAATATCGCGTCTTGTTGATAATCTTGATAATGATAAAATAGGTCTGATAGTGTTTGCTGGAGATGCATATATTCAAATTCCCGTTACAACTGATTATATATCAGCAAAAATGTTTCTTTCTGCAATAAATCCGAATATAGTTCCAAAACAGGGAACTGCAATCGGAGCTGCAATAGATCTTGGGATGCGATCATTCAGCCCGGGTGAAGGGAAAAGTAAAGCAATGATAATCATCACCGATGGTGAAAACCACGAAGATGACCCCGTTAAATCAGCGGAAGCGGCATCAAAAGCCGGTATAGTGATACATACTCTTGGTATTGGGTCAACAGATGGAGTTCCGATACCGATTTTAAATAATGGTAGAAGGGATTATCTTAAAGATGCTGATGGAAATACGGTTATAACCAAGCTTGATGAAGAAATACTTAAGAAAATAGCCCTTAGTACAAATGGAAATTATGTAAGGGCAAGCAATTCAAATATCGGGCTGGATGAAATCTTTGGCGATATTAAAAAAATGAAAAAGCAGGATCTTGAGAGCACAATGTATACTGAATATAACGATCAGTTCCAGGTCTTTGCAGCCCTGGCTTTAATTTTGCTGCTGGCTGATTTTGCTGTCATGGAAAGGAAAAACAGAAGATTAGCGAACATCAGGTTGTTTAAATTTAAAGTTTAACCTATTGCGTCAAAAGTTATGTCGAGAGTGATTCAAAATAAAGAGAACAGGTCAATACTAAAAAGTATTTTATTTTGCGTATGTATGATTATATCTTTAACTCTGAATGCACAAGCCGACAAGAAATTCATCAGGATGGGCAACCGGGAGTATGAGAAGAACAAGTTTTCTGAATCCGAGATATCCTATAGAAAAGCTATAGACGAGAATAAACAGGCTCCCGATGCGGTTTTTAATGTAGGAGATGCACTGTATAAACAGAATAAGTTTGAAGAAGCCGGTAAACAATTTATTGAGAATACTAATCAGAATTACGATAGAGTAAGAAAGTCAGCAGGATTGTATAATTTAGGGAATTCAATGTTTAAGGCTAATAAATTGGAGGAAAGTATTGATGCCTATAAAAGCTCCCTTAAGCTGCGTCCCGATAATACGCAGGCAAAATACAATCTGGCCTATGCACAGGATTTATTGAAACAACAGCAGGAACAGCAGAAAAAACAACAACAGGATAAGGATAAGCAGGATCAGAACAAAAACAAAAACAAAAACAGTAAGGACCAGAAGAAGGATC